>OBLO01002225.1_pt1 | contig 15315 bp, 14 predicted proteins | sample 1519401 | NCBI WGS metagenome assembly OBLO01 (sample SAMEA2602897, study PRJEB22501) | metagenome | reverse complement strand
CCGCCTGCCGCTCCATAGGAGCGGTTCCTTCCTTCGGCGACTTCCTGTGCTTTCTTATGAGCGGCATGAATCCCTATGCATACGGGGATTCCTCCTTCCAGATCAACGCCCTGTGGCTTCTGCTCTTTGCCGGGCTTGGCTATATCGTATGCGATTACCCTCTCCGCGATATAAAAGGGTTCGGGCAGCAAATCCTGCTCCGTTCCCAATCCAGGATGGTGTGGTGGGGAAGCAAATGTGTGTGGTGTTTCCTGAGCGTCTGCGTATTTTATACCGTCTTGGCGATAATCTGCTTTTTAGCGGCCCTTTTTACCGGTTCCCTCTCCATCCTGCCAAATGCAGAACTGCAGGAAGCCGTTCTGGAGCTTCCCATTCAGGGGCTCTCAGCCGGGGAGTTTCTCGCGGCGGCCGTGGCCGTCCCTTTTCTCGTCTCTGTTTCCCTGACATGGCTGCAGACGGCGGTCTCCCTTACGGTGGCCCCTCTTGTAGGTTTTATAGGAACCGTCGCTTTGCTGGCCTGCTCCGTCTATTACCCGTCTTCGTTTCTTCCCGGGAATTTTCTCATGCTCCTGCGGTTTGAAGCTGTTTCCTCCTGCACAGACGGGATTGGCTGGACCATATCGGAAGCGTGCCTGTTTTCCGCCCTTACGGCGGCGGTGGCGCTTCTTCTAGGAAGCTGGGCCGCCAAACGAAAAGATATTCTATCCTGATTCAGGATATACCGGGGAGTTTTCTATATGTATCTGGAAATGAAAAACGTATCCAAAACAATCGGAAAAACGCAGGTCCTCACAAATATTACCCTAGGGATGGAAAGAGGCCGCATCTACGGCCTGCGGGGAAAAAACGGCTCCGGGAAAACGATGCTCATGAGAGCCGTCTGCGGGTTGATCCGGCCCACCGAGGGAAGCATCTCCATCGATGGTGAAATTCTTGGGAAGGATATATCCTTCCCCCGCAGCATAGGGGCTCTCATCGAATCCCCCGGCTTTATGCACGGCTACAGCGGCTACAAAAATTTAGAGACGCTGGCGTCCATACGGGGTGTCATCAGCGGGCAGGAAATTGAAGAGCGTATGACCGAGCTGGGGCTGGAACCATCCGATCAAAAAAATTTCAAAAAATCCTCGGTGGGGAAAAAACAAAAGCTGGAAATCATAGCGCCTACTAGGAAAACCCCGGATATCATCGTTCTGGACGAGCCCATCAACCCCCTTGACAAAAAAAGCGTTGAAGCCGTTAAACGGCTTGTCCTCCGCCACAGAGGACGGGGTGCCCTTATCCTCATCTCCTGCCACGACAGGGACGAGCTGGAGCTTCTCTCCGATGAAATTTTCTGCATGGAAAACGGAACCGTTTGCGGCCATTACCTGGTGGAAGACGTGAACGGCAGGACGCCCGAAACAGAAGAGCAGGGCGAAATGCAAAAAACGCGGAATCCTTACGCGAAAATCCAGGCGGAGGAAACACACCATGAAACATAAACGCAATAAACGGCGGCGGATACTTCAGATATCCATATGCTGCTTCGTTTTGCTCTGCGCCGCCCTTTACTGGCGGGGATATACGGCGGTCAATCAGAAATATCCCGCGCCGGAGACGGAAACGTATTCTATAGAGCAGCCCGCCCCTTATGAAGGGGCCGAAATCACGGTCACGGGAAGCCGATTCATGTCCCAGAAAGAAGCCGAGCAGATTTTCGCCGACGAATTCTCTTTAGGATATGACCTGAAATGCATCGTGGTAGAGCTGACCGTAACAAACCCGGGACCTGAAGAGATTACAGTGGATCTGACGCCGCTGGCCCTTACCTCTGGGGCCTGGGAAAACGGCATCAATCTGGTGGGATTTATGGAACTGAACACGCCTCCCGCCGCGCTGAACGCCGTTCTGCAGGCAGGGGATTCTCTTCGGATGCAGCTTCCTTTCACCATGCTTTCCCAGCATTTCAAGCCGGATTCTTGGAAAGATGTGGAAAGCCGGGATTTTTCCTTGGAATTTTCTTTATATCCTGTAAAACGATCTATCTCTTTATGATCACAGATGGCCACAAAATGAGCGACCTCACCATCCACGATCTTTCCCTTTCCTATAAAAGCGAGATGCGTTTCCGCATCGGCGTGCCGGATACAGCCAAAAATATAGGCGGCATGACCATTTTCGGGAAGGGCTTCGGCAATTACGACCAGAATATCCGCATGCGCTCATTTTTGAGACGCTCCAGGAAGAAGAATCGCATTAGTGCGCACTAAAACGGCCGCCCGTACAAAGGATGTACGGGCGGCATTTGTTTATAAATAAACGGCTCTTTTAATAGGATCCAAATAAATTTTAAACACATAGTTTTAATTAAAATATCAAAAAAACATTGTAAAGAAAAGTTGTATATTAAACGCCTCCCCTCCCTGAAAAGTATATATTAAGAGAAGCTGAGGGGCAAGAGTCAGAGGTGTCGAGCTGCCTACTTTTTCACTTATGCTCGGATTTGAAGTATATACGTTATAATAATATACAATTTTAATAATTATTAAAATGTAAATATTGAAATATAAGTATGATAATGGTATAGTATAAGAAAGAGATTTAATACAAATAATGGAACCAATAAAACTACTGAGTTTAAGATTGGTCGTGTGGTTTCCAACGGGAGGGTAAGTTATATGCGCTGGAAGCATCGAAAATATCCGGTAGTCTTATGCATTGTATGTATTTCATTGCTTGCTTTTGCTGTAATCGTATTCTATTGTGTTTTCCCATATATCTCAGGTTCTACCACTTCTGTTTCTGAAACAGGTGGGGTTTCGCCTCCTACTCATATTGATGTGATAAGTCGTCGTCTTTCTGTTTTAGAGCGTATAGGCAATTTAATGTCTGGGCCCGTGGGCGCAGGAATTAGCATACTTATATGTGTGTTGGCGTTGAGCTTTATCTACTTCAGACAGCATTCAAGAAAGGATGAGTAAAAATGAAAAAGTAGAATCTCAAATCAGAGTGATTTTCTATGCAATGAGTAGAGTCCCCGCGTAAAAAGGAAAGGAGCAAAAGAAATGAAAATTAGGAAAGTGTTTGTTAGCTTGTTTTTAGTAATTTTTGTTTTAATTCTTTCAGTTTTTACAGTCTCGGCGGAATCTGTTTCTGCGCTAACTGATAAGGTTAAAGCGTTAGGAGAAAAATATGGTTTTGAAGTTGTTGTTTCAGAAGTATTGCCTCATACCCGTGGGGGATTGTCGGAAGAGGAAATAAATGATGAATTGAAAATTTTAGAGGAGAAACTTATTGCCGGAAGAGAGGCCTTACAGAAGAATCATCAAATGGCAGATGCGTATAACAGAAAAATTATTGAAGATGGAAGATTCTTGATAGCTCCTCCTATTGCTTCTGAGACTCTTGCAGCAAAAACCACACATACTGTGTATAGATATCAGACGATTGGTTCCGTATACCCTAATGCAACTACAATTCGCTGTTTTATAACTGCTGATATAAATTGGAGCACATATCGCAATCGGTATTTTTGGGGAACCGTGAGAGACAAAGAAAGTAGTTTATATTCTGGCAAAGGGGAGAATTGGGAAGAAACGGATAGTCAGGTGACGGTACTTGATGGTGGAAGGACACTTAAGGTAGAATTTTGGGGTGATCTTGAGGAAAAGTATGAAATAGGCGGTGTAGAATATACATTTACAAGTAAAAATTGGCGCATATGGTATGAAGCTGCTTGTCCTGCTGAATAGTTTTTTATGGTTGCGTAGAATACTGCTTTCGTAGATTGAGCTTAACACACAACGGCCGCCCGTACAAAGGATGTACGGGCGGCTAGATTTTTATTTCAACCCACCGCCTCAGCGGAAGATGCGCTTTGGGCTTCCTCCGGAAGGTCGGGGAAAGTACCTCCCTCAACCTCTGTGAAACCTCCTGTAATTTTACATTCCTGGATGGTCACACCGTTTTCCGCGCCATCGATAGAAGAAAAGGTCTTCTGCAGAATCTCTGCCCCATCGATCTCCACACGGGTCAGAAGTCCCGTATCCTTTTCGATCCAGCAGTATCCTCTCACCGCGTCGCCGTCTTCCCTATTGGAGAGGCTCTCCACCAGAAGGCCTGCAAGTCCGCTGCCGGAGGCATCCATTCCCGAGGCGGAAACCACGGTTTCCACAACATTTCGAAGGGCCTCACCCGTGAAGGTTATTTCCAGTTTATGACAGAGGATGCCGTCCAGCTCTTCTTCCCGCAAATAGCTCTGAGATTTTGCCTGAGAAAGGAGCTTGAGAAGCTCCACCTGTTCCTTAGAATCGGTATTCATCTCCTGCAAAGAAGATTTTGTCCATACATCATCGGAAGCAGTATACAAAAGATATTCCCCATCCCCTTTTATCGTATAGCTCTCCAGAGTTCCGGGAGTCCCCCCTGCGTTGGAAACAGACACCGTATACAAGCCAAAGGGCTCTTTGCGGTAAACGGTATCACTTCGCAGCGAATACGACTGCCCGCCTGCATCTCCTTCCTCTGTTCCTTCCCCCGCGGTTTCTGTTTCTGCCTCTCCGTTTGTCAAAGCAGCCGTCCCGCTAGGGGAAAAAGAAAAGCTGCTCTCATACCAGGAGGTGCTGCCGGCAGAATCTTCCGCTTTGGTATAAGCCTCCCGAAATATGGCGCCGGCATCCGGCTGCCCCCCCTGCCCTCCTTGGCATCCGGCAAAGAAAAGACCGGGCAGAAGCACCATAGGTATAAGCATTAAAAATGCACTCTGCTTCCATTTCTGCGCCCCTGCGCCGATTTTCCTCGATTCGTTTTTTCTCATTTCAACATCATCCTTTTCCCTTATTCGCACCAATATGTTTCCTCTTTCCACCCCGATCAGTAAGACCGATGTTATGTAACCTCGTGTTATATGTGCATAGTATACCGGATTCTCCCGCTTCCTGCAAGCGCTTCACAGCCCCATAGGCAGACAGCATCCTTTACCATCGCAGACGCCAGGAATCTAAGAAAAATTTGTAAAGATTCCCCTAAGCTTGACACAAACTGCCGAAAAAGGGTAGAATAAACATGTATATATCCGGTAAACAAAGAGAAAATTTCTTTCAGGCCGGAATAGCTCCGTGGCACGACCACGGCTGGAGGGAGATTCAATATCCATGAGCAAACGAAAAGAGGCTGCCATGAAAATGGCTTCCCTTTCTATTTATAGAGGGATCCTGAACCGCACTGTCCCTGCCGCCTTTTACCGGCTGCTGCGGGCGGAAGGCGAAGAAGAGTTTTTGAAGGCCTGGGGCAATTTTTTTGCCGTCCTCTGTGAGAGGGGGCTCAGCGAAAGTTTTGCAGACTGCCTCACCGGCACAGCACTGTTTGATGAAAATGCATTTTCGCTGGCTGCTGCGGGAGGCGCCCGGGAATTTTCCCCCGCTCTGCTGAAGGGCGTGGAACGGGATCTGCGCATTATTCTGGAGCTTTCCGCTCTCACCCCTGAGGACTTGTTGTATGATTCCCCCATCGACAATCCCGAAACCCTGCATCTCCCGGCCTGGGGAATAGGGAGTCCGGTGAAGGCTTTGCAGGGAGATCTGAAAGATTGCATAGCCTCTATGGCCAACTATTACAGGGAAAACGGATGCGGTATGTACGCCCGTTACAGAGCTTTTATTTGGAGGGATTCCTCTATCCAGCCGGTGGCGTTCCCGGATAAAACACGGCTTTCTGATCTCAAGGGTTATGAACTGCAGCGCCAGATGGCCATTGATAATACCTTGGCCTTTCTGGAAGGTCTTCCCGCCAATAACTGCCTTCTTTACGGAGACAGGGGAACGGGCAAGTCATCCACTGTCAAGGCTATGCTCAACGAGTTCTATCCTCGGGGCTTGCGGGTGATTGAAATGCCCAAGGAATCCCTGATGGATTTTCCAAAACTGGTGGATCAAATCGCTGCCATCCCCATGAAATTCATTATTTTTATCGATGATCTCTCCTTCTCCAAAGAAACGGATACATATGCGGCCTTGAAGGCTGTCCTTGAGGGGGGCTTGGCTGTCCGTCCGGAAAATTCCCTGATTTATGCCACATCAAACCGACGGCACCTAATCCGGGAGACTTTCTCAGACCGGGAGGGCGACGAGGTCCACCGGGGGGACACCATTCAGGAAACCCTTTCATTGGCGGACCGCTTTGGTCTTTCCATCAATTTCATGCTTCCCGACAAGGCCCGGTATCTGGAGATCGTCCGGGAGCTGGCCCGATACAGAGAGCTTGAGGAGCGCATATCCATGGAAGAATTGGAAGCTGCGGCGGAACGCTGGGCCACCACACGAGGCGGCCGTTCTCCCCGCTGTGCCAGGCAGTTTATCGACGATGCAGAGGCCAGAATCAAACGCGGCATGCCTCTGGAGTGATTTGGAATAGGAGCTTCGCTATGATACCAATGAATATGAGCATACAAAGAAGGACGCATGCAAAAATAGGCCCTCAGCGGAAGGCATCCTCCCTAAAAAGGGGGATATGTTTGCTTTTGTGTCTTGTCATGACTATTTTGGCTATGACCGCTTGCAGCGGAAACAATGATGTGACCTCTGGAGCAGGAGCAACAGATTTTCCTGTGACCATCAACGGAGTAACCATCTCCGCCGAGCCCCAGGGAGTGGCGGTGCTTTCCCCTAATCTGGCTGAAATTGTGCTTGCCCTTGGCTACGAAACCAAACTCAAGGCCCGCTGCGCAGAATGCACCACCGAAGATCTGAGTCCTCTTCCTGCAGTGGATGCCGGCGACCCGGAGGGGATTAAGGCTACCGGTGCGACTCTTGTTTTAGCAGATGAAAACCTTTCTGAGGAGCAGAAAGCCGCTCTGGAAAGTGCAGGCCTTACGGTGCTTGTGATTTCTTCTGCCAGCGACAGAGAGGATCTCCAGCGTCTCTATTCCCAGGTGGGCGCAGCCCTGATGGGCGGTTCTACCGGCTATGGAAAAGGAGAAAAGGTAGCGGAAAACGTGCTCATTACATTGGATGACATCGAGCGCGTTGTCCCCTCTTCCGATACGCCTGTGACCGCCTGCTATCTGACGGATCTGGAAGGAGGCGCCGTTACAGGAGACAGCATGCAGGGACGTATATTCGAATCCGCCGGCCTGGTGAATGTAGCCACAGATTCCAAGGAAGGGAAAATTTCTGATGAAAGCCTGAAGGCCTCTGATCCGATGTATATTTTCTGCATCACCGGCCTGAAGGAAGCCCTTATGGAAACGGAAAAGTTTAAGGATCTCACCGCTGTGAAAGAAGGGCGGGTATACGAAATGCCCTATTCCTATATTGCGTATCAGGGAAGAGGCATGATCCGGGCAGCCACCTTTATGGCCGGGACCGCCTATCCCGAGCTTTTGGAAAGCGATACTCTTTCCTCTGTTCCCTCTTCCTCCTCTTCCGCTGTCAGCGGCAGCGGAGATCCCGGCGATTATTCCACCCTGAAAAGCGGGGACTCGGGCGAGGCTGTAACCCGCCTGCAGGAACGCTTGGCTGATCTAGGGTATTTCTATGTGAATCCCACAGGCAATTATCTGGATGTGACTGTCCAGTGTGTGAAGGATTTTCAGCTCCTCAACGGCATGGCTGCCACCGGCATTGCGGATCCCGACACACAAGCTCTCCTATTCTCCGATGAAGCCATCCCGAGAAACGCCGAATCCTCCCAGAGTTAATTTTCTTGCCTTCTTTAAATGGTAGCGCAGAAAAGATGTATAGCTCTGCATCTGGTCTTTTGGCGTATGGCTTCAATTAAAGCCAAAAAAACCCACAGTAGGAAGGGGATATGCGGTATTCTCTCCTGCTGCATCGCAAAGTATCACAAAAGACGGATACACTAAGAAAAGGCCTGCCCGGCATCCCTGAATGGATTGCGGGCAGGCCTTTCTGCTCTTGTTGGTCTATGGTAAACATATGGATTTCAGAAGCTTACTATTTTGCGAAAATTGGGGAAAATCTATGCACGAACATACACATCAGAATATGCTTCCCACCGCCGTGATATGGCTCCGCAAATCCTCTCTATACAGAGGGTCCTTCGGATCCAGGCTGTTAATCGTAACGCCGTGGGTCCCCATATGGCCGGTGGAGTGAATAAACCGGTTTCCACCTATATACATGGCCACATGCCCCGGGAAGAACAGAAGATCTCCTTTTTTGATTTCTGAAAGAGAAATTTCATGCATAGGGAAGCCATCCTTGATGGCCGCATCCCTATAGATTATTACGCCGTTCAAAAGGTACGCCATAGAACAAAGGCCGCTGCAGTCGATACCCTCCGGGGTTTTCCCTCCCCAGCGGTACTGGGTTCCATCGTAGAGCATGGCCGTTTTCACCAGTGCCTCCCTGAAGGATTCCTCTCCGTCAGGGGTCTGTTCTGTGACATATTTACCCAAAAACTCGTCGGGAGTAAAGCCCTCCCGGCCGTCCGGCAGAAGAACTTTTCTCCATCCCTCCTCCGGTTCCCCCAGAGGTGCCAGCAGCCCTCCTCTCCACACAGTCTGCAGTATGGCTCCCTGCACCTTGGGCTCCTTCAGCACATCCGCACACCGGAACCACACTGTCTTTTTCGGCAGCGTCTCCCACCGGCGGACACAGGCAGGATCTTTCAGGAGGCAGTTCTCGTGCATCCAGCCCTCGTATCTGTAAGGGGTGCGGATGTAGTTCCACTCCCCCTGCTGCTCCAACACTTCCACAACCATGCCGCAGAGGGCTTCATCTGTGAGGGACTCGGCATGAAGGGGGGATTCCACCAAGGGAGCGATCGAGCGAATTATCAATGCTTTATCTTTCATAACCACCGGATTCCTTTCTCTGCATAGTGGGTCACCTGCTATTTAAAAAGGGATACCGCCTTTTATTTACTAACAGCAGCTCCCGCAGGCCATAAAAACAGTATATCGTCTGCCTTTTATCTTTCGAATTTTTATTCTTTCTTTAGGGCAGCGATGATCGGGAAAAATTCTTTTCCCCCGCGAACACCACCAGTCTGTGGAAAACAAAATGTTCTCCCACTGATTTTTCAGAAGATATCAGCCCAATAGAGTCAGAGTTCCCCTATCCGCATCCATCTCCACCTCAATTCCAAGTGGCAAGCTCATGGTGGGAAGGGTATGCCCGCAGGCCAAATTTCTCAAGATGGGGATATCACGTGGCAAAAGCTCTGTGAAAACTTCCTCAAGTGAGAGGGCGCCGTCCTCATCCTCAGAGCCGCAATTTGTCCACCAACCTAACAGCAGACCGGCACATTCCTGGAATTTCCCCGCATTTTTCAGCTGCGTCAGCATCCGATCTATGCGGTAAGGCGTTTCGTCCACATCCTCCAGAAACAAAATCCGCCCTCTGACGTCAATCTCCCAGGTGGTTCCCAAAGAGGAGGATACAAGGGAAAGGTTGCCGCCCGTTAGAATGCCTCTGGCCTTCCCGGAGGAAAAGCCCTGAAGTTCCACACCGGGCGGATTTTCCACCGGACCGGCAGAAGTTCCAAACAATGTTGAGCGGAAAGAATCCAAAGTGTAACTATCCAGGCTTCCGGAAAGCACTTTATACAACTCCGTAGAGGGCATGGGCGTATGATAGGTGACAAAGCCGCAAAGCTGGTTGAACACCGTATGCAGGGCTGTAACATCGCTGTAGCCCGCAAAAAATTTGGGATGCTCCCGAATGCCCCGGTAATCCAACCGATCCAGAAAACGCTGTGCTCCATATCCTCCACGGATACACAAAATTCCGTCTATAGAGGGATCCAGAAAGGCTCGATTTACGTCCCTGGCACGAAGGGCATCATCCCCTGCCAGATAACCGTGCCGGGCCCGGCAGCTTTCATACACAACCGGTTCCAGCCCCAAAGAACGGACAACTTCTGCCGCAGGGAAAAGTTTATCCTCCGGAACCGGGCCTGAAGGCGCTATGAGGGCAACTCTGGCCCCTGGAAACAGAGGTTTCACAGGCCTGGGAGGCGGCAAAACCTCTTCATGGGAAAAAGATCCCACTGTATGCGGGAAATGTGATTGTATAGGATGCATATGGTTCCTTTCTACGGTATAACCGCTGAACACTGCAGAGGCCGCAGGGTAAGGAGGCAAGTTTCTCTCTTTTTCTCCCAGAAAAATCCCATTACCAAGTTTGTCTCACTCTACAGAAAAAACAAAAACCCGACCTATATTTAAAATTTCAGAGTTGTATTGTATATGTGGCAGACAGGCGCCCAATTTTTTTTTATATCCAAAAATAAGCAGCCCCAAAAGCCTTAGGGGCGGGTGGGATGGCTGCGGGCGGGCCCAGCCAAAAAATACAGAAACCGCCGCTGCGGAGTACGTCCGTCAGCGGCGGCGTCATATTTTATCCATTTATAAGGCCTGCAGAAAACAGAGGAAAAGTAGTAATATTGGAACACAAATTTCCCTCTGGACTTCCCCGCATGCGCCTTCCGCTCGCCTACTGCGGCTGTTTTAGCTGCTCCATCTGAGAAAGTTGCCGGCGATATTTCTGCAGCTCTGGCTCATTGGCCAGAATGAAATGGCCGGGTTCAATCTCCGTCCAGCTGGGAGGATTTCCCTCATACTGATGGATGGAGGGGTCGTATATTAGAAGCTTTTTCTTCTTTTCCGTCACAGGATCCGGCAAGGGAATGGCAGAAAGCAGCGCCTGCGTATAAGGATGCAAGGGCGCTTCAAAGAGCCGCTCCGTATTACAGAGCTCCACCAGCCTTCCCTTATGGATGACCGCAATCCGGTCTGTAATAAACCGCATAACGGAAAGATCGTGAGCAATAAAGAGATACGTGAGCCCTCTTTCCTTCTGCAGGCGAGAAAGAAGATTCAGCACCTGCGCTCGGATAGAAACATCCAGGGCGGAGATGGGCTCGTCTGCAATGATAAATTCCGGTTGCATAATAAGAGCCCGGGCGATACCGATCCTCTGGCGTTGGCCGCCGGAAAACTCATGGGGAAAGCGGCTGGAAAACTCGGGAAGAAGACCTACATCAGAAAGGGCCTGATCCACCGCCTTCTTTCTCTCTTCCTCAGAGGGCCTGTGCTCGCTGCTATAAAGCCCCTCGGAAACAATATAATCCACCTTGGCCCGCTCGTTCAAAGACGCCATGGGATCCTGGAAGATCATCTGGATCTGCCTGGTGAGGGCCTTATCCCTCTTTCTGGAGATCCTGCCGCTAATACGTTCGCCCTTATAAAGAATTTCTCCCTCAGAAACGGGGTTAATGCGAATAATGGCCCTGCCGATGGTGGTTTTTCCCGAACCAGATTCTCCCACCAGGCCGAAGGTCTCCCCCTTATAAATATCGAAGGAAACATTGTTCACAGCCCGAAATTTATGAGAACGGGTGCCAAAGGTCACATCCAGATTTTTTACCTGTAGCAGAAGCTCTTTTTCCTTATTCATCCGAAGCACCTCCCGCCGCAAGTTTCACAAATTCCGGATTGAGCAGAGGCTGAAGGCCCCGAATATTGCGGATGGATTCCGGAGGTTCCACCTTTGGAGCTCTGGGATCCAACAGCCACGTCCTGGCCTTATGGGTGGGGCTCACCTCAAAGTAGGGCGGACGTTCTGCAAAATCGATATTCAAAGCTTGGGGGTTCCGGGGCGCAAAAGCATCCCCTTCCACCTGATGGAACAAGTTCGGGGGCGTCCCCTTGATAGAGAAAAGCTCCTGCCCTTTTACACCCAGCTGAGGCAGGCTGGAAAGCAGCGCCCAAGTATAGGGGTGCTGCGGATTGTAGAAAACCTCTTCACAAGTTCCGATCTCCACAATATCGCCCGCATACATAACGGCTATCCGATCGGCAACATTGGCCACCACGCCCAGATCATGGGTAATATAGATGGTGGTCAGATCGTATTTTTCCTTCAGATTCTTCAGAAGATGCAAGATCTGGGCCTGGATGGTAACATCCAGAGCGGTAGTGGGCTCATCGCAGATTAAGATCTTTGGGTTACAGGCTACAGCGATGGCGATAACCACCCTTTGCCGCATACCGCCGGAAAATTCATGGGGATACTGGGAAAAACGCTTTTCCGGATCCGGAATACCCACATCCCGCAAAATTTCCACCGCGGCATCCTTCATTTTGCTTTTCGGCATGTTCCCGTGAAGCTTCAGGGCTTCGCAGATCTGCTTTCCCACTGTTTTCAGTGGATTCAGGCTGGTCATAGGATCCTGCAGCACCATTGCGATCTCGCCGCCGCGGATCTTCCTCCACTCTTTATCCTTGGTGTATTCCGCCAGATTTTTTCCGTCATATTCAATACGGCCGGCTGAAACATAACCATTAGAATCCAAAAGCCCCATGAAGGACTTTACAAAAACGGATTTTCCCGAGCCGGATTCTCCCACAATCGCCAAGCTTTCGCTTTTATGAAGATCCAGGGAAACGCCCCGGATGGCATGAAGGATCTTCCCCCGCAGATTGAATTTTACTTCCAGATCCTTAACAGACAGGATCACTTCCTGTTTCGTATCCATTGCGTTCCCTCCTTATCTGTGATTTTTCGGATCCGCTGCATCTGCAAAGGCGTTCCCGACAATATAGAACGAAATGGTGACGATGGAAAGCACCACCGTGGGGAATATAAGCTGATAGCGGAGAGCCGGATCCATCATAAGCTTGCGGCCTTCGTTGATCAGATTGCCCAAAGAGGGCGTGTAGGTGGGAACGCCAAGGCCGATATAAGTAATGAACACTTCATTGGAAATAGCCGAAGGAATCGTAAGGGCTATGCGCAGCATGATAACAGAAACCAGATAGGGCAGAAGGTTCCGGAAAATGATCCGGAAGGTGGAGGTTCCCAAACAGCGGGAAGCCAGGTTGTAATCCCTATCCCGGATAATGATGATCTGGTTGCGCACAAACCGGGCCATCTGCAGCCAGCTCGTAAGACACATGGCAAAAATCAAGGTGGAAATGCTGGGCCGCATAATATAGGAAATGAGAATTAAAAGAATCGTCTGGGGAATATTGTCAAACACATTGTAAAGCTCTGTAAAAAGGAAATCCAGCTTGCGCACATATCCCCAGAGAACGCCAACCAGAATTCCCAGCACGATCTCCACGCCAGCCACTGCGAAGCCTATAAAAAGGGAGGTGCGTGTAGCGCTCCAGATACGGCTCCACATATCACGGCCGATGGAATCTGTTCCGAACCAGAACTCTCCGTTGGGAGAAAGGTTCGAAAGCCGCTGCCCATTGGCATCCTCATAAATCAGAAGGGGATCCTTCTGATTGGGCAGAATCGGCTGAATAAAGGTGAACAAAAGCAGGATAACCACCACAAACACAAAGAACACAGCCACTTTGTTCTTTTTGAAGGCCTGGAATGTGCTGCGCCAGTAGGAATAGTTGGAGTATCCTCCCCGCTCTGCATCCGCCGCGTCATGATGGGCGAAGGCAAAGGCCTCTTCAGGGGAAAAGGAGGCTTTCATATGCGCTTCCATGCTATCCTGCAGAATTTTGGTTTTCTTGTTCCGGTATGCCATGTCTCAGCGCGCCTCCTCTTTCTTGCCCAACTTGATGCGTGGATCCGCAATGCTCATAAGAATATCGCCCAGGATCAGGGCCACAATGCTGATAACGGAATAAATCAGCACCAACGCCTGCACCATGGTGTTATCCTGGCGCTGAATGACGTTCACAAGAAGGCCGCCCATACCGGGGATGCTGTAAAGGCTTTCCACATAAATGGAGCCCATCATAGTAAACAGGATGGAACCCGGCAGATACTGGATCATGGGCACAAAGGCGTTTCGGAACACATGGCGGAACATAATTCCAGTGCTGCTCACCCCTTTGGCCCTTGCAAGCTGCACGTAATCCTTGTTGATTTCATCCGTCATATACCGGCGCAGCCACATGGCATAATAAGCGATATTACCCAGGGCTAGAGAGACCACGGGAAGAATCCAGGTAGCATAATTATTTTTATTGAAAAGCGTGGGAATGCCGAAAAGATCCGTACCGTAAAGTTGGATGAACAAATAATACACCGCAGCCGGCACAGCTTGGATAACAACGATGAAGATGGTTCCCAGCTTTTCCCAGATGGTGGCAAAAAACATTCCCACGGCGTCCATACATTTGCCCAGCGCCGTCTTTTTTGCGAGAAAAGGCACACCCTTCTTCTGCTTCACAAGAGAAGCGAGAGCCATTCCCACGCCCAGAGGAATTCCCACCACAAGGCTCAGCCCCACAGAGAGAAGGCCCAATTCAATAGAAATAGGTGCCTTTTCCGCAATGATCTGCGTGATCGGCACATTCACACGGTAAATAAGCGATGTCCCCAAGTCACCCTGGAAAACGCCGCTGATAAAGTTCCACAGCTGCACAGGAAGAGGATCCAAAAGGCCCATACTGGTCAGACTGGCTTGGATCTGCCCCGGGCTCAGTTTATCGTAGTTTGGAAAATACCCTTCTATGGGCATCAGCCGCAGCAGCGAGAATATGATGGTGATGACGATTGCCAATGTAACCAGCGACCGCAGCAGACGCTTGGCAATATATTTTAGCATAGCACCGGCTCCTTTTCGATAGTATCGCCCCCTTGGGGGCCTGCAGATTCGAGATCCGCATCCGTCTTTTCCCTGAAGAACGGACCACCTGCCCTTTCCTTTCCGCTGGGGCACAGAGTTTACGAGCCCATACGAATACATTTATGAATTGATGCAGCACCTTTTTCATTCGTGTGGGTTCGTAAACCTTGTGCTGCCTGCGCCGCACGGCGGCTTTCAGGATTTCTCCCGCCAGAAAATGCGGGATTCGTTTGAAAACGGGAATGGGGCGGAGACCTTCTCCGCCCTTCTTCCCGCCGGAACATCCGGCACTTATTCTTCTGCCAAAGCCTTTTCTCTTCCGGCCTGCCATTCCTCATAAGCCTTGTTGTATTCTTCCTCGCTCATGGATTTTTCCATCAGCTTTTTGCCTTTATAGCGATGGATAGCGACCCCATAGGGTGCATACTGGCCGTCGAAGGGATTCAAGGTAGAAGCGATGTAGTTGCCTCCGTCCAACGAATAGGGGACAGCGATCGCATGATCCAGAAGAACAGCTTCCGCCTCGGCAAAGAGGGTATACCGTTTCTCGATATCCGAAAACTCGTTTTTAGCTTTCTCCACCTTGGCGTAGTATTCATCCATGATGGCCTTTGTGGAGCTGTCTTCACTTGTATCTACATGGCTATAGGAATTGCCTGTTTCGAAAGGCACTGTCCAAGTTTCGGGATCCTCGTAATCGCAGCCCCAGTTGCACTTCATCAGAGCATACTTACCGCTGCGGCGTACGGCGCCCAAGAAGTCGGTAGAGGG
>OBLO01002220.1_pt1 | contig 15327 bp, 16 predicted proteins | sample 1519401 | NCBI WGS metagenome assembly OBLO01 (sample SAMEA2602897, study PRJEB22501) | metagenome | reverse complement strand
AATACAGAAAAGGGGAACTTTTCTTCTTTTCCCTCCGCCGGCATTACCCGGATCAGGTTAATGGGTATGATCTCAGCCCGTCGTATTAGGGCACCCCTTAGTTGAAATCGGGAGCAAAAGTAGGAGTTTCCGTTGAAAAAGACAAGCTAAGTGAACGAAAATCAGAGTTATTTGTTAATTTTGTAGCGTTAATTTTAAAAATATAGTTATGTTATTATCCTTATTCATGGCAGCCTTTGCCGCCCAAACTGCTGACGATGGTTTCAGCAAGCTACAAATATTTCTTCAGCAATTGATAGATTGGAGTGTAAGTGCCGGTGGGCGTATCATTGGAGCCGTTCTAATCTTTGTGGTGGGGCGATTCTTAATATCCCTTCTTCGGAAAATGCTGGCGAGGTTATTGGCAAAAAGACATGTGGATGCCAGTATCCAGAGCTTTGTGAAAAGTTTGGTCAATATCTTGCTGACAATTCTGTTAATCATTGCCGTTATCGGCAAACTGGGAGTGGAAACCACTTCATTTGCCGCTCTGCTGGCATCTGCCGGTGTGGCTATCGGTATGGCACTTTCCGGAAACTTGCAGAACTTTGCGGGTGGACTGATTGTCTTGCTGTTCCGTCCTTTCAAGGTAGGTGACTGGATTGAAAGCCAGGGAGTGTCCGGAACGGTACGTGAAATTCAAATCTTCCATACGATTCTGACCACAGCCGACAATAAGGTAATCTATATCCCTAACGGTGCGTTGAGCAGTGGTACAGTAACTAATTACAGCCGTGAGGATACGCGTCGTGTAGATTGGGTAATCGGTGTGGAATACGGTGAAAATTATGATAAGGTGGAAGACACCGTGCGTCGTATCATCTCCGAAGACAGCCGTATCTTGAATACTCCCGAGCCGTTTGTGGCTCTTCATGCCCTGGATGCCAGCAGTGTGAATGTGGTGATTCGTGTTTGGGTGAAGAGCGGAGACTACTGGGGTGTTTATTTTGATATGAACAAGAAGATTTACTCCGTATTCAACGAGGAAGGTATCGACTTCCCATTCCCGCAGTTGACGGTGCATCAGGCGAAAGACTGAGTGGGCTACAAGTTTCAATTTATTAGCTATCAGCCACTATAAGTTACGGGCTACAAGTTGTCCTGCAGTATGATAATGCAGGACAACTTGTAGCCCGTAACTTAATAGTAGTCGGTAACTCCGTAGTTTATTTATAACTTAATTCTGCCTCTATTTCTTCGCAGACATCTTGTTCCAGGTTGAGCAGCTGATTGATTTCTTTTCGTTTTTCCAAATCCGTGAAATAGCTCTCCACTACTGCATAGATGTTGAAGCCGGTTGTGGAACCCGCAGCCAAATCCAATGACTCAACCATTTTCTCTACTGCTTGATGAATGCGTTTCTTACTGATAAAATGCAGTTCATTACTATGAATTAAGCTCTTTTCCATGATATTTTCTGTTTTAGTTATTGTAGTTATAACATTCTATCAAGCAAGTAAGTTCATGTAGATTGAACAGATTTGACAGTCGGTCGAATGATATTTTTCCTATATTTGCAAAAAATATAAACGCGGCAATGAAAGAACTGTTTATAAAAATACTCCGTTTTCTGATGTTTGTACTGGTCGTAGCTTTGGGCTGCATCGGATATAACATCTATGAAGATACGTTGGCTGCTGTGTGGATACCCGTAGGGGTAGGACTTGTGGTGGCAGTCGTTACACTTCCTCTATATAAAAAATGGATATGGCTGACAACGATGGAGCAAAAGGCAGTGAATATATTGTGCCATGTGGTGTGCGTGGGTGTCATCAGTTGTTCGCTTTTTCTGGTAGGGAATTATCGGATGGCGGCTCCTGCTTCGACAAAGGAGGTGACGGTTACCGTACTTGAGAAGCTGATAAAAGAACATGAAAAGAGACGTAAAGTAGGCAAGCATCGTTATGTGTCGGACGGAGTACGTAAGGAATATTACTTAAAGGTGGCTTTCGAGGATGGAGCGATAGAGACCTTGCATGTTTCCACAGCCACATACAACAAAGCACGAAAAGGCAAACCGAAAGTCCTGACTTTGCAGAAAGGAGGTTTCGGATTGCCGGTGATAACGAAGGGGCTATAGTTTTCATCCCCCCATGCAAGACATCAGATGAGGAACTGAATGCTCTTCTTAAAGATTTCTGCGTACAAAATGTCCGTCAATCCAAATGGTGGCATGGTGTCCTTTGAATTTCAGTAATACATAATTGGGAGCTGCCGGGCCTTTATCTCCACCTTACCGGTGAGCACTACGCTGTTTCCTTCTTCCTGAAAGCACAAACCTGCTTTCGGATTGGCTGCACCTTTGTTTTAAGACTGTCTTTGCCGGTTGCCAACCATACGGTGGTGGCCCCTTCCGACTTGATATTGCTCATTGGAACGGGGCTGGGATGATATTCTTTATAGGTTGTAAAGATACAGATAAACTGATAGGGAAATCCCTATGTATAAATAGAGAGAATCACGGAAAAGGAGGTTTTTATCATACTACATTTGCTGTATGGATAAATACTAAAACTTTCTATTATGAAAAAGATGTCAGTTGTTTTAGGCTTGTTACTCGCTGTCTTGGTGATGGGCTGTGGCATTTATGAAAGCTACGGGTTTGATTATAAGCAGTTGAGCAGCATTGAACGTGGTATGAGCTTTAAAGAGGTGTGTACCATTTTAGGAGAGCCTGCATTTAGAGATTTGAATAAGGAGGGAGAGGCTTGGACATTCCGCGCTTATACTCCTGCGGGGTGGTCGGCTGTCAAGGTGTGGTTCAAAGACGGAAAAGTGGACGAAATGAAGAGCTATCTGGAGGATACTTATCCGGTTACCACTTCGCGGGACAAGAGTTTCATGAATGAGAAAAAAGAATCTTCCGACAAGAGTAGCGAAACAAAGGTAATAGTTTCGCCGGAAGGGAAACATTACATCAAAATGGGCTCGGTAGTAGTCACTCCCGAAGGCAAGCATATAATAGTACCTTGATTATACCAACATAATCGTTTCCGGATATAGTATAATGTGAATATACCTTTCTATAAAGTGTTGATATTTATAAAGTTCTATATTTTTTGCAGATTTTAGGTATATGTAGTTCAAAGAATGTTATCTGAAATGAAAAGAATGGGCAATGTTTGTCATTGCTCTGTCTTTATCTTATATTTGAGTAGATAATATAGGATATCATTTTAAGAAAGGAACTAATAATAAGATAATAATATGAAGAGTATTGAGAAGGCGACCAATAATATGAAAATGGTATATTCCATTTTGTGCAATCTTAAGAAGTGTACAATCTTTGAATTGCAGAAACTGACGAAGTTCAGGGATGTGGATTTGTGTTTGGCCTTGGGGTATCTGCTGCAGAATAACCAGATTTATCAGAAGCGTATTGATAACATGGTTTACTATGGAGTCATCGCAAAATGAAAAGAGATACAATAGGTTTACCACACATTTTGCTTACATGCTTGCATGGTGCTTTCTAATTGTTTGTTATACCGCATTTTACAGTATGTAAGCAGATGCCATGCAAGTATGTAGGCAAACTTTGCTTGCATGCTGTTTTTTCTTGTGCAAATGGCTGGTCTTCTTTCCGCAAAGAACAGCTCTTTCTCCTACTAAAAGCTTATTAATGACTATTGTGCACGGTTGTGATGCAGTTTCTTCACTATTGTGGTACGGCTTCTTCATGCTTGTGGAGAAGTCGTACCACAATAGTGCGCATGCCTAACTATCATTTATTCAGTGTATTGACAGCCTATGTTAGAGCAATGAAAGACTGATAGACTGTCTTTCATTGGCTGTGTGTCTACCTTCAAAAGAGTGATATGGTAGTGGATAATGTTCATGTTTTGCTGCTTTTTCAGTGAAAGAAATCATGAATATTTGGATACTTGAAAAAGAAGTCCCACCTTTGCACGCGAATTAGAAAACCAAAAGAGTTTTGTAATCCTCATCGGAGGGCTGTAAAAATGCCGGATAAGATGACTGGGTAAAACCAATCATTTTATCCGGCATTTTTTTGCTTTTGGGCAAGACAATAACCTATAAATATAGTTGAACATGAAAAGAGATGCAATTGATTTGAGTACACTGAATGTGTTTACATTGTTTCGGAAATATTTTGTTCCTACGTTGCTGGGTATGCTCAGTATGTCGGCCGTAACAGCGATTGACGGGATATTTGTCGGGCATGGAGTAGGTAGCGACGGGATTGCGGCCGTAAATATCTGTGTCCCTTTACTGATGCTTTTTACGGGAATCGGGCTTATGGTTGGTGCCGGGTGTTCTGTGGTCGCTTCTATCCAATTGTCGAGAGGCAAAAGCAAGTCTGCTCGGTTGAATGTGACACAAGCATTACTGTTTGTAACGATTGTTGCTTTGATACCCTCTGCTTTGATGATGGCTTTTCCGGCAGAAACAGCCCGGATGCTCGGCTCTTCCGAACATCTGTTGCCTATGGTGACGGATTATCTGCTGTGGTTTGTTCCGTCATGGGTCTTTCAGATATGGATAACGGTGCCGCTGTTCGTCATTCGTCTGGACGGTGCTCCAAAGCTGGCTATGTTGTGCAGCCTGATTACGGCTGTAATCAATGTGGTGCTCGACTGGCTGTTTATCTTTCCTTTTGGCTGGGGAGTCATGGGAGCAGCATTTGCCACTTCCATCAGCATCATGGCCGGCGGACTGGTGGCGATGGTCTATCTACTGTTTTATGCTCGGCATTTGCGTTTACAACCACTCAAATGGAGTGTCAAGAGCCTGCGGCTTTCCGTGCGGAATATTGGTTACCAGTGCCGTATCGGTCCTTCTGCCTTATTGGGAGAGGCAACGCTTGCTGTTCTTATGTTCGTCGGGAACCAGGTATTTATGTCCTATCTGGGGGACGATGGCGTAGGGGCATTCGGTATAGCGTGCTATTATATTCCTTTTGTTTTCATGGTAGGTAATGCTATTGCACAATCTGCCCAGCCTATTATCAGCTATAATTTCGGACTGGGCTACAAGGAAAGAGTGATGACGGCGGAACGTATTGCGTTGCTGACGGCTGTGGTCTGCGGTGTGGTTGCAACGGTGGCATTCACTGTTTATCCTTATCTGCTGGTTGGCCTTTTCATCAGTCTTGACAGTGAAGCGGCGAAGATAGCGATACACGGTTTCCCCTATTTTGCAAGCGGCTTTGTCTTTTTCATTGTGAATATTGCTGTGGTAGGTTATTTTCAGAGTGTTGAAAGAATAAAGCCAGCTACGATTTTTGCTTTGTTGCGTGGCTTTGTTTTCCTTATTCCGAGTTTTATTTTGTTGCCGAAGTTCTTGGGTGTGTCGGGAATCTGGTTGGCAATGCCACTCTCGGAGGCTTTGACAATCATTGTGATTCTGCTTTTTTTCTGAAGCATCGGTATGCTTATAAAGTTTCCAGCCAACTCATTACGTCGTAGATGCCTTTAAAAAAACGAGGTTGTGCCAACGTTTTGACATAACCTCCTAAAACCGTAACCTAAGATTTCTAAAATTGGCGAGATTGGACAATCATACATTTGTATGAACTCTATATATTTGCAAATTATATCGTTATAGATGAAAAGTAGCACTGAAAATATATACAAACAGAAAGTCAATCAAGTAATTGATTACATAAATTTTAATCTGCATCAGCCATTGCAATTGAATGTAATAGCCGACATAGTAAATATGTCTCAACGGCAATTGCTCCGTATGATGAGTTCTGCTTTGGATGAACCATTATACTCTTATGTGGCGAGGCAACGAGTAGAACGAGCTGTACTATATATGCAAACTGAAGACATGAGTTTACAGAATTTGGCTGGGTTAGTCGGCTACGATAATCCGCAATCGTTCTCCAAAGCATTTAAGAAACAATTTGGTATCTCTCCCAAAACATATATCAGCAGATTAAGGATGCGATTAAAAGAGTGCGAACATGATGGAAAGGAGTGCGAATTGCATTCTGAAGTCTACAATTTCGAGGGATTAAATTTAGTATATATCCGTATATGGGGTAAGTACGGAGAGGAAGAACCTTATGAAACAGTATGGAGTAAATTGATACATTTCTTAAAGAGCAATGACTTACTTCTGCCCGATACACGTTTTATTGGGTTAAGTTTTGACGACCCTAATGTGACAAACCCTAATCAATGTCGTTTCTATGCTTGTGCATCGGTACAAAAGGAAATTATGCCTACTTGTGAATTTGGTACAATCCGGCTACCACAAGGTAAATATGCGGTCTATACGTTGCAGGGGTATTATACAGATTTGCAGGACTGGTATAACATCATTAACGTAAGCCAAGAATATTCACTTCGTCATGGGATGTCTTTTGAGGAGTATATCAATTATTCAAAAGAAAATAAAAAAGAGAGTATCACAAAAATCTACATACCGATAAAATAAATAAAAGCATGGAAAATAGTTTACCTAAATATATAACTCTAACAGAGGATAATATAGATAAAGAACATATCTGCTGCGCATTCTCTGACAAAAAATGCTTGGAAGGATATGAGTCCAAAAAGGAATGGCTAAAAAAGGAATTTGCTAATGGCTATGTTTTTAGGCGGCTTGATGCACGAGCCAAAGTTTTTATAGAATATGTTCCTGCTGAATATGCGTGGCTTCCGGTTACTGCCCCTAATTATTTAATGATTAATTGTTTTTGGGTTTCAGGGCAGTATAAAGGTCAAGGGCATGGATATAATTTGCTCCAATTTGTGATTGAAGATGCAAAAAAGCAACAAAAAAATGGATTGGTTACTGTTGTAGGTACAAAAAAGAACCATTTTATGAGTGATACGAAATGGTTGCTGCAACATGGCTTTAAGGAAATAGAAAAACTTCCAAATGGATTTTCATTGTTGGTAATGAGTTTTCATGAGAATAGTGCAGTTCCATATTTTAATGATTGCGTCAAAAGTGGAGAATGCCCCGACAAACTGGGAATAGTGGCTTATTATTCTAATCGTTGCCCATATACGGATTATTATGTAAATGGAGTGTTGCGTGTTCTTGCGCAAGAAATAAATATTCCTTTGAAAGTAATTAAATTGGAAACGAGAGAGCAAGCACAAAACTCTCCTACACCAGCTACTATATTTTCTCTTTTTTACAATGGGAAGTTTGTAACTACGGATTTAAGTATTTGTACTGAGTCTAAATTTACAAAACTATTAAAGTAGTAAAATGAAAGAACTGGTTAATAACATGTTAGCTGAAATAGAGGTCAATATATCTGAAATCGACCTCTACGGTTATGATATTGTTGAAACTTTTCTTTCAATAGTGCGTCGTTTGCAAGCGGTTCTCAATGATTTAAAAACAAAACTGCAAATTCATTCCTTCTATAAGATTTATCGGATAGAAACACAATGCCCCGATGGTAGTAATGATGTAATCAGAAACTATATTAAGTAAAGAACTGGATAACCTGACCTGCTTCTTTAACCGTAATCTGGACTTTTACCAATATTATCGTTTTCATTCGACCTTGTATGATGAATATTATGTTGTTCGTGGAAAGTTTGATTTACGCCTATGTACCGATAGCGCACAATTCGATAAAGACCTGAATTTCTCAACCTTGTTTCTTCGGGTGGCATTAACAATGGCAACGTGGGAATAAAAGAAATGATGAATTTTCTCAGTACGGTGCTCTAAATGGAGTTAGGCGATTATTATGCCGCTTATATTGCCATGAAAGAACGGAAGAAGGATTGGACGGCATATCTTAGCCGTTTGCAAGACAGCTTAGTCAAACGAATGGACGAAGGATAGTAAATGACAAACTTCTGTTTTTCTTTTCGCCAGTATTATATTGCTTCAATATTATAAATCAACCATTTAGTCTTGTTGGGGTACCGTGCTGTGGATGCTTTCCAGCATAGAATTGATATGTACGGCTTCTGCGGTTCTGCCGGAAGCCTTGCCTAACTTCACGCTCCAGTGAGCCGGATTTATTTCCAGTTTGGTGTTGAACTGGGCTACAACTTGGTCGATAGTGATACGTGCGATAATCGGTGCGTTGCCGTTCTTCTTTACTGCATTTCGTTTGACGAAATAGAGTAGCTTGAAAGTACTTCTCATAATCTCTTTTTTAGTTACAAAATTAAATTGATGAACTGAAAATGAGATATTTGCAGTACGGACAAATCAAGACAACAAACCGACAATTTCAGACATTCCGTGACCTAAAATCCGAAAGGTCGGACAGGTCACGAATTGGTCACGAAAGTATGTCTTTTTGTGACCATTTCGTGTCTTAGGTCACGGACTTTATACAAAGAAAAAACTCCTGCAATACCTTGATATTGTAGGAGTTGTCTTTTCTTTGTCTGGTTTTGTCCAGCTTCTTGGTGATCCGCTTGGGTCTTGAACCATGCGGTTCACAAGTCTTAAAATCAATATTTTAGCGTACCTCAATCTTTAAGGGGGTACGAATTAGGCACTTTTTTCAAAGAACATTTGACTTCCCTTGTCGGGATTGTGTCTGCCTTTATCTTCGGTTCAAAGATACCACTTTATTTTCAAATACGCAAATCATTGAAAATAAATATTCTACGGCTAGTGCAAGGTGCAAGCTATATATAGATATATACTTGCACCTTGCACTAAAATTCTAATTTTATTTACTAGTAAGTATAAAATGATTATCTTTGCAGTATGAACGATACAAGAAATGAAATAATACGTATAGGTAGCGAATTAATACGCTCCGTAGGATATAATGCTTTTAGCTATGCAGATATTGCGAAAGTACTAAATATCAAAAATGCTGCTATCCATTATTATTTTCCCACTAAATCTGATTTAGGGGAAGAAATTATTAAACGTAATATAGATGCATTTAATGAATTAATTAGCCGCTGGAAAACATTAAGTTATAAACAGCAATATTATAATTATATTCATATGCACGATAGTTTCATAAATAATCATTGGGTATGTATTGTTGGTGCACTTGCACCTTCATTTGATACGTTACCAGAAAATATGCAGCAAAAATTATCTATCCTAATAAATATCATTTTAGATTGGCTAACAAACTTGTTAGATGTAGGACTAAAATCAAATGATTTTTCTTTTGCAGAACAACCTAAAATTAAAGCTCTTATGATTCATTCAACGCTATTATCAGCTTTACAAATAACAAAAGTGTTAAGAGATAATACTGTATATCAGAATATACAAGAGGGATTACTGAAAATATAATTTTTTTTACAATATAACTTACTTACTAATAAGTATAATTATGAATGCAACAATTAACTCGATAGGAATTTATCATCCTAAACAGAAAGTTTACAACACTTATTTTGAAGAAAGACTAGAAACATCTGATAAATGGATTAAAGAAAGAACTGGCATTGAAAGTCGATTCTTTGCATCACCAGATGAATACACAAGTGATATGTGTGTACAAGCAGCAATCAACCTGTCACTAAATTATAATAAAGATTTAAGTGATGTGGATTTTATAATTGTGGCAACAACAACTCCAGACCAAGTTGTCCCGAATGTAGCAAGCCAAGTACAAACACGTCTTAAAATTCCTCATGCGGGAGCCATTGATATATCATGTGCATGTGCAGGTTTTTGTAATGGACTAATATTAGCAAAAGGACTAATAGCAGCAGGAACCCACAAAAAAATTCTAGTTTTTGGTGCTGATACTTTATCGAAAGTAACAGACTTTACAGATAGAACTACCTGTATATTATTCGGTGATGCAGCCGGAGCTGTTATTGTAGAATGTAGTGAAGAGAATGATTTATTAGAAACTATAACAGAAACCAATGGTGAATTTGGAAAAGACCTATATTTAACCAGTCAGAAAAATTCTATAAATGATGAAGAAGTCGTTGCAAATAACAAATTACATCAAAATGGTAGAATTGTATATAAATGGGCTATACAGACATTATCATATGGGTTACAATCTCTTGCACGAAAAAACTGTATGTCATTAGATGACATCGCCTATTTTTTACCTCATAGCGCAAACTACAGACTATTAGAGGCTGTTTGTAAAGAACTTAAAATACCAATGGAGAAATGTTTAGATAGTGTGAGGAAATATGGTAATACTTCTGCTGCGTCTATACCATTAGCATGGTATGAAGGCATAAAAAACAATAAAATACAATTAAATGACAAATTGTTACTTATGGGATTTGGTGGTGGTTTTACTTATGGTGGAATTTGCATTAAAAACAAAATTTCTAATATATAGTACATTTGTTAATAAATGAAAGAGAAGTTGGCTGATATATTGTATAAAGTAGATATAGAGATTGATAACATCGACCTCTACGGATATGATATTATCGAAACTTCCCTTTCAATGGTACACCGTTTACAGAATGTATTAGTTGATTTGAGAGATGAATTACAAACATATACATTTCCGACAAAAGAAGAAGAAATATACTTTTTCAAAAATCAGAAACCTGAATTATTAGGTAGATTATTGTATTTCTATAAAATATATCGTATAGAAACGCAATGCCCGACAGGGAGTAATGAAGTAATAAGGCTCTATATCAATAAAGAACTGGATAGTCTGACTTATTTTTTCAATCGAAATTTAGACTTCTACCAATATTACCGTTCTCATTCAACAATCCATGATGAGCACTATTTTTTGCGTGGTAGAACAGACATTCGTTTATGTACCGATAGTGCGCAATTTGATAAAGACCCTAATTTTTCAACCGGATATGATTATAAAGTCGCAAAAATACTTGCTAATGAAATGCTACGCATTTATCTGAACAAGAGATTACAGAAACTTGAATGCGACAGTTACATAGAGGATAAACAAACCGTTACAACAAAGATTCCAATTCGTTTTACAGGGAAAAAGAATGCCTTGATAGAATTAGGCTATGCCCTCGTCTCTTCCGGAGATATAAATCACGGCAATATAGAGATTAAGGAGTTTATGAAATACCTTAGTTCCATATTTAACATAGACTTAGGCGGCTATTATGATGCGTATATCTCCATGAAAGAACGAAAAGACCAGACCGCCTACTTGAATTTGCTGGCAGAAAAACTATCCAAACGAATGAGAGAAGATGACAATAAGAGATAATCATCTGATATTCTTATCTATAAAATACCGTGTTCATACCGACACGGTATTTTTATTTTCATCTTGTTTTGTTCTCAAAACTAGCTTGCGCTGTACTTCTTTAAGCTGAAATCTCATTAAAAACAGTCCTAAAATACACTAAAAATATTTTTACCATGATGGTATGAACCATGACTTTTAATCTTTATCATATCCCGAACTTTGCGGCAAACCAATAAGTTAGCAATATGGATGTGATTACGATTGAATCAAAAGCCTATAAGGAGATAGTGGCTAAGATAGATGTGATAGCCAATTATGTGTTTTCACAGGAGGACACGAAAAACGAGGATGAAATCTGGGTGGACAGTTACGAAGTCTGCACATTTCTCCAAATCAGTGACCGAACATTGCAACGTTTGCGTGCAAAAGGTGTAGTCGCTTTCTCCAACATAGGAGGACGGTGTTATTACAAGATAGGCGAACTGAAACGCCTGCTGGAAGAACGGCTGATAAAGAGTAAAGACAATTGGAGGCATACCCTGAAACACATTAATAAATTGTATGATAAGAAAAGAAAAAATCCAAGGCAGGAAAAATAGCGGTTTGTCGGTTTACAAACACTCCCTCCCCGGCAACGGGCGTATGGGTAGGAACTTTCTCAACCCTTTGTAAAAAGACAGCAGGGCTTCCTGCAACATCTCCTTCGACCGCCATAGCGGTATGTACAAGATGAAAGACTTCGGTAACGACAATTACAGCGGCGACTGTTTTTTCCTCGTGGGGCAACTGAAAGGGCTGGACTGTAACCGGGCTTTGGACTTCATCGAGATACTGGAAACCATCGACCGGGACTTGGGACTGGGTTTATCTTCCGGGACACCCGTTCCTATATCCCAGACTACCGACAAACGTATTGCGGCGAACACACCTGTTGAACCGCCCGAAAAGCCTGTCAAGCCTTACCAGTTCAGGGAACAGAAATTTTCCACCGCAGAAATGGAATACTGGCGGCAGTACGGCATCACTCCCGAAGTACTGGAGCATTACAAGGTCTGCTCACTCCGGGAATACAGCAGCGAAACGGCAGAGGGAAAGCCATACACCTACATTTCATCGGCGGCTGAACCGATGTACGGCTACAAGGGCAAACAGTATATCAAGCTGTACCGTCCCTTTTCCACACCCCGTTTCCTATATGGCGGCAGCTTCGGGGAAAACTACTGTTTCGGGTTGGAGCAACTGCCCGCCAAAGGTGACACATTGTTTATCACGGGTGGCGAGAAGGACGTGCTTTCACTGGCGGCACATGGCTTTCATGCCATCTGCTTCAACAGTGAAACTGTAATGATACCGTCCACGCTGGTTTATCGGCTGACGTTCCGTTTCAAGCACATTGTCCTGCTTTTCGACATGGACAAGACAGGCAGGGAGAGTTCAAGCAGGCAGGAAAGACTGCTGGGGGAATTTGGCGTGAAACGCCTTTCTCTACCGCTTCCGGGCACGAAAGAGGAAAAGGACATATCGGATTATTTCAAGGCGGGTAACACCCGTGAAGATTTTCTGAAACTGTTTATCAGATTTTTAGACGACCTATATAGCGACACACTGATTATGCTTAAATCATGCGAGATAGACTTCAACAATCCGCCCGTCAAAGCACAGGTCATCATATCGGCGGGCGATGTTCCACTGGGAACACAAGGCAACCTGTTCGGCATCACCGGGGGCGAGGGAACGGGCAAGAGCAACTATGTAGCCGCAATCGTGGCAGGCTGTATCAGCCCTCCCGATACGGAAACAGACACGCTGGGCATACGGATAACCGCAAACGACAGGCACAAGGCGGTCTTGTTTTATGATACCGAACAGTCGGAAGTACAGCTTTTCAAGAACGTAAGCAACCTGCTGGCACGTGCGGGGCAAAAGGAAAAGCCGGAAGAACTGAAAGCATTCTGCCTTACGGGAATGTCCCGAAAGGAACGGTTGAACGCCATAATACAAAGCATGGATAAGTTCTACTACCAGTATGGCGGCATCCAGTTGGTTGTCATTGACGGCATCGCCGACCTCGTAAAGAGTGCCAACGATGAAGCGGAAAGCGTGGCGGTGATAGATGAACTGTATCGGTTGGCGGGTATCTACAACACCTGCATACTTTGCGTGCTTCATTTTGTCCCGAACGGATTAAAGCTGCGTGGACATCTGGGAAGCGAACTGCAAAGGAAGGCAGCTACCATCCTGTCAATCGAGAAAGACGATGAACCCACACAATCGGTAGTGAAAGCCCTGAAAGTAAGGGACGGAAGCCCGCTGGACGTGCCGCTGATGCTTTTCGCATGGGACAAGAAAGCCGGGATGCACACGTACCGGGGCGAAAAGCCACGTGAAGAAAAAGAGAAGCGCAAGGAAAGGGAACTGGTGGGTGTAGCCCGTGACATTTTCGGGCGGCAGACACACATCACCTACATAGACCTTTGCGAACAGTTGCAACAGGTACTGGACATCAAGGAGCGGACAGCCAAGAACTATATCCGTTTCATGCGGGAGAAAGAAATCATCCTGAAAGACCCGGCAAACCAGAGTTATTTTATGATAGGTCTCATTTAATTTCAATCGGGGGTAGCTTATGTATATAGACAATGACAACTTCGTGGCATGGATGGAGCGTATCATGGACAGGCTCGACATGCAGGATAAAAAGATAGACCGTCTGATGAACAGCCACAACTGCCTGAACGGTGAAAAGCTGCTCGACAATCAGGACTTGTGCTTTATGCTCAAAGTGAGCGTCAAGACCTTGCAGCGTTACCGGAAGAAAGGCATATTGCCCTATCTTCTTCTGGACGGAAAATATTACTATCGGGCAAGCGACATACACAGGCTTATTCGTGAGCGCACGGATTAGACAGTGTTTTTTGTCATCATTCAATTAGTCGTGTCCTGCCCTGTTGTGATAACACGGCAGGATTTTTTATTATATGCCATGATTTCTCAATGATTTTCACTACTTTTGCAAAAGTACTACAAGAGAATAGCGGCGATTGAGCAGCTTTGACTGTGATTTCGTCTTTATATATAATATTGAAATTAGCGTTCCGCTGAACGTCCTGATACGAAAACTGGCAAATTTTCAAATTGAGGGGATATTCAGTGCAGGATACGTTATGCAATCGCATAGCGTGGTCTTGCCTGTTTCCTCAAAGGTATTGCCAGTACCACGTATCGAAGCAGTGTAAGAGCCACGCTTCTTTTTTGGGTACTGGCGGACAGTTGAATACGAATATTAAATTGTTAAATACCTGATAGTATGAAACAAATAAAAGCGCACATCGCCGTATCTCTTGACGGACACACAGCCACATTAGACAAAGAACTGGACTGGTTACCCCGTGAAATAAAAAATATCATTGGCAAGCAATACTTGGAAGCAAATTGCCTGCTCATGGGAGCGAATACCTACAACTACATCTTTGAACACTGGGGCGGGTGGCCGCACAAAAGCAAGCGGTCTTTTGTGGTGTCACACTACGACACCAACGTAACGCCGGACTGCGGGGTGGAGTTCCTGACCGAAGAACCGCTGCAAAGGGTTTATGAACTGAAACAAACGCATGACATACTGGTGGTGGGTGGCGGAAAACTGATTACCTCGCTGATAAAAGCCGGACTGCTGGACAGTCTGACAATCTATACCGTTCCTGTCATGGTAGGCAAAGGCATCGGCTTTGTCGGGGAAACGTTCGGCTCGCAGTGGAAATTGTCGGAAAGTAACGTATTAGGAAACGGAATTGTCCGTTCGACCTACCTGTTTGACGGGGACATATAAAAAATGCGCCCGGTTTCCCTCCGGGCGCAACCACTAAAATTTCAATTATCATAAGCCTTAAAACCCATCACAATGAAATTTCAGCGGTAAAGATAAGTCATTTCTTCGGCTTTCCTTTCTTTTCAGGGAATGAAAAAGCGACATTGAACTGTTCGTCCAGTACCAGCGAAGCATCGAAAACCTTGCCGTTCTTTCCCTTGAAGCCCTTGATTAACCCGGTCTTCCGCTTCGTCACCAGTTCGACAACCTGCTTGTCGGTCAGTTGCTTGTCGCACTTGTTACGGAATATGGTAAGCGTACAGTCCACGTTGGAACATTTCGCCACTTTCGGGTAGAACAGGATGCGTCCGCTGCCACATTTCGGACAGGGACAGGT
>OBLO01002210.1_pt1 | contig 15355 bp, 9 predicted proteins | sample 1519401 | NCBI WGS metagenome assembly OBLO01 (sample SAMEA2602897, study PRJEB22501) | metagenome | reverse complement strand
AGTACATTCCACAACGCTCTGCTTCAACTTTGATAGCATCCTGAGCCTGTTTCTTTGTACCAACGAACAGGATTGTGCCGCCTTCTGCAGCGATGTCAGATACAGCTTTATAAGCATCATCTACCATTCCAACGGATTTCTGCAGGTCGATAATGTAGATTCCGTTTCTTTCTGTGTAGATGTACTCTGCCATTTTAGGGTTCCATCTTCTTGTCTGGTGTCCAAAATGTACACCGGCTTCCAGTAACTGTTTCATTGAAATAACGCTCATGATTTCAATCTCCTTTTTTGGTTTTAATCTTCCCCGTACTTCTCATTCTTTTCGAGACCTGCTTGCAGGCACCTTCTCGGAATCGGCACGGGTGTTTTATGCATCGTTGTGATTATAGCATAAGCTTTTTTCGGTTACAAGTCTTTTTTTTATTTTCTTTTATATCCAAATAACCAGTATGTCGGAATCACACATAACAAAATTTCTATCATAACACTGCAAAGCATTCCTGCCGGAATCCGCTGCCACAGACTGCTCCAGAAACTGCTTCCGAAAAGGCTCCACAGATTTGCTGCTATATGTGCAACGATGCTGATCCACAAAGTTCCGGTTTTATCATAGATGATCGCAAGCATCACTCCCATACATGTTGCATAGAAAAACTGTACAACATTGCCATGATAGATACCGAATAATAACGCAGATATTGCAATTGCTGCCTGTGGTTTGACCCAGTCTTTCAGTCTGTGGAATACGATTCCACGAAACATCAGTTCTTCACAGATGGGTCCGATAATTCCCACTACCAGAATCATAAAGCCTACCGGCTGTCCGGAAAATGCCTGTTCAGACACCTCACTGTATCCGGTAAACAGATCGTTCAGATGCAATCCATTGATCAGATCATTTAAAAACTGTCCTGTGGCAATTGCCAGGATGATCACACTGAACCAGATCACCGGAGGTGCCCACACAAAAGCTTTTCCTGTTCCACTGAATCCTTCTTTCCGATGCATCTGATCTTTCCGGTAAAACAGATACAGGATTATCGCTGCTGTAAGATCACCGATCAGAGTAACATATAACGTACTGTTGATCAGACGCTGTCCGGCACTGGCAGTCTCCTGCAGTCCGCCCGCCTGTATCAGATATACCAGATACAAAGCGATCGTCGCAAGCAGTGTGGCTCCATAATGAATCAAAAACGGATAAATCAGACGCCAGATCTGTCCGGCCGTGGAATACCGGAATTTTTCCTTTTTTTTCGCAGGTTCCGGCATTTCTTTTTCTTCTTTTTCCAGTTTCCGTGTCTCCGGTATTTCATATTTCTTCACTTTTTCTCTGTCCGGAATAATATTCCGCACAGATTCAACATTTTCTGTGGTTTCTTCATCGTTCGGACTGGCAAGGATTCCCAGATCTTCCACACTGTCTGCGATATAGACAGCACCTGCTTTTTCCAGTTCTTCCCGGCTTCCGTATCCGTAGGCAACCCCGATACATTGCAGACCACAGCTGATGGCACCCTGCACATCGTGACTCCGATCGCCTACCATAAGAACCTTGTCCCGTTCTTCTTCCAGATGCATCCGCCGTAAAGCCTCTTCGATAACCTCCGCCTTCTCCGTTCTTCTTCCGTCAAGTTCGCTTCCCACAATCGCAGTAAAATAATCTGCGATCTGAAAATGCTCCAGAATCTGTTTTACATAGACCTCCGGTTTAGACGATGCCACAGCAAGGATCTTATTATTGATTTTCAGAAGTTCCAGTAATTCCGGAATCTTCGGATACAGGCGGTTTTCAAATATTCCTGTTGCAGTATACCGTTCCCGGTAATATACAACTGCCTTTTCTCCCTCTTCCTCACTGAGACCTGCATATTTCATAAACTGTTCTTTTAAAGGAGGACCGATAAAACACTGCAGATTTTCCGGATGTTCTTCTTTTTTTCCCAGTTTTTCCAGTGCATACTGCACACAGTTAATAATGCCCTCTCCGGACTCTGTCAATGTTCCATCCAGGTCAAATAATATTACTTGTGACATAGTTACGTCCTGCTCTCTTTTCTTTTATGCTCGGAACTGCTCATTACCTTCGCAGTTCCGAGTCAAAACACCCCGCAGAATAATACCTGCCGGATAATTACTTATGCTCCATAATAAGCATCGATACCGTTAGCGATACCCTGTACCATTTTTGTCTGATAAGAAGTGCTTGCCATATTCAGATCTTCTGTACGATTGGTCATGTATCCCATTTCAACGATACTCACCGGAATGGAGCTCCAGTTGATGCCACTCATGGTATCCGTCTGCATTACACCCTGGTTTTTAGCTCCTGTAGCTGCACAGAAACAGTCTACTATTTTTCTTGACAGTGTCTGGCTGGCACTGATCACACTTTTTCCCAGATACGGATTGCTGTTGGACGGTGCCATCGTCAGTGCTCCTGCAACGGATGTATTATCAGATCCATTGGCATGGATGCGAACCAGAATATCTGCTCCCTGATTGGCTGCCATCTGTGCGCGTTCTGCATTGCTGATATTGACATCATGTGTCTCGCGGATCATATAAACCTGATATCCACGTGCCTGAAGCTCATCTCTCAGTTTCAAAGAAACCTGAAGTGTCAACTCATACTCGTTTAGTCCGGATGCATTTCCATGAGTTCCGGATGCAACTTTAGGCTTTGTCTGAGATGCTCCGGGACCGATCGGCTCTTTTGCACTGTTTCCTTTTCTCTGGTGACCTGCATCAATGGCAATAATTTTGTTTTTGGAACCTCCACCTGTTGTCGTGCCGGTTGTCTGACCAGGTACCCAGGCTCCGCTTCCATTAACGTAATAACTTCCGATCCAGGTGTTTGCTGCCATGGCTCCACTTCCCGTCAGATAATACCAGGTTCCTCCCAGATTCAGCCAGCCCGTTGCCATCGCTCCGCTTCCGTTCAGATAATACCAGGTTCCTCCCAGATTCAGCCAACCGGTTGCCATCGCTCCGCTTCCGTTCAGATAATACCAGGTATTTCCAAGTTTCAGCCAGCCGGTTACCATCGCTCCGCTTCCGTTCATGTAGTACCAGGTTCCTCCCACATTCACCCAGCCGGTTGCCATCGCTCCGCTTCCGTTCAAATAATACCAGGTATTTCCAAGTTTCAGCCAACCGGTTGCCATCGCTCCGCTTCCGTTCAGATAATACCAGGTTCCTCCCACGTTCAGCCAGCCGGTCTCCATCCATCCTGCACCGTCAAAATAATACCAGGTTCCGTTGATCTGTTCCCAGCCTGATCTGGTATATCCTCCGTCACTGTGACGATACCACCAACGACCACCGCTGCTGATCCACTCATTTTTTGCCTGTGTTTTTCCTTCGATCCAGACACCATTTTCATCCACATAATAATTGCCGATCCAGGTTTCCTTCGCCTTTTCTCCTGCCTGGTTCAGATAATACCAGCTTCCGTTTTCTTCCTGTACCCAGCCTTCTGCATGAGCTTTTGTCGGAAGAATTCCTACCAGAAACAGCATTACGAATAGCATACCAATCATTTTCAGTTTTTTCATTTGGCATTTCCCCTTTCTTTTTTCTGTCACTTTTTCTTATTCTCAGGACGCAAAGTACTGATCAATTCCATCTGCTATCCCCGTCACCATCTGCTGTTGATAATCTGCTGTCTGCATCCGGGTATCTTCCTCCTGATTGGTCATATATCCCATCTCAACAATGGTTGCAGGAATACTGCACCAGTTCAGCCCACTCATCTCATCGGTCTGATACACGCCCTGATTATTTGCCCCTGTGGAAGCACAAAACGCAGTGATGATACACTGTGACAGTTTCTGACATTCAGCAATCATTTCCTGACTCAGATATGGGTTAGCCGTACTAGGTGCCATTGTCAGAGCTCCTGCTACAGAGGTATTATCCGACCCATTGGCATGGATGCGAACCAGAATATCTGAACCCGATTCCGCTGCAAGCTGTGCCCGCTCCGCATTACTGATATCCACATCATTGGTTTCCCGGATCATATAGACTTCGTATCCCCTTGCTTCCAGTTCATCGCGAAGCTTCAGTGCCACATCCAGATTCAGCTGATATTCCGTTACTCCTGTTGTTCTTCCGGTCGTTCCGGATGCCACTTTTGCTTTTGTCTGAGACGCCCCCGGCCCAATTGGCTCCTGTTCACTGTTTCCATGTGCCTGATGGCCTGCATCAATGGCAATTTTCCTTCCATTGCCTTCCGGAGTCGGTGTCGGTGTGACAATCTCCGCCTCTACGGTTTCTGCCGGTTCTTCTGTCCCGGTCATTTTCCTGAGATTTGAATCTGTCAGAAGAAGGTACTGTATTCCCTCTTCTTCTCCTACTATAACACTCTCATCCTGCAGTTTTTCCACAAAAGCCTGGTAATCTTTCTCGTTCTTTTTCAGATGCAGCAAAACAGCTGCCACATCTTCCTGCGTATATGCTTCTACCTGACCTTCCTGTGATGTATACCGGAGATCTGCGGTCATAATTTTTACATCATTATGTTCTACCGCCTTTTTGATCTCCGTGATCAGATTCTTTTTCTGTACTGCTGGATCTGTCGGATCATCCGTAGGCTCCGGTGTCACCGTCTGCGTCGGTGTTATCTGCGCTTCTTTTGCCTCCTGTTCCTGTTGTGCCTGTTGCATCTGTTCCATCTGCTTTCTGGCTTTTCCATATCCCAGGATGGCTGCAAGACCCAGGGCAAGCACCACGACCACAATTCCCATGATCATGATGTTCACTCTGGTTCCTGAAGGTTTTTTCATAATTGCTCCTCCTTCCGGAAATCACGCTTACATTCTTTCCGGTGCTTCAAATCCAAGCATATCGATACATGCTTCCAGAATATTTTTTACCAGCATCAGCAAAGCCAGATAGGATTCTTTCTTCGCCTGATCCTCTTCAGCCAGAATCTTTGTTTCATGATAGAAGCGGTTAAATGCATTTGCAAGTTCATAAATATAAGAACAGATTTTATGCGGTGCTTTCTCTTCATAAGCATTCGTGATCACCTGATTGAATTTGGATGCTTCCAGCATCAGCGCTTTCTCACTGTCACTTCCTGCCGCCAGAATCTTCAGGGTATCCAGATTGCCGCCTTCTTCTTTATATCTGTTCAGGATAGATTTGATACGAACGGTTGTATACAAAATATACGGACCGGTATTTCCTTCAAAAGATGTAAATCTTTCAATATCAAAAATATAATCTTTGGATGCCTGGTTGGACAGGTCTCCGTATTTGATTGCAGAAAGTCCTACGATTTTTGCAGTCGCTCTTGCATCTTCTTCTTTGATGCTGCGGTTGTCCACGATTTTTTTATACATCTCTTCGTTGATATCACGAATCAGATTTTCCAGACGCATCACACCGCCTTCTCTTGTCTTGAACGGTTTCCCGTCTTTTCCGTTCATGGTACCAAAACCAAGGAACGTCAGTTTGGTATCATCTTTTACCATACCTGCTTTTTTGGCACAGCGGAATACCTGAACAAAATGCATCTCCTGACGTTTGTCTACCACATACATGATCTCATCCGGATTGTATTTTTCCATACGTTCCACGATAGTAGCAAGGTCTGTGGTTGTATACAAAGCAGCACCATCCGATTTTAAGATCATACACGGAGGTACCTCTTTGGTATCCGTCTCTTCTTTTACATCTACGACAACCGCACCCTGGTCTTCATAAGCCAGTCCCTGATCCTTCAGCTTCTGTACCATCGGTGCAATGGTATCCTGTACATCAGATTCTCCGTTCCACAGATCAAAGTCTACGTTAAGATTTGCGTAGTTTTTCTTCAGGTCAGTAACCGATACCTGCAAAATATGCTTCCATAATGCACGATATCCTCTGTTACCCATCTGCAACTGATGGGTTGCTTCCAGAGCTTCTGCTTTATACGATTCGTCTTCTTTTGATTTTCCACTGGCTGCCGGATAAATTTCTTCCAGCTCACTGATGGTAAATGGAGCTTCTGTCGGATATTCTCCTTCGTAATCTTCCTGGAAATATACCAGTTCCGGTTTTCTTTTATGCAGTTCTGTGATGATCAGACCCATCTGCAGTCCCCAGTCTCCCAGATGAACATCACCGATAACTTTATGTCCCAGATATCTTCCCATTCTCTTGATACTCTCACCGATAATTGCAGAACGCAGATGTCCGACATGCAGTGGTTTTGCAACGTTTGGTCCACCGTAGTCAAGAATCATGGTCTGTGGATTCTTTGCTTCTTCCACACCCATTTTCTCACTGTTTCTCATCTCTTCCAGATACTGCGCCATATATGCTCCGGATACTTTCAGATTAATGAATCCCGGATTAACAGCTTCTGCCATCTCGAGGACTTTACTGTCGGCAAGTTTTGCCACTACATCATTGGCGATCATGATCGGGGCTTTATGATATACTTTTGCACCTGCCATAGCACCATTACACTGATATTCACACAGGTCCGGCCGATTCGACAGCGTAACCTTTCCCATATTTTCATCATAACCGGCTTCTTTAAAAGCGGTCATTACTTCATTGGAAATTAATTCGATTATTGTTTTCATACTTTCCTAAAACTCCTTTGTTAGAATCGTTACATTATATCATGATTCGCACCTTCGGTGCTTGACGCTGCTTTCGCAGCTATCATGATCGCCATTCGCCGCTCCCGATGAACAAACTTCGTTTGTTCCCACTCGCTAACGCTCATTATATCTTATCACGGGCACACAGGCTGGTCAACTAAAAGAATTCACCCTGTCTGCCCCTCTATCAACTGTTTTTATGCAGACACGCTCCAGATTCCCCGCCCACATAAAGAAAGACAGAAGCGATTGTTTGTTTTTATTCCACGGATCACTTCTGTCTTTCATCTGCTATGCTTCTTCCTGTTTTTGTCTTCCTGCTTTGCTTTGTTTATAACAGTATTTTAAAATATCACTTCTGCGGACAATACCAATAAAATTATCCGCATCATCCAGTACCGGAACAAAGTTCTGCTTCATGGCCGTATCCACCAGATCCTCCATGTTACAGTTAATATCCACTGTCTGGTACTTCCATCGGAGATGTACTCTGCTGATGCTGCAATCCTCCGCTTCCCGGATATTCAGGAACCATTTTTCCTTGATATACCGGAGCAGATCTCCCTCTGTTACAGTTCCCACATATTTTCCGTTCTTATTTAACATCGGAATAGCAGTATATTTGTGATATTCAATTTTTTCAAGTACCTGACGCAGAGTGTCATCATTTTCCACATAGGCAACTTCATTTTTTGGTGTTAAGAAAAATAAAATGTTCATTTACTATAAATCCCCCATAGAAATCTTTTTTTGAAATGACCGGACATTCTTCCCTTTCATTTCAGTTTTCCGTTACCAGTATAACCCATTTTCCATCCGATATGGTGAATTTCGCGTGAATAATTTCTAATATTTTTCTTAATTTAATTCTGAACACTCGTATCCTTTTTCTACTCGTGACGAAGTGCATCGATTGGATTCAGATTTGCTGCCTTAATGGATGGAAGCAAACCGAAGATAATACCGATTGCCATAGAAAATACTACAGCCAGTACACTGACAGGTACGCTGATCGCCACCGGAGTCTGAGACATCTTCGATATCACCTGTGACAGGATCACTCCGGCGATTACTCCAAGAACCCCTCCGATACTGGTCAGCACAGCAGCTTCTGTAAGAAACTGCCATAGGATCCTGTTTTTTCTCGCTCCGATTGCTTTTTTCAGACCGATCTCACTGGTACGTTCCGTAACGGATACAAGCATAATATTCATAACACCGATACCTCCGACCAGAAGAGAGATACTTGCGATCCAAAGCAGCTGTTTGTTGGTGTTTTCACTGACCTTCTGCAGGTTCTTAACTGTTTTCAACAGATCCGCCGCCTTATAAGAGACGTTGCCACTGTCAGCACCACTGCTGCCGGCACCGTCCATCATTTCCTCTTCAGAATCAATCATACCGGAACCGGTCTGTCCGGTTACCGCCTGATTCATAATGTCCTCCACTTTTTTTCCTACAGAACTCATCAGGTCTGTCTCACTAGCCATCACGCTGACTTCTTCCGGCTCATCATAATTATAAACAACCGGCCAGGTACTGTCCGGAATCAGCACGATTCCGTTGGTATTCTGATTATACGTATAGTAATCTTCCAGACTGTTGATCACCGGTTCGAAAGCATCTGACTTGCGGATACAACCGACTACGGTAAATGGTTCCCCACGGAGTTCTATGGTTTTTCCCACCGGATTGTCTCCCGGAAATAGAGTCTGCACTGCCACATCGTCAAGCAGCACCACTTTCCGGAACTCTTTAAAGTCACGTTCTACAAAATCCCTTCCATTTTGTATTACATAACCTTTTGTTTTCAGAAACTCCGCATCCACACCATACACACTTCCGCTGTCCAGGCTGGTGTTCCGATAGGTGATTCCGTCCGCATACCCTCTGCGGTTATAAAAAGTCGCACTCTCAACCCCTTCAAGACTGCGAATCTGTTCTTTCTGTTCATCGGAAATCACGGAAATATTATCCGGCAGACCATTGTCCATCCAGTACTCACTTTCTCCCTGGTAAAGCCGTACATCCACATTGTTGTTTCCTGCACCGATCAGATTCTGTTTGATCTGCTCGTTGGTTCCCTGAATCGTAGATGCGATGGAAATGATGGAAGCGATACCTATAATAATCCCCAGCATGGTCAAAAAAGACCGCATCTTATGAGACCATATCCCCCGAAAGGCCAATCTGATATTTTCTAGCATTGTTGTTCCTCCCATCTGCCGTTAATAGTTATAAAGGTCATCAAGCGTACCTTCTTCTGTCTTTGCACCCTCTCTGACATCTTTTCCATAAGGAAATGTGATCTTATCATCCATACTCAGACCGCCTGTAATCTGATAACTGGATCCATACTGAATACCGCCAACCTGTACTATCTGTTTTGTCAGATGTCCGGTTCCGTCGTCCTTCATAACGTAATACTGACCGTTTTCTGTCCGCACAAAAGGTTTCTCCAGATAGATTCCTTGTCCCTGTCCGTCGCCCTCATCCAGCAGCGTAAGTTCTGCCCAGCTGTTATTACTAAGTCCGCTTGCATCTGCAATGTATGCGGTAAATGGATAGGAAGATGCATTGGCTCCGTCCTGTCCGTTATCGGATGGATACGGAGAAATTTCCCGTACTTCTGCGGTAAAGCTGACACCATTGTCATAACTGTATCCGCTCAGTGTAGCTCCCACTTTCAGTTTATTCATTTTAGATTCACTGACCGTTCCCTGCACATAAAGTCCTTCACTGCTGACCACCTGAATCAGCGGTTTTCCATCGTTGCTTTCTTTTTCGGGATCACCGACTGTTTTCACCACACCATTTAATGTACTCTTAATTGTCTGGTTATTCAGCTTTTTCTGGATATCTTTAATCTCAAGATTGGTCTCTTTAATATCCAGCTGATAATCCCTGATTTCTTTTTCTTTATCCTTGATCTGCTGCTGAATCTCTGCAGCTGTTCCTCCATAAGAAGTTCCTGCATCACCGGATCCTGTCGTATCAGAAACAGTATCGGTAGAGATCACTTTTCTGCTTCCACTTCCCATTACGCTGGTAACTGTCAGATAGCGAATAGAGGCACGGCTTTTCTTTGTGCTCATTCCATCCACGGTATTTTCCTGTTCTGCCGTTTCCTGAGGAGTGCCGTCTTCCGGTGTCGGTTCCGGGTTCTCTCCGGGAGTAACTTCCGGCGATACCGATGGTTCGGTTGGCTTTTCTTCCGGATTCGATGGTTCAGGTGGCTCCGGACTTTCTCCCGGCTTTGTTGGCTCACTTGGATCGGTCGGTTCAGCTGGCTCTCCCGGTGTCTCTCCACTTTGCTTTTTGCTCAGATCCACCAGATATTCCCCGTCCTCTTTTACATCCGCTGCAAAATCCCCATCTGCTCCGTTCTGTTCCCACGCCTTTATAAGATCACCATTTTCTTCTCGAACCTCAATACGAAAATATTTTCCATCTTCTTTTCTTTCCAGGAAAAAACTTCCTTTTACAATACCACCTTTTTTCACCAGATAGGTCAGTGGTTTTTTCTCTGTTCCATCTCCCTGATAGGCACTGGCTCCTTTTTCAAGAACCGCTGCTGCTTTCAGATCCTCCGGCAGTTGACCATCACTGTCATCTGTTTCTTTTTCAAGATTTACCTGAAACCGGTCAGTATCCGCTACCTGAAAATCATCTTCCGTAATCTTCTGTCCCCAGATTTTTAACAGTTCTCCATTGCTTACATCGCCCTCCCGGACCTCAATCACAAAGAAACACTGTTCCTCTGCCATTCGGTTTAAAAAACTTCCCAGAATCGCACCGTCAGCAGCACACAGAAAATGATACGGTTCTTCCACCGTTCCCTCTCCCATATACGGTTCTGCCTCCGCTGTAAGCTCCTGATAAGCCTCTGCCGGCTCTTCCGGCTCCATGGACGGATCCTCCGGTTCCTCGCCCGGATCTTCCGGTATATCCAATCCCGGATCTTCATTGCCGTTATCACTGGACGGTTTTGTATTCTTTAATTTTGTAATTTCCCTGTTTGCTTTCTCTATGTTCAGTTCGATTCCCTGTTTTTCCAGTTTTTTCATTTCCAGATCCAGATTCTCCAGGGTCATATCATACGTGAGCAGATCATCGCCGACCTTTACCGTATCCCCTTCTTTTACATATATTTTCTTTACTTTCTGTGAATCTGCCAGATAAATATTCTGCGATACATCTGAAGTAATATTTCCTGACAGACTGTTGTCGGACCATCCACCGCCACCTGACATGTCACTGACTGATACCACCTTTACCGTACTCTGACTGCTTGTTTTCACCGCATATACAGTCACCCCTCCAAGCAGTAGTACTCCTGCAGCAATAAAAGCCGCAATCCATTTTTTCTTCATGGCTGCTCCTCCTTTTTCATTATGCCGTCGCGGATAATTACTTTTCTCTGTGCTTTCGCTGCAATCTCACTGTCATGGGTGATCATCAATACGCTTACTCCTTCATCGTTCAGGCTCTGAAACAGTTCCATAACCTGTTCTCCGGAAGTACTGTCCAGTGCGCCGGTCGGCTCATCCGCCAGAAGGATCTTCGGCTGGTTAACCAGTGCTCTGGCAATCGCTACTCTCTGTTTTTGCCCACCGGAAAGCTGATTCGGCTGAAAATTCACTCTGTCTTCCAGTCCTACACGGGTCAGTGCCTGCAGTGCCCGTTCCCTCCGCTCTTTTTTCGCAACTCCCGCATAAGTCAGTGGCAGTTCCACATTTTCCAATGCAGTCTGTCTCGACAACAGCTGAAAGTTCTGGAAAACAAACCCAATCTTTTTCAGTCTCAGATCCGACATTTCATTTTCCGTACATTTGCTGATATCCTGCCCGTCCAGAAAAAGCTGGCCGGAAGTCGCCTGATCCAGACATCCTACAATATTCATCAGCGTTGTCTTACCGGAACCGGAAGGTCCCATAATGGCCACATATTCTCCCTGTTCCATCTGGAAATCAATATGTTTCAGAACCGGAATGACCATTTTCCCCTGAAGGTAATCTTTGCAGATATCTTTTAACTCAAGAATCACTGTGCATCCTCCGTTCCTCCGATGACATCTTCGCTGCCATCAGCATTTGACTCATTCTGCTGCATCCCGTCTTCTGTGAGATCTTCCTGATTCGTCTCTCCGGAATCCACTCCATCCATATTCTCATCAGAAAGATCGCTGCCGGAATTCTCTTCTTCTGAGTAATCTTCATTTGAAAAGTCCATATCTTCGCCATCCGTCACCGGGTTGCTCTGCCCCATCTGACCGTTACTTCCCACTGCAGTCTTCATACCTTCTTTTAATCCGTCTTCCGGATAAGTGATCATATCATCTTTACTCAGTCCATCTGCAATTTCATACTGGAAAAGTTCATCATCATGCTGTCCCAGCGTCACAGAACGCTTCTCCAGTTTTCCTTTTCCATCGTCAACCCAGACATAGGGGTTGTCCGTATCTGCATCACAGATGAAAGATTCATCCAGCCAGATACCCGCCTTTTCCTCACTCTGTCCATAATCGGCTTCCACATAAACATGCTGTCCAAGCATCAGCCCCTCAGAAGAATCCAGTTCGATATAGAACGGATAGGAATTGGACTGGGTGGATCCGTCACCGCTGCTGAAATAATAGCCATTATTGGAATCGTTGCCCGGATTTTCCTTATCTACCGCACCCATCGTTCCTTTCCAGGTAACAGAATCATCTACTCTGGAATGTACGATTACAGCCTGCCCCGGCGTTACAGACGCGATATTCTGTTCGTTTACCTTACATTTAATTCGAAAATCTCCCATCGCAATTATGGACATAAATGCCTGACTGTCTCCTGAAGAAGAATAACTGTCCTGATTTCCGTTATTGATGGACTTGACTACACCATCAATCTCACTGGTGACCTGACAGTTCTCGATGGAGTCCTGTAATTTCTGAATCTCCACCTGTTTGCTTTTCTTTTCATATTCGCTCTGTTTCAGTTCCATCTGGGCACTCTGAATCTGCATCGTATAGTCAAGCTGTGCATCATTTCCTGCACTCTTTTTTTCCTTTTCCAGTGCAGCAATCTCATTTTGTTTATTTCCGATGTTGTTATCGATCCGTTCCAGCTCCAGCTTTGCTTTTTCCAGGTCTTCCTGTGATTTTTCTGTATCATAAGAGAATAACGGATCTCCCTTGGATACTTCCTGTCCGACTTCCACATAAATATCTTTTACTGTTTTATCCTGACTCTGCTGAATGTCCACCTGTTTCTGTGTTTCTACCACACCGGCGAAGCGATTCACTGCCCCGTTACCGCTTCCCGGGTTCATCAGATTATCTACGCTGTTTACATATACTACATTTTCCGTACTTCCATCCGATGATGTTCTGCCGAACAATGCCCACGCACCGATTCCGATTACCACAACGGCTGCAACAGCTGCTCCGGTAAGAATAATTTTCTTTTTCTTCATGTCTGCCTCCTGTATCTGATAGGTTCTCATGGTTTCAGTATATCATAGTGCATTCTGCTCTTCCTTACTTTTTCTTTACATTTCTATGGACATTTCCGATAGTTACTGTTCACTCCGTGCCCAGCAACACGCTGCGCGATGCACAGAATTTATGCTGATCGCATAAATTCGCGCGATATGTCTCGGGTTTTCTGTGACCTTTGCTCACAAAAAACACCTCGCGGGATATTACCAGTGAATAGTAGCTTCCGATATTCTTTTCTTGCCATTTTCCCCTGCCCCCGGAGTTGACATTTTTCCTGGTTCTGTTATATTAAATCTGTTACCGCGGTTCCGGTATTTTCTGAAAATACAATGCTTTATAGCAACTATTCAGCAGCCACTGTACCGCGAGGTGTTTTGGCATGAATATGCCAAAATCCCGAGACATACAAGCCAAAATGCCATCACCGAAGGTGATTTTAAATGTATTTTGGCTCGTAACTGTGAAGGTACTGAACAGTTACAATTTATATATATTAGGAGGTTCTTATGACACTTACCGGTATTCTTTCTTATCTGGCCGTTATCAATCTGACCGGTTTTGCCGTTTTTGGCATCGACAAATACAAAGCTATCCATCATAAATGGCGGATCCGGGAATCCGCACTGTTTGCCATCGCTATCCTTGGTGGAAGTGTCGGTTGTCTCATCGGTATGCATGTATTTCATCACAAAACCCTGCATCCTTCTTTCCGGATCGGGATTCCTATGATTCTCATTGTGGAACTGATTGCCGGATGTGTATGTTTTTATACCATCAGCAATCGTACGCCATACCGGCAGGATCCTGTCAAAGTAGTTCGTCACGAACTCTCCTCTCTGTCCGCCCAGAAGGAATCTGACATTGTAAAAACACTTAATGTCCATGATGTTTTCCCGTCTGCTGACACTAAACAGTCCGTACCTTCCGATATCACCTCTGTATTTGCTGATTTCTTTCATGATTTTTCATATCATATCAGAAATTTCTCGGAACAGGGAAATTCAGCTTCGGTTACTGTTTCCCTTACCACACCTGACGGTGAAGCACTGGCAAAAGAATACTCCCGTCAGGTAATGATCAAACAGATTCAGAACTCTGCAAGCCCTGCTTCCGTAGATTTTTCTCTGGAAGACTGCTATCTGCTTCTTGGCAATGTTTTGAAAAACAATGATTATAAAAGCATCACCTCTGACTATACGATCACCCTCACCCGATCCGGAAAAACCTGGAACATTGATTCCCCGAAAAGCCTGTCTGCTGCAGTAACCGGAAACTTTTCCACTTACGTGGCCGATGCTTCCCTGTTTTCTCCCTCTGAGATCATCGCGATCCACCTGGATACTCTGAAAGCTTTCGACACCGAACAATTAAACCGTTATCTGGCACTGGACTCCCTCTTCAATTCCGAAGATACTTCGAGCCGTTCCGTTGTCAAAGCCATCGCCAGTCAACTTCTGAACTGCCTGGACTACTCCATCACATCGGAACTCCTGTCTGATGACGGTATGGATGCCTCTGTAGATCTGAATCTGACCAGTTGCGATTTTTCTTCTGTTGTATACTCCTATCAGGAACAATACACCGCCTACCTGGCGTCCTCCCAGGCTCTGGAAGACGGAACCGAAGGCCGTCAGTCCCACGCCATCACTCTCCTGAAAGACTGTATCGCCACCAGCACTCAAACCAGCACCACCCCTGTAACCATCCACCTGAACAACGACGGCAAAAACTGGCGCATCCCCAAAAGCGACGAAATCACAACCGCCCTCCTTGGGAACCTGGAAGAAGCCCTCACCACTATTCTCACGCAGCCGGAAAGCTGATATCTGACATCACCTGCCTAAGCTGCCACCGGCAGCTTTCTTCGGATTCAGAACACTCAAACTTGAGCCACTGAATCAATTGATACAACACAACAAAAAGCAGATGCAAAGATTATATTCTCCTTCGCACCTGCTTTTATTTATCTTTCCCCATATTTTCCCTTTTCAGAATCGCTCCTTCTACTCAGCGATTCCCTCTCTCTGCCATAATCTTCAATATCCACCATCCGTTTTTCTGCCAAAACACAGCGGCAGGCTCCGGGGTTCCTTTGTCGCAACACTTTTTTGGGGCGTATGGCCAGCCTTTAGATTCGCCACCTACGCAGGCTTTTGCGAGGGGCAGCTGACCCTCGTGAACAAAGCCGAAGTTAGTGGCGCGCGTTAAATTGTCCCGTCCCCCCTTCGTCCAAAGAAACCCGCAGCCCTCCGCGGCCCACTTCCCC
>OBLO01002207.1_pt1 | contig 15372 bp, 10 predicted proteins | sample 1519401 | NCBI WGS metagenome assembly OBLO01 (sample SAMEA2602897, study PRJEB22501) | metagenome | reverse complement strand
TATAAGGATTGACTGTGACGCTCATACCCGGTTTTAATGATTCTGGTACATCCTTGCCTATGGCTTCAATAATAGCTCCTACTTCGTGTCCCGGAATGACAGGTAGTTTTACCATTGGATTACGTCCTAAAAATGTATTCAGGTCCGAGCCGCAAAAGCCTACATATTTAATTTTTACAAGAACTTCTCCCGGTTTAAGAGCGGGTTTCTCAATGTCTACTACCTTCATCTCGGAAGGAGCAGTAATTTGAATTGCTTTCATCTTCTGTTTATTTTTATAAGTTTTTAATCAATTACTTTGTATCCTTTCCAACCATAGTAGGCACAAAACAGGAAACAAATCATAGGAATAGCATAAGCTATATAATAAATGTGTTCGTTCAGATGCATCACATAAGCAGTGAGTTGGGGCAAGCAAGCATTTCCAACGATGGCCATAACTAGAAATGCCGAGCCGCTTTTTGTGTTGCTGCCTAAATCAGTCAAAGCAAGCGAGAACTGAGTGGGATACATGATAGACATGAAAAAAGAAATGCCCAGCATGGCATAAAGACCTGTCCAACCACCAAAACAAACCACAACAATACATAGCAAGACATTAATCAGCGCATATACCAAGAGCATGTCTTGTGGACGGAATTTTACCATGAGTAGTGTGCCTGTCCATCTTCCTGCCAAAAAAGCCAGCATATAAAGACCGAAAAAGGTGGTGGCTGTATTTTCAGGTAGTTCTGCATAGGTACAACAGTAGACTAGAAATAAACTGTTAATGGCTGTCTGACCACCATTGTAGAAGAATTGTGCAATGACTCCCCAACGAAGGTGAGAACGTTTTAAGACTCCGAAATCAATTAATTTTTCTCCTTTATATTCTACTCCTTCCATCGTATTTCCTTCTTTGATTTTAGGTAATTTGGAGAAGATAAAGATGATGGCAATAACAATGAGTAACATAGCTAGCAGCAGATAAGGAAGTTTCATGGCGTCTGTTTCTGTTTGAATGTAACCTTCCCAGCCACCGGGAAAAGAAGCGGGCAGGGTGTTGCGGGTATAGTGGTTGCCACTCAGAATCAGTTTGCTGAGAAACATGGCGGCTATAAAAGCTCCCAGCCCATTGAATGATTGTGCTAGATTCAATCGACGGGGCGCACTTTCTGGATCTCCCAAAGCGGTTACATAAGGATTGGCTGCTGTTTCTAAAAAACACATTCCAGTGGCAATGATGAAGAATATACATAGATATGCCCAATATTCTTTCAGCATAGCAGCGGGGAAGAACAGTAACCCACCACATGCTGCCAGTAATAACCCGAAAATAATTCCCGATTTGTAGCTGTATTTTTTCATGAACATAGCGATGGGAATGGGACAGATGAAATAGGCAAGCCAGTAGGCTGTTTCTGTGAATGATGCTTCGAAAGCGTTTAACTCACAGGTTTTCATCAGCTGTCTTATCATAGTAGGTAGTAGATTGCTGCTGATAGCCCATAGGAAAAACAGGCAGAATATGAGCATCAATGGTACATAATAGGTCTTATTTTTCATGGTATGGATTAATAAGTGTCAGTTGATTATTCTGACATGTTTTTAATGTAAGGAAGAGATATGAGATTTTTGAAACCATAAAATCTTTCGGCGTTTTTACCTAAAAAAAGTGCTTTCTCTTCTTGTGTCATTTCAGTGTTTGTAAGGATGAAATCGTAAGACATCTTGTAAGTAATGGCCGTAATGGTCCGCGGGTAATCCGATCCCCACATCAGTTTGTCCATACCGACCAAATCTGTTGCTTCTTTGATAGCCTTCACCGCTCCTGCAAACGGGTAGAATTCACTGTTGAACAACCAGGTAATGCCTCCTGACTCTATCATGACATGGGTATGCCGGGCCAGTTTTATTTGTTCCTGCCAATGAGGAGTTGTAACCATACCGAAATGTCCGATAGCGATTTTTAGTTGCGGACATTCCTGGATAATTTCTTTCATCTCCTGCACTTGCGTGTTTCCATCAGCCAGATCAATGGAAAGGATAATGTTTTTATCTTCCATGTAATGGAACATTTCCATCATTTCGTCACAGTTCAGCATGACTCTTCCTTCTTTTAGAAAAAGGCGGTGTGCTGGGATTTTTATTGCTTTGAAACCAGAACTTATTAATTCCTTGGCCTGTTGCAGATAACCGGGTTTACGAAATTCGCACATACCGCATACAAAGAAACGGTCCGGGTATTTATGGGCCACTTTTGCGAGGTATTCATTTTGGATGCCATCAATAAATTCCTGAGTGACTACGGCAGCCGATACTTGTGCATAGTCCATGTTCGAGAGAAAAACCTCGGCACTATTCCGCCCGTCAATCATAAAGGGCGGAACCATCTGACGTTCTTCTCCCATAAATAACGAACGTCCGTTGGTTAAAGTACGGATAGGCAATCCGTTGACTTCCGTATTTTGCCGTAACCAAAGATGGGAATGTGCATCTATTATGTTAAAATCCATCATTATTCTCCTTTGTATTATGAATTAGCCCAACTGACACGCATTTGTTTTCCGATAATTTCTTGTACTTCCTTTACAAGGTTCCAATCGATGGGTTCTTCAGCGTATGTTATATTTTTCAATACATTATCTGGATTGGCCGAACTGAACAAAGTGGTGGCGATACGTGGATTGCTGACAGAATATTGAATAGCCAGTTTCTCTATAGGATAATTTTTGGACAGGCAATGTTGAACAGCTTTCCGACAGGCTTCTACCAGTGATTGGGGGGCCGGATGCCATGCAGGAACCCCACGTTGGGAGAGCAAGCCCATTGAAAGGGGGGAGGCATTGATGATGCCGATATTCTTTGATTCAAAATAATCCAGATAATCAGTCAGTTTCTCGTCATTCAGACAATAATGGCAGAAGTTAAGTACGCTTTCTACTGTTCCTGGTTCCGAGTGATCAATGACCCATTTTAAGTTTTCTAATTGCAAATCTGTGATACCTACATGTCCCACAATACCTTTCTTTTTAAGTTCTACCAGTGCAGGTAATGTTTCGTTGACTACCTGATTCATGTCTGAAAACTCTACATCGTGTACATTAATCAGATCGATATATTCAATGTGGAGTCTGTCCAAGCTTTCATACACACTTTCCGTTGCACGTTTTCCGGAATAATCCCATGTGTTGACTCCATCTTTTCCATAGCGTCCCACTTTGGTAGAGAGATAATATTTGTCACGTGGTATTTCTTTCAATGCTTTGCCTAATACGGTTTCGGCCTTGTAGTGCCCGTAGTAGGGAGATACATCAATAAAATTCATTCCATTCTCTACTGCTGTGTAAACAGCTTTGATACCCTCTGCTTCGCGGATATCATGAAAAACTCCTCCTAATGAAGATGCGCCGAAACTAAGATTGGAAACCCGCATACCGGTTTTCCCGATTTCATTGTAATTCATAGTTCTATTTATTTTTAGATTTATTTCCGGCATCAAAAATAGAGGAATAACCTTTAGGTATGTGGTGGAAGAGGTTGAAAAAAGTACGTAAACCTTTGCGTAAAAATAATAAGACGGTTACTTTTTATATAGTTCTCTATATTGCTGAGGAGTAACGCCTGTGATTTTTTTGAATAAGCGGTTGAAATAAGAATGGTCTTCATAAGCAAGGAGATAGGCTATGTTTTTTACGGGAATATCCTCTGTAATCAGAATTAATTGGGCTTTCTCTATTTTTTTCTGATTAATATATTGTAGCGGTGTGGTACCGACTTCTTTTTTGAAAAGACGGATAAAATGATCTTTTGAGAGGCATGAGATTGCTGCCAATGAGTCTATATCTACTGTTTTATAGATATTTTTTCGGATGTGGGACAAAACTTTTTGGATACGGTTATCGTTGACTTCCACTTTAGGTTTGGCGTCTTTTAAAAAGCGGGCAATAAGTTGATATACTATACCTCTGGATTCGACTTTGTCACAGAAGGTACGCTGTTTATTTTTAATGATGTTTCTGATTAATGTGGGGTTGTTGTCATAGCTTGTCGGGTCGGATTGAGGAAGCTGCATGGTAGGATTTATTTCACATAACCTTTTAATAAGTGGTAATTCCAGGTTGCCCGCAGGTATTTCTATCGGGAAATTCCAATCTTCCAGAATGCCGGATTCTGATTGATGGTCTTCATATATATGGAGATAATAATGAGTGAAATGAGAATTGCACTGATAACTATGGGTAGTGAATGATGGCACCAGATATAGATGATGTGGTTTTAGTTCCTGTATTCCGTCGGGAAATATTATTTGGGCAGTTCCTTCCATTATATAATAGAGTCTGGTAAAAGGGCTGCTTACGTTTTTCCAGTTCCAGTCTGCATTGTGAATGGCTAGTCCTACATTTAATATAAGTAAATGTAATTGGTCGATTGATTGTGTCATATTCCTTAAGGTATTAGAATGAAAGATTCAGTTTCGTACAAAGTAAGCAAAAGTATATATATAATCCAATGGGAAATCGATATTTTCATATCAAATCACCTGTTTTGGTATTCGTTTTTGAATTATCTCAGGTAAAAGTCGATATTGTCCTACATAATGGCGCATTTGGATAATATAAATTGGTTTCAACTCTGTATATTTGCACTATTGATAATTGAAAAACATATAAAGCAATTATACTATGAAAGCAAAACATTTTCTTTTGGCTTCGGCTTTGTTGCTTTGGACGGGAGTTTTGGAGGCTCAGACTTACCAGGTACCTGTTTCAGAGAAAAATGAAAAAATGCAGGAAGGAGAGTTCGAACCTACTTGGGAATCATTGCAGAACTATAAAGTTCCTGAATGGTTTAGAAATGCCAAATTTGGTATTTGGGCACATTGGGGACCGCAATGTGTGGAAGGGTCCGGCGACTGGATGGCGCGTTCTCTCTATTTGGAAGGTTCGCGCGAGTATAAGCACCATGTGGAACATTATGGCCATCCCTCTGAAGTGGGCTTCAAGGATATATTGCCTTTGTTTAAAGCCGAGAAATGGGATCCGGACAAATTGGTTTCCTTTTATAAGAAGATTGGTGCCCAGTATTTCTTCGCTTTAGGTAATCACCATGATAATTATGATTTATGGGATAGCCAATATCAGGAATGGAATTCCGTGAATATAGGTCCTAAGAAGGATATATTGGCGGGCTGGGCTGAAGCTGCAAAGAAAAACGGTCTTCCATTTGGTATCAGTTTTCATGCGGATCATGCGTGGAGCTGGTATGAACCGGCTCAACGATACGACCGTCATGGCGAGAAGGCAGGTGTACCCTATGATGGATGTTTGACTAAAGAAGATGGTAAGGGTAAGTGGTGGGAAGGCTACGATCCTCAAAAACTTTATGCACAGAATCACCCGTTAAGCGCTGGAAGTTGGGCTGACGGTATGATTCACCGTCAATGGGCATGGGGAAATGGTGTTTGTATTCCTACTCAAGAATATGTGACAAACTTTTATGATCGTACAATTGATGCAATAAACCGTTATAATCCTGATTTGATTTATTTTGATGTGACTGGTGTACCGTTTTATCCTATCAGTGATGCGGGTTTGAAGATTGCCGCACATTTTTATAATCACAACATGGTTGCTCGTAAGGGGGATTTCAGTGCTGTTATGTTTGGTAAAATTCTTACCGATGAGCAACGTAAAGCTTTGGTATGGGATGTGGAAAGGGGATCTCCCAATAGTATTTATGAAGAGCCATGGCAGACTTGTTCTTGTTTAGGCGGTTGGCATTATGATACCAGATTGGCGGAGAACGGTTGGTATAAGAGTGCTTCCGATGTAGTGAAACTATTAGTGGATGTGATCAGTAAGAACGGGAATTTGTTGCTTAGTGTTCCTCTTCGGGCTGACGGAACTTTTGATGAAAAGGAAGAAGCCATTTTAAATGAATTTGGTGACTGGATGAGTATGAATAAAGAGGCTATTTATGATACACGCCCGTGGAAAGTCTTCGGAGAAGGTCCGATAGCCAATGCTGATATCAAGATTAATGCTCAAGGTTTCAATGAAGGTGCTTACACTAAAGCCACTGCATCTGAAATCCGTTTTACTCAAACCAAGAAATATCTCTATGCTACAGTCCTTGCATGGCCGGAAGAAAAGCAAGTTGTCATTCAATCGCTGGCAACGGGAAGTGAGTTGTATCCTGATAAAATTACTAAAATTGAATTGTTAGGTTATGGAAAGGTATCTTTTACTCGTACAGCGCAAGGAGTTGTTATTGATATGCCTGATGTACAGTTGAATAAGATTGCTCCCGTATTTAAGATAAAGAAGTGAATATAGCATAAAGTAGGTTTATTTATCGGCTTTTTTAGGTCGGTAAGCCCTTGTTATGTCTTGAAAATTAACCCAATAATCAATAGAATAATGAAAAACAGATTAGAATGTATGCAGCCAATAAGATTCTTGGTGGTCTTGTTGATGTGTTGCCTGAGCTATACTACTTGGGCACAGACACAGAGTAATGTCAATGGTTTGGTTACTGATTTTTCCGGTGAGCCGTTAATTGGGGTCAGTATCTTGGTTAAAGGTACTTCCAATGGAACTGTTACTGATTTGGATGGCAAATTTTCTCTGTCTGCTGAAATGGGAAACATGCTCCAGATAAGTTATGTAGGTTATATTTCGCAAGAAATAAAGGTTGAAAGTAACAAGTTACTTCGTATTATAATGGAAGAAGATACAAAAAAGTTGGAAGAAGTAGTTGTAGTTGGATATGGAACACAGAAAAAGGTGAATTTAACAGGAGCCGTATCTGCTGTTTCAGCTGAAGACTTGGCTAGTAAGCCTGTTATGAGTACTGCTCAAGCACTGGCAGGTTTGGCTCCAGGTTTAAGTGTATTGCAAACTTCAGGTCGTCCCGGACAAGGAGCAACTGTTAAAATTCGTGGAACTGGTACATTTTCAAAAGCTGGAACAGATCCATTGGTTTTGATTGATGGTTTATCAGGTAACATTGATGATGTAGATCCTAATGATATTCAGAGCATTTCTTTTTTGAAAGATGCAGCTTCTGCTTCTATTTATGGTAATCGTGCTGCTAATGGGGTTATCTTGATTGAAACAAAGAAGGGTGCACAAGGTAAAACGACTATTACATATAGTAATTCTTTTGGTTGGCAACAGCCTACGGAATTGCCTGATTTTTTACCATCATGGGAATATGCGGAATATTATAATATGGCTATGCGGAATATGGGTAAGCAGGAAGCTTATTTACCTGAACAGATTCAAAAGTATAGAGATGGATCTGATCCGGATAATTATCCGAATGTAAATCACTTAAAATGGCTGTTGGAATCTGGTTCTGGTTTTCAACACCAACATAATCTCAGCATACAAGGAGGAAATGCTACGACAAGTTATAATTTATCAGTAGGTTATAGAAATCAGGAAGGTATGACGGCAAAAACGTCTAATGAAAGAATGACTGCACTGTTTACTATGAAAAGTGAAATCGCCAAAGGGCTGATGCTTAATTTGAATATTAATGCTTATAATAATAAATATAATGCTCCTAATGGCGAACCACAAAGTATTGATGGAATGATAGGATATGCTGTTCGTCAGGGACCTATTTATGCCGGGCAAAAGTCGGATGGAAGTTTTGGATATCAGGATAATTATAGTCCGGAAGCGTGGTTGGCGAGTGAATCTTTTGTGCAGAATGTGAGTAGAAATATAAGTGCTTCCGGACAATTGACATGGAATACTCCTGTAGACGGACTTTCTTTTATAGGCAAAGTAGGGATGAATTACTGGACTAAATATGATAAAGCCTACCGGGCTGATACTTATTTTGATGATAGTAAGACAGTGGGGCCCGCTACTTTAAATGTATGGACTGCAAATAATACGTATACTACCTTTGAAGCATTAGCTACTTATGAAAAACAAATTAAAAATCATACTTTTAAGTTATTGGCGGGTACTTCTGTGGAGCAATCTAATAATAAAGGTTTGGAAGGTTATAGAAATACGTTTCCTAATAATTATTTGTATGAATTAGGTTCTGGAGATAAATCAACAGCTACTAATGATAGTTCATTGGAAGAATATGCGTTGCTTTCTTTTTTCGGGCGTATAAATTATGCATGGAAAGATCGTTATTTATTAGAGGTTAATTTGCGCTATGATGGATCGTCACGTTTTGCGGACGGTCATCGTTGGGGACTTTTCCCGTCAGTTTCTGCAGGGTGGAGAATCTCTGAGGAGGACTTTTGGAAGAATGCGGCAGTTTCAGCTGTAGTTGATAATTTGAAATTGCGTGCTTCCTATGGTGTACTTGGTAATCAAAATATAGGTGTTTATCCTTACCAACAGATTTATGAACTTGGACATGATTATCCTTTTGGAAATCCGGCAACTCTTCAGTCTGGGGCTTACATGAAAACCTATAATAATCCGGAAATTACTTGGGAAAAGACGGCTATAACGGATATTGGTTTAGATTTTAGTTTATTGAATGGACGTTTTAGTGGAACATTGGATTATTTTTATAAATATACTTCGGACATTTTAGCACCTGTTGAGGTGTCTAGTATTATGGGACGTGAAGTCGGACAATCTAATGTTGGAGCTGTTTCGAACGAAGGAATTGAAGTAAATCTGACTTATAACGGACAAATAGGACGTGATTTCCGGTTTAGTATTTCTCCTAATTTTACATGGGTAAGAAATGCAGTTGAGAAATTGGCGAACGGAGCTACCGAAGAAATTAATAATAACAGAATTGTAGGGCAACCGATAGGTATTATATATGGATATGAAACTGATGGACTGTTTGTAGACCAAGCGGAAATAGATGCGGCTCCTGAGCAATTGGTAAGTAAGTCAGGATTGAAACCTGGTTATGTGAAATACAAAGATATTAGTGGTCCTGACGGGGTTCCCGATGGTAAGGTGGATGCGCAATATGATCGTACCGTATTGGGAAGTACTACCCCGAAGTTTTATTATGGTTTGAATCTTTCCGCTTCTTATAAAGGTTTTGATTTTTCAGCTTTATTACAAGGTTTAGGAGGTCATAAGCGTTTGATAGGATCTTATATGGCTTATGCATTCTACAACGGTGGACAGATACAGAGATGGCAGGCTGAATCTTGTTGGAAGGAAGAAAATCCTGATAAATGGGCTGAATATCCTCGATTGGAAACTTTGAATATGAATGACACTAATCTTCAAACTTCTGATTATTGGGTCCGTAATGCTAGTTTCTTACGAGTCAAGAATATACAAATAGGATATACATTCCCAAAAGCATGGACTAAAAAAATAGGTTTGGAAAATGTGCGTGTTTATGTAAGCGGACAAAATCTGTTTTCTTTCAATAGTTTCTATAAAGGTTGGGATCCGGAAAATGAGATAGGAACAGGGGATTCTCCCTCTTATTATCCGGTCAATAGTATTTATTCATTCGGATTTAATTTCAAGTTCTAAGTAAATCATTCAATTAAGAATCATTATGAAAAATATATATAATACATTAGGAATGACAAAGGCTTGTTTATGTGCTTTGGCTATATCACTAGTAACAACTGGTTGCTCGGATTTATTAGATAAGGAGCCACCTTCAGCAATTTCTGATGGTAGTTTTTGGACTGGTGAAGGGGATGCCATGTTGGCATTGACAGGATGTTATCGTTTCCAGACTGGTTGGTCGCATGATGATTTTGCTACGCCACAAGGGTTGCTCTATTTGGATTTTGCAGGTGGAAACGGAACGGAAAAGGAAAATTTTTCTACTTTAATGGCTAGTTCCAATACGGTGGCTACTAACAGTAATTTACGTTGGTATTGGGGAAATGCATATACGCAAATAGCTAAGTACAACACTTTTCTAGAGAATATTACGGACTGTCCGATGGAAGAATCTAAAAAAGAACAGTGGTCTGCCGAAGTGAAGTGTTTACGAGCTTATTTCTTTTTAAATTTGGCATTTTATTATAAGGATGTTCCTATGCCTTTGAAAACTCTGTCGGTGGACGAAGCGAATTCTATCTCTCAAACACCTCAGACTGAAGTCTATTCGCAAGTGGAGAAGGACTTGAAGACTGCTATAGACTTGTTGCCTGTCCAATATTCTTCAGAGGAATATGGCCGGTTTACCAGGGGGGCGGCTAAGGTACTTTTAAGTCGTCTTTATCTGGCACAAGAGAGATGGGGAGATGCTGCTACTATTTTACGTAGTGTGATTGATTCGGGAATATATGAATTGGATCGTCGTAATGGAGAGGACAGCTATGAGAAACTTTTTCAAATAGGAGGTGAATATAGCCCTGAGATAATATTTTGTATTATGGGGATAAAGGATCTATATACTAATTCACGTTATCAATATTTATATCCTGAAGCTGCTTATGGAGGGTGGCATCAGTTCTCACCATATAACGAATTGGTGAAAGAATATTTCTGTGCAGACGGCAAGGACATTAAGACTTCTGAGGTTTATGATGAGAATGATCCTTATGTTAATCGGGATTTGCGCTTGTATGCTTCTATTTTTTTACCTCCTTTGGGAAGTTATGAGGGAACTAAGTATAATGATATAATTTATGATTGCTTTAAGGGAGCTAATACTGCAGATAGCTATAATAAATTTGCCTTATTTAATGGATATTGTCCGAAGAAAGGTTGTGATCCGTCTATAACTAATAATTTAGGTTCTACTCCCACTTATACTCCTATAATGCGTTATGCTGAGGTCTTATTAAGCTATTTGGAAGCGGTAAATGAATCGCAGCCGAATGCAGTAGACCAGAACTTATTAGATCTGACTATTAATGATATACGTGATCGTGTGAAATTGGTTGGAATAAAAAAGACAGACGTAGCAACACAGGAACTTGTTCGTGAAGCGGTTCGTAAAGAAAGACGTGTGGAACTGGCATTCGAGGGGCTTCGATATTATGACGTGTTACGTTGGGGCATTGCCGAGAAGGAACTTAATCATACTTTTACCGGAGTAAAATTGTCGGATGATCCGCAAGCTCGTAATTATAGAGGAAGTGGTGTTACGGCTTCTCCTGTAGATGAAGATATGTATTATCAGTTTGAAAAACGTACATGGTCTGCACATAACCGATATTTTCCTATTCCTCAAAATGATTTGAATGTGAATAAAAATCTGAAACAGAATGAAGGGTATAATTAAGCAGGCATAAGTTTAAGATAAGATGAAAGAAAATGGATATGAAATGAAAAGATATGACTACCCGGTAAAAAGATATTGCCAGACAATGGATTTGAAGGATGATCCGGAGATGATAGCGAAGTATCGGGAGTGTCATAGTAAGGCGAAGTCATGGCAGGAGATCAGAGAGGGGATCCGTTCAGTTGGTATTTTAGAAATGGAAATATATATATGCGGTAATCGATTGTTCATGATTGTCGAAACTCCTATTGATTTTGATTGGGAATCTGCTATGGCTAAACTCGCGACTTTACCTCGACAGCAAGAATGGGAAGACTTTGTATCGATATTCCAACAGTGTAGGAAAGGGGAACTTGCTAAAGAAAAATGGAGTATGATGGAGCGTATGTTCTATCTATATGAATAATTTGAAAAGAGAGGGAACTGATGAAGTATTCTCTTTTTCCTCAAAATATAATAGAAGGCATATTGAATAATTTAGTGATTAAAAGATTGTACAACGGCGTGGGATAGAAAAAAAAATGCTTGTTTTATCAATACCCATTGCTTATCATCGGAAAGCCAATAAGTTGATAAAAGTGGGTGATTGGTAGTGTTATCAATACTGAAATTTTTGAGCCTTCGTTTCTTCAGGTATAGACAAAACCCTCGAAATTATCTAATTTCGAGAGTTTTTGTCTGTTTCTATATGGAATGTTGTGCGCGTGATAGGACTCGAACCTACACGTCTCACGACACCAGATCCTAAGTCTGGCGCGGCTACCAATTACGCCACACGCGCGAATTGCTTTCGGTAAGCGGGTACAAAGATAAGGAATATTTCTTAAGTACCAAAGATTTTTAGGAAATTATTCTTTGTGGTTATGTAAATATTCACGTGCAGCCTCAATAATTGTATCCACATTGCGTTGCATATCCTCTGAGGTCATATTGACTTTGATGTCCGGATCTATACCAAATTCTAGATGTTGCATATTCGCATCGTACATTGGACTGGCCGAGAAGCGGACAGACCAGCCATTGGGCAGTTCAGAAGAGAAGGGCAGACCAGAACCGCCACCTGTTTTGTCACCGATGATGGTTACTTTGGGTAGTATTTTCATTCTGTTCACAAAATCATTGGTGGCGCTGAAAGAGCGGCGGTTAGTCAGCACTACCGCTTGTTTTTGCCAGCGTACGCGATCTAGTGACGGTTCCAGCCAAACAGCTTTAGGAGTTGAGAAATCATTGTGTCCCGGTCCGGTTTTATGGGACATATAGCCTACCAACACTTTTTCATTCGTGAAACGTGCGGCTAATTTCTCGGCTGTGGTAAGGTTACCACCGGAATTGTTTCGCACATCAATAATCAATCCATCGCAAATAGCCAGCTTGTTTAGAATCTCGTCCAGATTTCCTTCGCCGATACCTGATTGGAAACTGCCACAATAAATATAGGCTATGTTATCCTCGAATACCTGATACTTCATGCCTGAGGATTGGGCATAGTCCTTACCTAGATAGACACGTTGGATGCTGTCGCTGAAATTGGCCGGATAGCTGTCAAACCATTCACGATATTGGGAGTACTCCAGTTTGGAAGACAGATTTACGTGTCCGTCACGCAACTCGTTCAGCATATCTGCCAGAACTTCGAATAACTGTTCATTATTCATGCCTTTTGATATTCTCTGTTTGTACTGGCTATATATTTCATTCCAGTCCAATCCGTATTCCTGCTTTTTATAGTCAAGGAAACAATACTGGCGGTCGATAGTCTGCCATAATGCTTCGAAGTTGCCTTCGGGGGAGTTGTCGTATTCGTCCTCCGTGATGCACGAAGTAAATAATACAACAGACAATAACAGACTGATAAAAAAATAACTATTTCTTTTCATTCTCTATATTAATAAGGGCTGACCCGGCTGGGCATCGCCACTTTGTTCTTACCTTTTAATAAATAAAAGTTTTTCACGAAACCTATCATAAAGGCGTGTGACCATATATGACTTTTCAGATTATTGACTTTCGCCTGCTGGATATCACATAGGTATCCGAAACGCATATTGACCGACCGGATAGGAAAATCCAATGTAACCAGCTGTCGCAAGGAAGGTTGGTTATGCAGGGAAGTGAACAGCACATTCTTGCCGCCATTCTTTAAACTGAATATCTCATAATAAGATTGTCCGTATTCCGGGGAAAACATAATCCCCATGACAGGCAGATTGGCTTGATAACGGGCTATCAGCGGATAGTTACCGATATGGAACCGATAGATGACCATACCCGATGCCGCCAGATTGACATATGCTTTGGCTTGGGCAGGATTATTAGAATTTCGCATGTTATAGATGAATCCGCCGTTCAAGTCCAGCATGGGACCCGCCAGTATCTTCAAGTTTTCTGTCAGCCGGAACTGGTAATGCAGTGCATAATTCCAATTGACCATACCTGACATTTCGTTACTTGTTTCTGCTTTATTCTCTGTCAGGGACAGATTGGCTTGGAACAGACTTTGAACAGACACGTTGCCATTCATCAGTTTGGTCATGCGCATACTTTCACGCAGGATACGAATTTCGGGTCCGGTATATTCCATCGGTGAAAGATAGGTGTCCAATATATTTGTAAAACCGACACCGTAAAGAGTAGCCCTCATAACGTAGCGGTTTGCTCGTAAGCTGTCTTCCTGAGCCTGTGAAGGCAGACCAAGAAACAGGGACAGTAATAATAGGAGAATTTTTTTCATTTCTTAAAACAGTTTCATCTGGCCGGTAATTTCATCAATGATATCTGTTTCACTCTTACCATGATCCGGATCTTCAATTTCAGCAGCTTCTTCATTTTTATCAGTCCCCTCTTCCGCACCGTCCTCTTCTTTGGGAGGTTCGGGAAAACGTAAAGGCTCCAGCTCGTTTATTTGTTCAATGTTGTAAGTACTGATTCGTTTTCCTTTCGCTTTGAAACTCTTGATTCCGATGAATTCGTCCACATCTATTTCCAATGGATCACGGAAACTGTCATGTCCTCCGAATATGACTTGTATGCGTGGATAAGCCACACAAGTAAGCAATATAGAACGGCTTTCCTTGTTCTCGCCCAAATAATTGAGACGGCGTGAAGTGGATTCAAAAGTGAATCGTTTCAGATAAGGATATCCCTGATCGGCATCAAATAAAGCGGCAGACCATACCTTGTTGGCGTCGAACTTCTCAATGATGCGGATTCCCGGATCATAATGATTATTCAAATCGAAGTTACTAGTATAGAATTCTCCATTTTCATGGACTATTAAAATCAATTCGTCACTTTGGAATTCTCCCAGATATTCACCGCGTCCGTCATAGTTCAAGCGGAGTACATCCCGGTCAAACCATACTTTTCTTCCACCCAGGGTAGAGCCGCCACGTTGTTTCAAGGCTATTTTATGTACTTCGTATTTAGACAGGATATTGCCCATGGACTGGCGTCCCTTTATATTGATGTCACTGAAATCTTTTTCATATATGATTTTTTTGATACGCGGATTCGGCTTTAAGGTAATCTTGATAACCTCCGCTTCCCCATTGGGATTGGCTGTAAAGTAAACGATACGTGAGCCGGGCGTACCTTGCGTTACATCATATTCACGGTCGCGGGTGATGGAGGTAATGTTGAATCGTTTGATATAGTGAAACCCTTCTTTTCCATCCCGATAGACCACATTGTATATGGTACGTTTGTCGTTTTTCTTGAAGATATTGACATAGAGAACATTCTTGCCGACAAACATTTTGTCTGTTACACGAACCACTTTGTATTTGCCGTCTTTATAGAAGATAATCACATCGTCAATATCTGAACAGTTGGCTATAAATTCATCTTTTTTCAAGGCGGTGCCGATAAAGCCTTCTTCGCGGTTGATATAGAGTTTTTCGTTAGCTTCCACTACCTTCGCCGCCTCAATGGTATCGAAGTTACGTAACTCTGTACGGCGGGGGTATTGTTTGCCATATTTATCTTTCAACATCTGATACCAGTCAATGGTATATTCTACGATATGTGCCAGATGATTGTTTATTTCTTCAATCTGTTCCTTGATACGGGCTATGTTCTCATCTGCTTTATCCTTGTTGAACTTCAGAATTCGGGCCATCTTGATATCCATTAACTTCAGAATATCCTCTTTGGTTACTTCAAGGATAAATTTCGAATAGAAAGGAG
>OBLO01002200.1_pt1 | contig 15388 bp, 11 predicted proteins | sample 1519401 | NCBI WGS metagenome assembly OBLO01 (sample SAMEA2602897, study PRJEB22501) | metagenome | reverse complement strand
AAGTATTGCAAATAAAAAAATCATAAAGGAGAGATGATGATGCGAAAGAAAACAAAAATGGCCTGGAGCGTTGCTCTTTCGGCCGCAATGGCAGCTGGACTGCTTGCAGGATGTGGAAGTAATGGAGGAACGGAAAGTACGAGTGGAAGCACTGCAGCAAGTTCTGCAAAGACAGAATCTTCTGCCAGTGACACGACAGATACCAGTGACCGCCCAACCTACAAAATTGCAACAGTAAGATGGACCGATACCTGGCCGACCGATTTCCTGCATGAAGGCGTCATGAAAGAAATCGAGGACAAGATGAATATCAACATCGACTGGCAGGTTTATTACAACAGTGACTGGTCCGAGCAGAAATCTCTGCTGCTGGCTTCCGGAGACCTCCCGGATGCATTTCTTGGCTCCATCTGCTTAACACAGGCAGATATGGCACAGAACAAATCGGCATTCCTGGATCTGACAGATCTGATCGAAAAAGATATGCCAAACCTGAAAGCAGCCTTTGAGGCTGATCCGGAACTGAAAGCAGTCTGCACCAGCCGTGACGGAAGAATCTACAGCTTACCGAAGAAGCTTCCGCTTCGTCCGAAGGTTTGCGGCGATGTTATGTGCATCAACCAGGAATGGCTGGATAACTTAGGACTGGAAACTCCGAAGACCTATAAAGAACTGGAAGAGGTTCTTGTTAAATTTGCGACAGAAGATGCTGACGGCGACGGCGATCCGACCAACGAGATCGGTATCACAAATGCGGCAAGCAGCGGACTGTTAAGCGGCGATCTGCGCCACATCCTTTCCCCGTTCGGAACCATGGTAAGCCGTGACGGAAACTACATGGGACTGAATGGCGAAGGAAAACCGGTCTTCATGCCGATGGAAGAAAATTACAAAGAAGCAGTAAAATGGATGCGTCAGTTATGGGAAGAGGGCGTTGTTGACCCAGAGTACTTCACACAGGATGGCTCTATGCAGACAGCAAAACAGCAGGCTGATGGCGGTTCTCAGGTAGGTCTTATCTTTGGATGGACTGCAGACGCCCAGGTTGGTCCGAACGTAAATCAGTTTAAGACTCTTGAGGCAGTAGAAGGCTACGATGGAAACCACTACGTAGAAGCAGCAACCAATTACCTTGATATCTCCGACCGTGAGCTCATGATCTCCAAAGACTGTAAAGATCCTGACACCCTGCTGAAATGGGCGGATGAATTTTATACCGATCTTGCATCGTTACAGACCTTCTATGGTACGATCGGAAGCCAGATCACAGACAATGGCGACGGAACCTACAATGTAGATGTGCCAAGCGATGGATCTTCTCTGGATACTTCCGCATGGTCCAATTCCTTACGTGACTTCGGACCAAAATACATGAACGAGGATTTCTATGACAAAGTTTCTCTTCCGGAGGATCAGGGCGATGGTGTCAAACTGGCCGATGATGCAATCAATGAGAAATACGTTGATACTGAGAAAAACTGTGGATTCCCGATGGTTCAGTACACTGACGAAGACCTTTCCAGAATCACGGCAATCGGAACCGATATCTATAAATATGTAGAAGCACAGTATGCACACTGGGTAGTAGACGGCGGCATCGATGATGAATGGGATTCCTACATCGATCAGCTGAAAGCTATGGGTATTGACGAGTTCCTCCAGATTCAGACAGATGCTTACAATGCATACAAAGAAAATCTGGCAAAATAAACAGAAAATAACATTACCTGTAAGAAGCAGGCGTTGATCCGGCGGATCAATGTCTGAGGTGCAAAACAGCAGGAGAAACGGCAGGCCAGAAATGACCTGCCGTTTTTGACAAAAGGAGGATTTTTACATGTTTTTGGAAAAAGAGGGTAAGTTAATTTATTCTTACGATGGCGAGACCGTCTGCATCGAAGCGTGGGGAAAAGATGCACTGCGTGTGCGCGCGACAAAAAATCGAAGCTTTACCGGCCGCGACTGGGCGCTGGAAGCAAAGGACGCGCATGCGGGAGAGGTTGAAATCTTTGAGGATCCATCAGCAAAAGGCGGAGCCTTTGCCAATATGTACGAGGGAACGGATACTTCCTACGGAAAAATCACAAATGGAAAGCTTCATGCAGTGATCGATTCCGGCAGCGTCATTACGTTCTATCATGAGGATGGAAGAGTTCTGTTAAAGGAGCATTTCCGCCGTCTGCGCGATGAGGAAAGCATGCCGCTCAACATCATGGGACGCGAGTACAGCAACGGCGTCGGGGATAATTTCCGTATTGTAGCGCGGTTTGTAGCAAGAAAAGGTGAGAAAATCTTCGGAATGGGACAGTATCAGCAGCATGAGCTGGATCTGAAGGGCTGTATGCTGGAGCTGGCACAGAGAAACTCACAGGTCAGTGTTCCGTTCTATCTTTCCAGTATCGGCTACGGCTTCTTATGGAACAATCCAGGTGTCGGACAGGTGATGTTTGCGAATAATGGAACGGAATGGGTAACGGAATCCGGGAAAGAAATCGATTATCTTGTGATTGCAGGTGATACGCCTGCCGAGATCGAGGAGAATTATATGACGCTGACCGGAAAACCGCCGATGATGCCGGAATATGGCATGGGCTTCTGGCAGTGTAAGCTCCGCTACTGGAATCAGGAACAGCTTCTGTCTGTAGCAAGAAAATACAAAGAGCTTGGCGTACCGCTTGATGTGATTGTTGTCGATTTCTTCCACTGGACGAAGCAGGGCGAGTTCAAATTTGATCCGAAATACTGGCCGGATGTGCCGGGCATGTGCCGCGAATTAAAGGAGATGGGAATTCAGGTTGTTGTGTCGGTATGGCCGACCGTTGACATTTATTCCGAAAACTTCGAGGAGATGAAAGAGAAAGGCTATCTGGTTCGCACGGAGCACGGTGTACCGCTGACGATGCTCTGTGGTGGAAATGAAGTCTTCTTCGATGCAACCAACCCGGATGCAAGAACATATGTCTGGGAAAAAATCAAGAAAAATTATTACGATCAGGGTGCAAAACTCTTCTGGCTGGATGTGGCAGAGCCGGAATACAGCGTTTACGATTTCAAGAACTACCGCTATCAGCTCGGAAGTGTACAGGAAGTCGGAAATATTTACCCGAAATACTATCTGAAAGCGTTCTACGACGGCATGACAGCAGAGGGCGATGCGATGCCGATCAGCCTGATCCGTTCCGCCTGGGCGGGCAGTGCAAAATACGGTGCGCTTGTCTGGTCGGGCGATATTGTAAGCTCCTTTGAGTGCTTCCAGCGCCAGGTACAGGCAGGTCTTAACATGGCGGTTGCCGGTATTCCGTGGTGGACCACTGATATCGGCGGCTTCCACGGCGCAAGAACCGATGACCCGGATTTCCATCGTCTGTACATCCGCTGGTTTGAGTACGGATGCTTCTGCCCTGTCATGCGTCTGCACGGAAACCGCAACCCACAGGAGGGCTACGGTGCAGAACAGATCGGATCCGGCAGTGACAATGAGATCTGGAGCTTTAGCGATGAGGCATATGAGATTTCCAAGAAATATATTTTCTTGCGTGAGCGCCTGAGGGATTATATCCGGGTACAGATGAAGAAAGCACATGAGGACGGAACCCCGGTGATGCGGCCTGTTTTCTATGATTTCCCGACAGATCCGGAGAGCTGGAATGTGGAGGACGCTTATCTGTTCGGACCGGATCTCTATGTTGCACCTGTGATGGAGGATCACGTAACGGAGCGCGAGGTTTATCTCCCGGCCGGAACAGCATGGTTTAACGCATGGACCGGAGAGAAGTATGAGGGAGGACAGAAGGTAATGGTTGCTGCTCCGATGGATACTATTCCGGTATTCGTAAAGGAAGGAGCAGATGCAGAAAAGCTGCTGAATATTTTCTCTGAATAAGAGAATGTTCCCGTTCACCGGTACCAGGCGAACGGGAACAGAAAATCCTGTTCTTGCCATGTGAAACACGGACTCTGCATGGACAAAGCCGGAAAATATGGTATAATGGGCTGTGTTACAAAGAACATAGCTGCAAATGCATTCCGTGAGTGTAAAAGGACTGCCGGGGCTGCGCGGTAAGGTGCGGCGTCCGGCAGTCGCTCTGCAGAAAGAAAAAAGGAGGGGTGGATGCGCTTATGAATCTCTGGCAGAAAGGAAAACGAAGGATGCTGCATAGCGTTCGAATACGCAGTTTGAAGGATACGTCCCTGCGGCTTGGAACTCCGGTTTTTCTGGTCCTGATGGGGCTTGTTGTCTGCCTGCTCTGGGGCGTTTGGGAAAACCGCAAGCTGGCAGATAAATATATTGCCGATACGGCAAAGCTCTATGTCGATCAGATCAACCGTGATATGTCGCAGATCAACAGTGAACTGATCTATCTGCTGGATTCTGACAGCAATATCAAAGAAATCCCGGATCAGATAACATCGACAGATGCTCAGTATTATGAAATGGAGCAGACGCTGCGGGAGCGAAACCGTGTGCTGAAAATCCGTTACCATGAGGTACAGACCTTCTTCGTCTACGGTCAGAAAGCCAATGTTCTGATTACGGACAGCGGAACTATGTTTACCGAGAGTAAGGGAATGACAACGCTGAATCAGATGCTGATGTCCTATCTGCAGATTATGACATCAAAGGATTCGATCAGCACACAATGGACTGTGATTACGTTTGGCGACGACGACTATATTGTCGGCTGGTACGCGAAAAACAAAAAAGTCATAGGCTGTGTCATCAATCTGAATCTGATTTTCCGGACCATCCGCGCCAAAACAGAGGAGTATGATGTCATTCCGTTTATGGTGGATGCCAGAGGCCGTGTCATGACGCAGGCAGATACGTCGGAAAAATATAAAAATGAGATTATCGATTTTTCCAAAGCGGGAGAGAAAAAAGAGAAAAATGCGACGGTCTATTCCTACCAGCTTGGAACGGTCGGAAAAATCAATCTTATGGTTCTGCCGGGAGGAGGTATTCTTGAGAATGTACTGATTATGCAGATTGCATTTGTCGTCCTGATCGCGGTTCTTCTGATTGTCTGCGCATTGGAAATTACAGCATATTACCACCGGATTCTGGAACCGCTGGAAAAATTCGGACAAAAACTGGAGGAGCTGGAAAAAGAGCAGAGTCTGAATGACGATGGAAGCAACAATCTGTTAGAGCTGGAGTCTGTGAGCGGCAAATTCAAGGAACTGCTGCGGAAAATACAGGGATTGAAAATTGCGATCTACGAAAAAGAGCTTGCCGAACAGAAAGCCGAGCTGGAATACACGCAGGAACAGATCAAGCCACACTTCTTTCTGAACTGCCTGAGCCTGATCCATGGCATTGCGGATAAGAATAACGAAGGCGAGATCGTTGAGATCACAACGGTGCTGTCCGACTATATGCGCTACATTTTCCAGGATTCCAAGAAGCAGCGCGATGTGGAGGAAGAGCTGGAACACATTGAGGCATATATCCGCATCCAGAAGCTGCGGTACGGAGAAGAAGCCTTTTCCTTTGAAGCAACGACGGATGGTGATATCGGAGAATGGAAGGTTCCGTCTCTTCTGCTGCAGACACTGGTGGAAAACTCCGTAGTACACGGTGTATCCCTGGACCGGAAGAGTGAGATTTCCCTATATCTCACAAACGAGACGTACGAGGACGGTGAGTACCTCTACATCTGTATTTCCGACACCGGAAACGGATTTTCGAAAGAGGCACTGGATGCAATCGAAAACGACACGCCTATCATCTACCACGGCCGTCACCATGTCGGCATCTCCAATATAAAACGCCGCCTGGCGCTGATGTACGGCGAACGGGCGAGCATTACGTGCTCCAATATGGATGAAAATTACGGAGCCGTCGTAGAGGTGCGGCTGCCGAAAACAGAATAAAGCGAAAAGAAAAAAGGCGGGAACCCGGAGAAACATAGAGGGTTCCCGCCTTTTTGCGTGAAAAAACTGCAGGAGCTTCCGGAACCTGATGGCTCCGGGAAGCTCCTGCAAAGGGGGAGATGATTCAAAAACTGTTTTCTGTATCAGATACGGGAAACTCCGTCATCGGTATAACGCTCGTAGGAAGCGCCTTCGTATCCGACCATGCGGATGCTTTCCTCTTTGATATCCGGTATGGATTCTGCAAAATCAGCAACCGGGATTGCGCAGCCTTTGCGGATGAAGAGCGGAACCTCATTCAGGGCAACTTCTACATAGTGGATACCTTTTGGAAGAACCTCCTGGAACATGTTTCCATTGCCGAGGAATTTTACAAACATCATTTCTTCCGGCAGATATACGTAACGGCCGATGGCATTCTGGGTGTAAACCGGTGCGATCATGATCTCATTACCGATCATCAACTGATCTTCTGTATTTTTTGCCAGTTTGTCGTCCGGATAAACGAAGGCAAGCGGTTTGAAGTACATATCGTCGTTTAAAGCAGCCTTCATGTACTCGCTGTACAGATACGGAACGAGGCGGTAGCGGACGCCGATGACGTTGCGGAAGTCCTCGATATGCTCAAACTGGTAAGGTTCCTGCTCACGTGTTCCGAGTGCAGCATGGTTTCTCATCAGAGGAGTGAAAACACCAAGTGCCAGCCAGCGGAGCAGCAGGTCTCTTGTGGTATTTGCACCGAATCCGCCGAGGTCGGCTCCGGTATAGAGGAAACCGCACATGTTGAGGGACGGCATCATCTTCAGGTTCAGCAGGATGTGTGACCACCACGAGCAGTTGTCTCCGGTCCAGATTCCACCGTAACGGTGCATGCCGATGTAGGAAGAACGGGAGAACATCAGGATTCGCTTATCCGGGGAAATTCGTTCAAAAGCTTCACCAGCAGAACGTGTCATGTTGTAGCCAAACAGATTATGTACCTTGTCATGGCGGACCTGTTCGCCGTTTACGTTGTGATAGAAGCGTTTATAGTCCTCATGGTTGTTTGCCAGTGCCTGAAGCTTTCCGCCTACCATGTAGTGCGGAACCTCCGGGTCACCTTCCACATATTTCTTTGCAGTCTCCTTGAAATCAGCAAGGCCTTCCTGGGAATAGAAGATGGATGGCTCGTTCATGTCATTCCAGAAGGCATCGATTCCCTTGGAAACGAGAACATCGTATTTGTCACCAAACCATTTTCTGGCATCTGCATTTAAGACATCCGGGAAATGAGTCCAGCCCGGCCATACAGTAGCTTCGAAGTAGGAGCCATCCTCGCGGCGGCAGAAGTAGCCTTTTTCACAGCCCTCTTCGTAAATGTCATAACCCTCTTCGACTTTCACACCGGCATCGATGATCGGAACGAGATGGATCTTTTCTTTTTTCATATCCTGTACAAATCCCTCGAAATCCGGGAAACGTTCTTCATTTACGGTGAAGTCCTTGTAATCCTGCATGTAGTCAATATCCATGTAAACCATATCGAGCGGCACATGGTTTTCGCGGTATTTTTTCACTACCGTGCGGAAATCATCCTCTGTTTTGTAGCCCCAGCGGCTCTGACCGTAACCGAAAGCAAACTTCGGAGCAATGTAGCTGCGGCCGATGATGCCACGGAACTGTTTTACGATATCAAGATCGGAATCACCGGTGATCATGTAAACGTAGAGATCTGCGTTTTCGCAGGAAACGGTCATCGTATCGGAAGTTGTGTAGCCGATATCGAAACGCAGGGTGCCCGGATAATCGAAGAAGAATCCTACGTGTGTCTTGCCGGAGATGATGATGAAGTTGTGTGCTGCATACAGAGAGGTTTTGCTCTCTACGTGGTTTGGATCATCAGCGCAGTCACTGATGTAAAGAAAGCCGCGTTTGTTGATACCGCGGTTGGCTTCGCCAAGTCCGAATACCATGTCATCGTCAGCAAGCTTTGTGGTGAAGGAAAAGCCGTTCTCGGTGGAGAAGGTACCGTAATCCGGGTTTCCTTCGGAAGAGGGGATCTCTTTTACAACGGCTTCGGTTTCAAATGGGGTTCCGTAGACAAATTTTTTTACCATGTCATCCTCCTTGTAACATAAATGGAAAATATAGTGTTTTGGTGAGGTTTAGCGCAACACCTTTATAATTTTATTATAACAGGGATCAGGAAAATGTCTAGCAAAAATCATCCTTTTTTTAACCGAATCAAGTAAGTCCCCTGCTTCCATTGCGAAAAGCAATAAGCAGTGGGTGGGGACTTGCTTGTATCAGGAGTGGTACAAGCCACTCCTGATAAGCTGCGAAGCAGCTATTCGGTTATGAGCAAGTAGCGAAGCGGATTGCGAATATCCGCTTTGACCAAAAAACGCGGTAACTGCGCAGAGTCATGCGAAATGGAAGAAAAATCAGTCTTTTTCGGAAGCTTCGGCTGATGTTTTCTCTTCTGTGCGTTTTCGGAAATCCCGGGGGCTGCAGCTGTAGGTACGAAGGAAGATTTTGGAATAGTAGCTCTGATGATTGAAGCCGCATGCAGTACAAATTTCCGCGATTGACAGTTTCGTATTGTTTAAAAGATGGCAGCTCACCTCCAGGCGGTAATGGTTCAGAAAATCGATCGGACTCTGGTTCAGATAACGACGGAAAATCTGACAGCACTTGTTGCGGCAGACTTTTCCGGCGGCCGCAATTTCGTCGAGATTGATGGACTCGCTGTAGTGGCTGTAAATATAAGACACCATATCACGCTGTACGAGAAGATCCGGCTCCTTCGGTTTTGCGGCCGCCTCATTTGGCATCATCGGATGGCTGCGCAAAAGACGGCACCATAAAAGCGATAGAAGTGCGGCGGCTTCTATTTCATAGGCGGCCGGATGCTCTTTTTTAATGCGGAGAATTTCAGGAAGAAGCTGCAGTGCTTCGGCATCCTCCGGAAACTCCGGTTTTAAATGAAGATATTCCAGAGACGGATTCGAGAGGACCGGTGCAATATACGACTGGTACAGAACACTGTTCGTGATGAAAATTTTGGGATGACACAGAATACGGATAAAATCGCAGTCCTGCCCGTTTTCGGAATATCCGTAGTGCATTTGGCGGGAATTGACCATGAGTGCTTCACCGGTGTTTAATAGAACACGTTTTCCATTCATATAATAGTTCATCTGTCCGGAGCGGATATACACCCATTCGATGTCTTCATGCCAGTGGCAAAGTGCCCTGTGATTCGGGTAGGCGGAAAGAAGTCCTTCCCGAATAGAAAGCGGAATGCCGACTTCATCGTAACGGACGATTTCAGATGCATCCCGCATGATTTTTGTTATAGGATCATTGACCATAAAAAGCTCCTCTTTCGTCTTGTTAAAAAATACAATAATTATAAAATACGGAATGTTGTCATTGAAAAAACGCTAAATTCGAGATAATATGATTATAACATATCATAATGTTGAGGTCAAAAGGTGTTTAGCCCACTTTGATACTATAGCAATCCCCGAAAACAATATGCACAAAGAAAAGGAGAAAAGGGAAAAACATGAATCAGGTAGAACGAAGAAAAAAACAGATGGCTTACATCGCGGATCAGGAGTGTGGGGAAGAGATGAATGCATGTAAACGAATCCTGCACGAGCTGAATACGGTAGACCGTACCGATGGCGATGCAATTTGCGAAATTGTAAAGCGATTATTTGGAAAATCAGATGGAGCGTTTGTAAATCCGCCGTTTTACTGCGATTACGGAAAAAATATCGAGGTCGGTAAAAACTTCTTTGCAAATTATAATTGTATGATTATCGATGTGGCAAAGGTTACCATTGGGGAGAACTGTATGATGGCGCCGAATGTTGCAATTTATACCGCTGGTCATCCAATTCATCCGGCAGCAAGAAATTCTGCTTATGAATATGGGATTGAGGTAACGATCGGTGATAATGTATGGCTTGGCGGAAACACGGTTGTTGTGCCGGGGGTACATATCGGAAGTAATGTGGTTATCGGAGCAGGAAGCGTCGTGACAAAAGATATTCCGGACTGGAGCGTTGCCGTGGGAAATCCGTGCCGTGTGGTAAAAAAGATTACAGAAGAAGATAAACAGTATTATTTCAAGGACAGAAAATTTGATGATGAGGCATGGGAAGTCATCAAAGATCTGTAAAAACGAAAAGCTTTCTTGGGCAGTCATGCGATGAAAAAACTCTGTACCGTATCCATCTGGGAATTTCCGGGGATGCGATGCAGAGTTTTTTACTTTACCTATGCGATAGGAGACAGGAAATTCTGCCGGATTTTGCTATGGCAAAAAAAATGTGAATCCTGTTTTTGGGCAACAAAAAATGCCCAGAGCCGGAATCGAACCAGCGACACGAGGATTTTCAGTCCTCTGCTCTACCAACTGAGCTATCTGGGCATTTGGATTTCCTGTTGGAAACCTTTGTTAATATAACATGAATTCACGAAAATTGCAACTGTTTTGTTGGAAATCGTGAAAAAATTGTGCTTTTGGGGGAATGGCGGTGTATTTTCGTTCGAGAATGTGGTAGTATAAAAGATATGCAAAGAGGAAGCAAGGAGAAGTATTAAAAAGATTATGAAAATTATTCTGACTGCGGTCAACGCAAAATATATTCATTCCAATCTCGCAGTTTACACGCTGCAGGCGAGCGCGGAGAAAGCCGGTGTGTTCCCGGAGATCCGTGAGTTTACGATCAACCAGTCAAAAGATTCCATGCTGCGGAGTCTGTTTCTGGCGCATGCGGATGTCGTCTGTGTGTCGTGTTATATCTGGAACATATCTATTGTGGAAGATTTGATTACAGAATATCACAAAATCAGCCCGGAAACGAAGATCTGGCTTGGTGGGCCGGAGGTGTCGTACCACGCGGAGGAGATGCTGGAGCAGTATCCGTTCCTTGACGGAATCATGAAGGGTGAGGGCGAAATTACCTTCCGTGAACTGGCAGTGTATTACCAGAATCAGGAGAACGGCACGGAGGGGAAAACGCTTGAAGAGATCCACGGCATTACATACCGTGATGCAGAAGGAGCCATCAAAAGCAACCCGTGGCGTCCGGTCATGGATCTGTCCGAGGTGGATTTTCCGTATGCGAATTTGAAAAAATTCGAGAACCGCATCATTTATTATGAGTCAAGCCGCGGTTGCCCGTTTTCATGCAGTTACTGTCTTTCTTCTATTGATAAGCGGCTTCGGTTCCGAAATCTGGATCTGGTCAAAAAGGAACTCGCCTTTTTCCTGGAACAGAAAGTACCGCAGGTCAAATTTGTGGACCGTACGTTCAACTGCAAGAAAGACCATGCAATGGCGGTCTGGAAATTCATTGCGGAGCATGACAACGGCGTGACGAATTTCCACTTTGAGATTGCCGCTGATCTGATTACTGAGGAGGAACTGAAACTCTTAAATACCCTGCGTCCGGGGCTGGTACAGCTTGAGATCGGCGTTCAGTCTACGAATCCGCAGACGATCGAGGCGATCCACCGGAAGATGGATTTTGGAAGAGTCACAGAGATTGTAAACCGGATTGCGAAGGGAAGAAACATCCATCAGCATCTCGACCTGATCGCGGGCCTGCCGTATGAGGATTATGACAGTTTCCGCCGTTCGTTTGCGGATGTCTATGCACTGCGTCCGCAGCAGTTACAGCTGGGATTTTTGAAAGTGCTGCGCGGTTCTTTCATGCATGAGCATACCGAGGAATATGACTGTCATTATCAGGAGCGCGAACCATATGAGGTACTGTACACGAAATGGCTGCCGTACGACGATGTGCTGAAGCTCAAAGACGTGGAGGAGATGGTGGAAGTCTACTACAACAGCGGCCAGTTCGTCCACACACTGCCGATGATCGAGCGTCTGTATGAGAACCCGTTCGATTTCTTCCAGGAGCTCGGCGATTTCTACCGGGCAAAGGGCTACAGTGAGGCGGCACATAACCGGATTCAGCGGTATGAAATTCTGCTCGAGTTTTTGCAGGACGAAAAACAGCAGGACGAAGCATTCTTCCGTCAGATGATGGTGCTCGATCTGTATGCGCGTGAAAATATGAAGACACGGCCGCGCTTTGCAAAAGATCCGTCCGAATGGAAAAACGAGTCGCGTGACTTTTATCAGAAAGAAGCCGAAACGAGAACACTTCTGCCATCGTATACGACATACGATTGGAAGCAGCTGCAGCGCATGACGCATGTGGAAGTTTTTGATTACGATGTGCTCGGAAACGGGGAAAAGGCGCGTATGGTACTCCTGTTTGATTATCAGAAGCGCGATCCGCTGACGGGAAATGCGGAGATGATCGACTGCAGTGAGCTTTTTTACGCTTGACATTTCAAAAGAACATGAGATACTAGAAAAGGTAATAAAAGATGAAAATACAAGATTTTGTAGTGCTCGATCTTGAGACAACGGGTCTTTCTGTAAAGGAAGACCAGATTCTGGAGATCGGTGCAGTAAAAGTGCAGGGCGGAGAGGTCACGGCATCGTATGAGACTTTCGTCAATCCGGGCAGAAAAGTGCCGGAGCGGATCACGGAACTCACCGGAATCCGGGATGAGATGATTGCGGATGCGCCCGATGTGGAGACTGCTGTCCGCGGCTTTCTGGATTTCTGCGGCGGCCTGCCGCTTCTGGGGCACAATATTCTGTTCGATTACAGCTTCATCAAGCAGGCAGCGATAAATGCCCGTCTGGACTTTGAAAAAGAAGCGTGGGATACGTTGAAAATTGCACGGAAAGCCCTCCCGGATCTGGAGAGCAGAAGCCTTGAAGCACTCTGCGGCTACTATCAGATCCCGCGGGAACACGCACACCGTGCAATGGACGATGTGCTGGAAACGCTGGCACTGTTCCGAAAACTGGAAGAAGGATTTTCGGAAGATCACCCGGAATGGTTTGCCGCAGCGCCTCTGAAGGCCAAAATGAAACGCGAGGTTCCGGCGACGGAGGCACAGAAAAAATATCTGGCGGATCTGATCCGGTACCATGAGCTGGATCTCGAACCGGAGTGGGGAGCACTCACAAAAAGCCGTGCATCCCGCATGATCGATCAGATTATTCTGGCACATGGAAGAACGGAAAAACGACAGAGAACTGAGAAAAAATAGAAGAGAAAAAGAAAGGATGGAACGATGAGTAATAAAGTCAATCGAAAAGCCCCGACAGAGGCACAGAAAAAGAAGAAAGATCCGCTGGCAAAGAAGAGAAATGCAGCAAAGATGCTGGCATTGATTCTTGCAGTGGTTATGGTGCTTGGTATGGTTCTTCCAGCACTTTTATGGCTGGTGTAAAGAGATTCTGTAAAAGACAGATTGAAATGGGAAACGGATCAAGAAGAGGCACAGTATGAAAAACAGCAGAAAAATGAGAGGCCTGCTGGTGATGCTTATCGCATTCGCATTCTGCTTTCTGGCAGAACCAGTCAAAGCGGATGACCGGACAGCGCTGGACGGAATCTATGTAGAAGACATTTCCGTCGGCGGTATGACCGAAGAGCAGATCACACAGGCAGTAAACGACAAAATTGAACAGTTAAAACCCTCGGTTATCAATCTGTCTGCAGGAGAGCAGAATGCACAGGTGACAGCAGGGGATCTCGGACTTTCCTGCGCCAACCCGGAGGTGGCAAGAGAAGCCGTCACAATCGGGCAGGAAGGCAATGTACTGAAGCGGTTCCTGACACAGAACCGGCTCAAAAATGGAGAGACGGTGACGTTTTCCCTGAAATATACAGTCGATGGCGAGGCAGCGCGTCAGGCGGTAGAAAACAACACGGCCGTGCTGAACCGCGAGGCAACAGATGCAACGCTGACCCGCGAAAACGGCGAATTTATCGTCAATCCGGGCCAGACCGGATGCAGCGTCAACGTGGATGAGTCCACGGCGAAGGTTGTCAATTACCTGACGACAAGCTGGCGGGGCGGCATCGGCGGCGTAGAACTGGTAACAGAAGAAACACCGGCAGGCGGCAATCCGGAGCAGCTTGCACTTGTCAAAGATCTGCTCGGCGAGGGTATGACGGAGTATGGCAACGGTACGAGCGGCAGAAAACAGAATGTCGCAGTCGGCGCAGAGAAGATTAACGGAACGCTGGTACAGCCGGGCGAGGAATTTTCCGTAGAGGCGGTCGTTGTGCCGTTTGATGCGGAAAATGGTTATGCACTGGCAGCATCGTATGAGATGGGCAAGGTCGTCGATTCGTACGGCGGCGGTATCTGCCAGGTTTCCACAACGCTCTATGTTGCTGTCTTAAAAGCAGAGCTTGAGGTGACGGAGCGGTACAGCCATTCCATGATTGTCCACTATGTGGATCCGTCGATGGATGCGGCGATTGCAGAGGGATTGAAAGACCTGAAATTCATCAACAATACGGATGCGCCGATTTATATTGAGGCGAGCGCGGACGGAAGCACCCTGCATTTTGCCATCTACGGCCATGAGACGAGAGATCCGAACCGCACGGTCCGCTATGAGAGTGAGACGACAAGCACGGAGGATCCGACGCCGGGCCTGACGGAAGATGCGAATGCATCGTTTGGAACAATTGAACAGACATCGTACGGCTATCAGGGTTCGACGGCGCGGCTGTGGAAGATTGTGAATGACAATGGAAATGAGACGAAGGAGCAGGTGAATTCCAGCACTTACCGCATGACATCGGATGTCTATACCGTGGGAACAAAGACGGACAATGCAGCGGCGCGTGCGGAAATGCAGGCGGCGATTGCGGCAAATGATCTTGCAAAAGCAAAGGAAGTTGCAGCGAAATACAGCCAGAGCAGTTCGTCATCGAGTTCTTCGGAGAAGAAGGAAGACAGCAGCGATGATTCGGATTCGGATGGTACGGAAAAGACGGACGACAGCAGCGATACAGAGAAAACGGAGGACGATGAGGACTAGGCGTTTTCTGGTTAAAATTCGCTGGGAACCAGTGAACTGTAACATTTTCCGTGAAAAATGGGAAAGCAGAGGGAAAAGGAGTACGGATTCTGTCTGCTTTTTCGTTTGAAACAGGAAGTTCGAGGAGGACAAGGGATGCGAAAGGGTAAATTACAGCAGAGCGTGCTGGTGCGCTCGGTGTTTAAGATGCTGGGGCAGAAAAGAGAGGACGCAGCAGGGCCGGCGGTCGGACGCGGGGTATCGGCACTTGCAGGAGAAAAGGAGACGCAGGTGTTTTCGTGTGCGCCGGTGCTGGTGAAGGATCCGGAGGACGCGGTGCTCGCGGTCTGCCGGGTGTGCAACAGTGTGGCCGCGGCGGGGGCATCGGCAAAAGGAGTGCTGGTGTCGCTGAAGGCGCCGGGGGCGGTGGGAGAAAAAGACTTGAAGGAAGTTTTTCGGGCGGGTGACCGGGGGGGTGGTCGGGATGGAACCGTGCGGAGAGGGAGGGGCTGCGAGGGGGGAGGAGGGGGTGCTTTTTACGGCACTGCCCATGCGGCCGGCGGGGGGGGCAAACCGTGTGGTCGCCTGTGATGATCATCTCACGCGAGG
>OBLO01002194.1_pt1 | contig 15434 bp, 12 predicted proteins | sample 1519401 | NCBI WGS metagenome assembly OBLO01 (sample SAMEA2602897, study PRJEB22501) | metagenome | reverse complement strand
ATCGGTTACGACCATGTGGCGGGGGAGTACTTCACGATTCCCTTCGACCTGATCCCGGTCTATTTCCCGGGCACGGGCGACACGTTCTCGGCGGTGCTCGTCGGCCGCGTTATGGCAGGTTGGAGTCTGCAGCGCGCGACGTCCGATGCCATGCGCGTGGTGGCTGAGCTTATCGAGCGCAATGCCGACCAAGAGGACAAGTCGGCTGGCCTTCCCATCGAGGCCTGCCTGGATGTGATCGACCATGAGTAATGCTGGCGAGGGCGGCGCCAAGCCTGTGGGCGAGAACAAGCCGCTCGGCGCGCCGCGGGGCAAGCGTCCGTGCATCCGCGTGAGCTGCGTGGACCAGCTGGGTGCGTGCCGTTGTCACCACGGGCACAAGCCGGGAGACGTCTTCGACTTCGACCGAGACCGCGGCAAGATGTGCGCCATGGCCTGCCATGTGGGCTTTCCCTATATCGATATCCTGCGCTATGGCGGAACCGTGCCTGGCAACGAGCCCGGTACGGCAAAGTTCTGCTGCCCCGAGGTCGATACGCTGAACGTCTGGCTTGCCGAGATCGTTGACGAGTAGTCGAGCGCAATGTGGCAAAGGGACAGCCCCTTTGCCACATTCGCCGGTGGTGCCCCTTCTTTTGCTTATAATCTCAAATCTCTGCATTTCATTTGATTTTAGATTCTAAAAATTCTGCGTCTCATCGATAATCAAGCGTATAAAACTTTGCATTTCATTTGATGACACTGAGGGGAGAGCCTATGCTGCGCAGGAAAATAGCGGCAGAGCTGGAGCGTTGGCTGAAGTCTTCCGAGCAAAAGGCCTTGTTCATTACGGGTTCTCGCCAGATTGGCAAAAGCTATTCGATTCGCGCATTTGGCAAAGCCAACCATGCAACCTACATCGAGCTTAACCTCATGGAAAATCGCCAGGCAAAAGATGCTCTTCTCGAGGCGCGGGATGCCGATGATTTCATCAGCAGGGTGACGCTTCTTTCGGGAAAGTCGATTGCACCAGGCAAAACGCTCGTGTTTATCGATGAGGTCCAAGAGGCCCCCGACATCATGACGATGGCAAAGTTCCTTGTTGAGGACGGGAGGTGCCGTTGGGCGTTTTCGGGGTCAATGCTCGGGACCCAGCTCAAGGGCGTCAGGTCCTATCCCGTGGGGTATGTCCACGAGCTTAGGATGTTCCCGCTCGATTTTGAGGAGTTTTGCTGGGCAATCGGGGTGAGCGAGGGGGCTCGTCAAACGATACGTGACGCGTGTATCAGCGAGAGGCCCATTCCTGATTACATTCATGACGCGATGATGGCAAACTTCAGGACCTATACCGTTGTCGGCGGAATGCCGGAGGTTGTGCAGCGTTTCCTTGACACGCAGGGCGACCTTGCCTCTGTTCGTCGGCTACAGTCAGAGCTCAACGAACAGTACCGGCGGGATATCTCCAAGTATGCAAACGGGCGAGCCCTGCAGGTGCAGAGCATCTACGATCAGCTCCCTATTATGCTCGAGGGCGAAAACAAGCGCTTCGTGCTCAATTCCATTGACCCCAAGGCTTACTACGAGAAGTATCAGCGAGATTTTGTATGGCTTGTCGATGCCGGCGTTGCTCTCAAAGCCGATATCGTAACCGAGCCAAAATCGCCCCTGCTCAAGACGGCGCGGCCATCGCAGTTCAAGCTATATCAATCGGATACGGGCATGTTGATGGCGCGCTACCCCGTTGGAGTCGCCCAAGCGGCGTATCTTGATAGCAAGGAGCCCAATCTGGGCGGCATTTACGAAAACGTGGTGGCCCAGCAGCTGGCTGCCCAAAATCGCCAGCTTTACTACTATCAGACAAAAAAGCGCGGTGAAGTGGACTTTGCGGTCGATGGACCGGATGGGACGGCTGTTCCGATCGAGGTTAAATCGGGCTCCTATTACCACGCGCACGCTGCGCTCGGTCATGTGCTTGATACGGCTGAATATGGCGTAAGGCTCGGGATTGTTTTCTCGAGAGGCAACGTTGAGCGCAACGGAGCGGTTCTCTATTTGCCTCTATATGCGACCTGGGCCCTTTCGGATGTTTTGGGCGACTCCTGTGCCAAGGGGATTAAGCTGGAGGTCAAGCCGGTCTAGGGCCAGTCCCTTTGTCACATTCATGAGTGTGGATTTTCTCCCGTATAGAGCGCACTTGAACGCTCAAAGTGGGAGAAAATCTACGCTCGATTTATGCCGTGGGCGCGGTTCGTGCGCCCACGAACCTACAGCTGCTCGAGCATAGCGGTGCAACCGGCGAGCACATCGCGGTAGGTGGCATCGAAATTGCCGGTGTACCAGGGGTCGGCCACGTCGCCGGGACACTCGGTCCAATCGAGCAAGCGCGTAATCTTTCCGTCGGGGCCTGCGTCGCCAAAGATGCGACGCAGGCCCCGCGCGTTCTCAGCATCCATATAGACAATGTGATCCCAGTCGCCATACTCCGCGCGACGCACCTGGCGGGCACGGTGCGCAACGACGGGAATCCCGACTTCGCGCAGCTTGGCGACCGTGCCATGATGCGGCGGGTTGCCGATCTCCTCAGTTGAGGTCGCAGCGGAGTCAATGACAAACTCGCCCGCGCGCCCGGCGCGCCGCACCAGCTCGGTAAACACGGACTCAGCCATCGTCGAGCGACAGATATTTCCATAGCAGATAAACAGTACGCATTGCATATGCGGTTTCCTTTCGATCGCCATCATCAAGCTCGAGTATCGCATCTGCGCCCCGATGTGATGTGGCAAAGGGACAGGGTCAAATAGTTATTTCTACCTGCGATAATAACAAGATAAGACCTTGAATCCCAACGCCTCTACTGTGTTCAAAGAGTTGAATGGCTCTAAAAAACAGTTTCCAATATAGGGTGGAGAATCCACTTTATTAAGGTCGGAAATCAGTCAAAAGTAACAGCAAAAGTAGTAAAAACGTAGTACGGCTCAAATTTTTACTACCAATGTTTACCTGCGGTTTTGTTCAATAGCAAGCATCTCGTCTTGAATATCTTCAAGCCCAAGATGGGTGTAAACGTTGTAGGTGGTGTTGATATCTGAGTGCCCCATAATGTATCTGAGCTTTGCTGGACTCATGCCAGCGCGTGCCATTCGGCTACAGAAAGTGTGCCTGAGCTGGTGCGGAGTTATATGGGGCAGTTCTTCCTTATAGATGCGGTTGTGCTTAATGATGGCGTGTTTGAGCCTATGCTCCCAATGCAGGGCAACGCATGGCATCTCATTCTTGTCTAGGCAGATGAAGCCCCTTACCCCATCAATAACAGGCTCTTCTTTTGGCTGCGCCCTCTGTCCGATGAGACTGTGGAAGGCCTTTTCGACAGAAGCGGTCATAGGGATATACCTCATACCAGATTTTGTTTTGGGCTCTTCAATGTAATACTGCATATCTCTCGCGCGATGAAGTTGCTTTTGAACGCGTATGCAGTGATTTTCGAAGTCAATGTCATCAAGGGTCAGGCCGCAGTATTCAGAAATTCTGAGTCCAGTATTCAGCAAGATAAAGTAAGTTTCAAAGTAGCGCGAGAAGTGATGATCCGAGCGCATGAACTCAAGGAATAGCCGTTCTTGTCTAACGCTTAACGATTCTCTGGATACCGTATCGTTGACCAGAACATTGATAAGTTCGAAGTTAAAAGGGTTGCGTCTTATAATTCCGCATTCTTCGGCCAGTTGGAAAGCTGGTCTGAGTACGCCTCGGATGCTACAGACGCTGCTATAGCCCTTTCCAACATCTTGCTGAAGGTGGATAAGCCATTTCTTTGCGTCCAACACCGTAATGTTTGATATTTTGGCTTTGCTGAAGCTGTCTGTTTTCAGGTAATTGGTGACGGTTTTATAGGCGCTAACGGTTGTCTTTCGTACCGCAACCTTGGTCGCAAGGTAGTTCTCAACCAGAGTCATGACGTTCATGTTCTCAGGTGCAATGTGGTCGAAGAGGTCTTTTTGAACCCGCTGCTCTTTTTGTCTTAAGCAGAGGTCTCTCTTTTTGCCGTGTGGCGTTTGGTCGTGAATTGTCAAAGTCCACGAATAGACAAAGCAGGTCTTTCCCATCCAATTGGTGTATTTGAACGAGTAACGACCGTCTGGGCGCTGACCTTCTCCGCGATGGAGAACTCGACCCTTGTTATCTTTCCTATTCGACATAGCTTGAATCTCCTTTCAGAGACTCAAGCACGACAACATGATTGTAGCTATGGGGTTGTCTATGCCATGGTAAAAGGGTTCGTTTATTGGGTTAAATCAAAGGAAATGAGGCCTATTTGCCCCGTTGGGGATGGGTTTGGAGTAAATGCCCATCGGAGCAACTCCAAGCCCGAATTTCGCTATCAGCGTGCGTTTTTTGCTATAGGCTGAGCGAACATCAATTGAAATCGCAGTTTGATTGATTGTGGTGTGATGGCATTTGGGTAATAAGCGTTTCGCAACATTATCAGCGTCAGTGCGGGTATAGTGCGTGCAACAACCATTGGTTTACCCGCTGTAACCGATGATACTGATTCCGCAAACATTGAATTCACAGCATGAGATGGGATCGGAAGGCCAAGCCTAATAGGATTCGGAAACGCAAGTTATCAAGGAGAAAACCCGTTGGCGGATTTTGGTGCTCAGGCAAAGGTTCGCGCATTGGGTTCGATGCTAAGATTTAAATCACCACAACCGCAATCATGTTCTGCATGAGTGCACTCACAACTTAAGAGAAACGAACCAGTGACTGGGAGGACATCTGTCCTTCTCTCAGGCTGGTTCGCTATACCGAGTGCTGAGCGGTTGTGGTGACTGTGGATGGATGTCCTCCCAACCGCTGCAACAAGAGGCATCTTTCCATTTTTATCGTGCCGTGGAGAAGGGTGCTTGTATGTATTGCAGGTATTGTGGGGCAGAGGTGGATGAAGACTCCGTTTTTTGCGCGAGTTGCGGAAAACAAGTCGAAGAGCCCTCAGGCGCATCGGATACGGTTGCTCAAGATGGAGAGGCAGCTCCTGAGGTGAAGAAATCGTCTCCTGCCCATAAAAGAAAACGCAAACAGTTTCTCATTCTTGTTGCTATCTTAGCTGTAATTATCGCAATGGCTCTGATGGTGTTTCCGATGGTTCAAAAGGCTGTCGACCCGTGTTCTGTTGCATTTGCAGAGGTTAGCCGGCGAGTTGAGCTTGACCACGTCGATGGATCCGATACTCCGCTGCCTTCGTTGACGCAGTATGGACGAGAGGTCACGTCCCTTCGGAAGTCCCCGTTTTCACTAAAGGATAAGGGGAGGGGCAGCAAATATATTTGCAAGGGCGCATCCGTGGTCGGGGCCGTCCAGCTTAAAGGTAATACGATGACAATCATCGTGAAGCAGGGCCGCAAAAGCTCCGAGAGGTATTTCAATCAGCTCGTGGCAGCGGCAATCGTGGCCTGCAATTCAGATGTGACTGAAAATACCGCTATCCGAGACGCCAAAGACATCATCAAATATGGTTTCAACGGCTCCTATGTTTACGGGATGCAAAGCTACCACGTTTTATCTGTCAATGATGATGGTGGTGTCGGAGAAGACTATTTTGCCTGCCTGATTGAGAGCTGACTCCAATTACAAAGTGTGTGGGGCTGCTGAGTTGAATGTTTGCTCGCATTAACGGATTTACGAGATGTCGCTTATCCGTTTATGAATAAAGGAAGAGTGCGACCATGTACTGCAAATACTGCGGAATCAAAGTAAATGATGCTGCTGTTTTCTGCACTAACTGCGGAAAGCAGATAAGGAAGTTGAGAGCTGAGTCTGGCTCGATGACGAACGGTGGGCCTGCTACCGCATCCGAAAAAGATGTATGTGAAAAACCCGAAGTTGAAGATACGGTCGAAAGCATCCCAACGTACTTCTGCCCAGAGCGCGGTGCCAGATGCTCGGATAGCCACAATTCAAGATGTTGCACGAAAGACGATATGGAGCTTAGGACTCTAGATTGCAGCGATTCGTCAAAAGAAATCAGGCAACAGGAGGAAGCCAAAAAGGCTCTCGTAGAGAAAAGCGACGGGGATGACTTATCGGATAGGGTAGACTGGCCTGTCATTGAGCCCTCTCAGCGCCGTGGAGTCCTTGAGGGAGAATTCAAAGGGGCTTTGTTGGGTTGTGGCAACGACGGCCTTTATTTATTTGAATGCGATGGGTGTACGGGGCTAACGCTCTCTAAAGACACCGTTGCAGGTTTTAATCCCATCGGCAATTTACCGGAAAACTCCGATGTTAGTAGAGACGTTGTTATTCGCTGGAAACACGGTGAAACATCGCTGATGCTAATGGATGAAGAGACGTTTTCTATTCTTGAAGCATGTTGTGAACGTAATGATGATTTAGACAGGGACGACGTAAAGGAAGGTATTAGCGGCCTGATTGTCAAAGGACTATATATCACTGCGGCTTTGTCGATAATTCCACTTACAATTTGGATGTGCGGGATCGCTGATTCTATATTGGTGCTTGCGGCGTTTTTGGCTTTTTTCCCTTGGGTGATCTGCATTGCTGCCGCTATCGTCTTGGGCAACATAGTTGAATGGTATTTCCAATTTCAGCTCGATAAGCGCTATTTCACTCCTGAGGAGCGGCGTGAAAGAGAGTATCAAAGATATGCGTTTAAGCAGCGGAATGAAGCTGCCAAAAGGGAGAAAGAGGCTTCCGAACGCGCAAAGAGGCAAGCCGATAAAAAGCGCGAGGAGCAGGAGAGGCAAGCTGAGATAGCAAAGAATCTCAAATGCCCCATCTGTGGGTCTCACGATGTTGAGAGAATTAGCGGTAGAGCAATCCTGGCTTCCACGGCTCTAAAGCAAACTGGCAAACAGTACAAATGCAAATACTGCAAGCATATGTGGTAGCTGCTGTCAATTAACGGTGAGCGAAAGCTAATCAAGCTCAGTAAAGAAGTGGATGAAAGGTAGACCAATGAAAAAAATGACGGCGTTGCTGTGTTGTTTCCATATTGCCCTAACCGTATCTGGTTGTGGGCATGCCCATAAGTGGGTTGAAGCAACATGTACCGAGCCAAAAACCTGTACCGAATGTGGGGAAACGGAGGGGGATCCGCTCGGTCATGATTGGAAAGAAGCTACTTGCACCGAACCAAAAACCTGTGATCGCTGCGGAGCGACCAAAGGCGAAGCGCTTGGGCATGATTGGGAGGAACAGACCTACTACGAACCAAAGACCTGCAAACGATGCGGTGCGACCGAGGGAAAAAGTCTTGAGCAGGAAACCGATGACCTTATTGAAGACCTCAAGGAAGACCTCCCTTCTTCAGACGGACATATTCATTTAAAGGGAAAAATTCGCATCACGAGCTAGCCTATCCAAATATGGTTTATGTACCGTTCTTACAAACAAGGCAGCTCTGATTGCTACGTTATATTGCAGACGATAGATGTAGCTGGTGGAGCAGAGCGGGGCATCTGTCTTTCTTAAGGGCAGGAGGAACACGAACAAATTGGTTGGTTCTTAAGAGTCTGATTTTAATAAGGCAGTTGATGCGAGATTTATATTTCATAGGGGCAACGGGAACACCGTTGCCCTGTCTTTAAAGTCCTTGAAGTAGGGGTGTATTGAGCTGTCGTGGACGGACGGAGCTTTTCATATCGAAGTGACGTTTAGTTCGACCCCATAGGGGCTGTCTGATAAAGCTAAAACACTTTCAAAGTGTAAAAGACACCCCCTATCCTAGCCTGTCGAAAATAGAAGGACATTGGCCTGCCTCGCTTAACACGGGCTCGTTAGGGCTGTTGCCTGCGCGTTCCGAAGGCCTTTGTTGTCTTGTAAGAACGTTTAGCACGGCTTGCTTCAAACCGTTCATACCCCCCTTGCTGCTTTACACAGCAGGGGGTATATATACTTTTAATAATCTTAAACTAATAAAATAGTGTGCTAAACGTTCTATATAGTTATCTAACTGCGAAAACAGCAAACAATATATACATCAAATTGGTGTGCAGAAGCGGTCTAACGTGCTCGTGTGGTGTAGATTCTTACACCGTTTGAGCTCATCGTGCCCAGCCCAGTATGGGCGCACAGCTTCTTTGAGAAGTTGCTCTTCCCGAGGGGTTCGACACCGTTGTCTCTGCACCATGAATCATATGAAGAGTAGACGCTAGTGTTTGTCTTTCCAACAAACGAGGTCACATCAGACTTTGTCCCATCAAAGAAGGCGCGAACCGAATCGTTGTCGTTAACGATTTCTTGAGCCATCTTCTTGGATAGCACATTTGCTGTTAGGGACATGTTTGCCCTGCATCGACAAAGAGCTTCGATAGCCTTTGCTAAAGCGTATTCTATACAGGGTTCTTCCTTCAATTTTTCGATGAGGTTTGGATCAAACCCAGCATTAGAAGGGGTGAACCTAGCCAACAAAGGTATCGGGTGAATCCTTCTCTCGAAACCGTATGTTCCGTCTGCGAACTTTGGTATCTCATTGCATGAGTAAATCAAGGTCGCATAAGGCTTGAATTGGAACGTTGCGCCTCCCTTGTACTGATCGTTCACTGTGTCTCCAGTCACGAATTTCTTCATGACGGCACAGGCTTTTCCATTGACGTAGTCGTTAGAGATGTCATCTCCGATTAGAGCGAGCTTGCCCATTGCGGGAACGAGCTGAAATTTCTCGCCTAAATCGCAGATAGATAGAGAGAAACAATTGTCTTCTCCGAGCATATGCCTAAGCATGTCAAGTAACGTGCTTTTACCATTTGCTCCAGAGCCCTGAAGCAATATCATTCGCGAAACGTCATGACCGCGATAGAGAGCCAACCCGAACATCTCCCAGAGGTTTGCGACGACAGCCTCGTTGTTCTGGGCGATACTGTAGAAAGTAGAATCTACAAGCTCAGACTTTGCTTCGGGATTCCAATTATGAGGGATTTCGTTAAGGAGTAGATAATCGTATGGGTTATCTACTAGCTGTCCTGTATCGATATCTAGCACGCCGTTTTTAAAACGAATGAATCTTGGATCCGCTTGACGCTTGTTTGGAGCCATCAAATGAAGGTAGTCCATCACCTCCTTGCGGTAACTACCTCTTGCATCCTTTCGATTGTTCAAAATGGCACGGTAGATGGCATTCTGACCGTACTCATAGTTACCCTTAACCTTGATTGCGGGCATTCCTTCAACGAAGCAGGCATCTTGTTGATTTATCAGTAAGTCACCCATTTCGTTGAAGCCAAGCACCTCGTCCTTTTCAGTCGCTTGCTCCTTGGGACATTTTTCTAGGAACGTCTCAAGATATGAATCTGCATTGACTTCTGTATAGAGTAGTTGTTGGGTATTCATGCCACGAGTGGCACCAGCAAGGCGAGTCAGCCTTGACGGGTTCTTGTTCGCAGGGTCGCAGGGGCTACCATATTTGGCCTCAAGCGCTCCGTACAGCTCTACCACCTTGCGCTTATAGTCTTTCGCGTTCGATGCGTCGACACGCACTATGGCATGAACAGATTTATTGCCCGAATCTGTCATCGACAGAATGGGCAGGCCAGAGTCGAGTAGTCGTTCAATTTGCTCTTCTTTTGAGATATCATCGTACTCGATAAGAGCATTTCGAAATGAAGTGACGCTATTATTTCGACGCTCGCCGTACTCCGTAGGATTTACGCAGAATAAAATTCCAGCTTGCGAATTGTATTCTGGGAATACCTCCTCAATTGAGCTTGCATTGTGTAACTTTTCGATAACCTGAAAAGCCATCTTAGAGTCGGGTTTGCCGTTCGGAACCCATTTGCCCTCTCCATTTTTCTGAAAACGAGTGATGAAAGCAATGAAATCATTAGCTGCGAATAGTGCCTCAAGTTGGAGAGCGGCCTGCTCGGCAGTAGAAAGGTCGGCGGGTATTTGCTGAGGAGGGTTTCCTTTTCGGCCAGTCCCTAACGGTTTATTTGAGTCCCAATTTAAGATATTTCGTATGATGCGATCGATTTCGTCGTCTTCCATCGGAGGGTTGCAGCGTGCTTTATTTGCTTGACGCATCAAATCGACAATCGTTGAAGAGCTCTTATGCTCCTTTTTTAGTTGGACACCATAGGAGAAGATGGTCGAATTGCGCTTGCCTTCGTTAATGGTCGTGGGGAGCGACTCGGTCGCCTTGGAATTGAGTTCTGCCATATATTTGTTTCCTTTCAAAGAGTAAATAGGTCTTTGAGCTGGTGAAAGCTGCCTTTTGTTGTTCAACGGTGTTGAGACACATGTCTCTTGTCCCTTGTGTTTGAGCTATTTGACTTACGTTTTTGACTAGCCGGCTATTTGCATATCTTGAAAAGTGGCGGGTTATTTTGTCTAGGCATGAGGCCTCCTAACAAGTTGATAAAACGTTTTAACTAGTTATGAGTATAGCGTAAATGTGAAGAAATACAAGAGAAAATATGGAAATTTCTGTATTACAGTTGACAAAAGAAAAGGAGAATGGGTTTAAACAGCCTTATAACTAAGCAGAATGTGAGCGGAAAAAGTTTTGCCAAAAGAGAATGAAGTCTAAAAAACATTTGATTTTTAGACTGCTGTTTCTTGCAATGTTTGCCCAGTTAAATTAGTCTAATAATATAGTCTAAAAAGGAGGGGCAAATGAAGTATGGCTATGGCAGGGTTAGCACTGGCAAAGATGCCCAGAAGTTTGACCGTCAAGAAGATCAGCTAAAAGATGCAGGATGTGAACTCATTTTTCTTGAACGCGTCAGCGGTACTTCAAAAAATAAGCCAGAGTTGCAAAGGTTGCTGAGCGAGCTTCAGGATGGGGACGAATTGGTGTGTGTCTCTATTGACCGTTTGGGTCGCTCAACCCAGCAGGTGTTGAGTCTCGTTAATAAGCTGGAAGAAATGGGAGTTGGCTTAACGAGTCTTAAAGAAGGATTTCAGGCAAACACACCACAGGGAAGATTTTTTCTTACTATCGTTGCTGCATTTTCCGAACTTGAAGTAGAAATGTGCCGCAGCAGAGTGAACGATGGCCTAGAGGCAGCGAGGCGCAGGGGCAAGAAGTTGGGGAGGCCTCGTAGGGATATGGATACTGCAATTAAGATGTGGCAGTCCAAGGATTACTCCATTACCGAAATATGCGAGGCAGTTGGTTGTTCGAGGCAGACGTTATATAACGCCATTAAGCGAGCAAATGTGTCGAGAGACTAAAAACGAAGACAGGGGAGGCGGGCAATGCGCCTTCCCTGTCTTTTGCTTACTCACGTGTATGAGGAGTGGTGTAGATGGGGCGATGGGTGAAGAAAGGATTGCTCAAAGTGGGGTAGCCCCATTGGACAGTTACAAGTCTTTTGATTCGCAAATAGAGCCCGTGCGGTACATGACGTCACCTGTTCGAAGGTTCTTTAAGAATTCGTCACCATCAGAATCTTTTCCATAGATGAGGTAGACGGTGTAATCAGTTTTTGAGGTGCTTTCGTGCTTTTCCTTGTAGTGGATCTCAACTTTTTCTCCATCCTGTTCCCATGTGGCCGAATTGGCAAGGACGATACCGTGAAGGTTGGGAGAATCTGGGTCAATTAAATAGTCGATGTCTGCTGATTTGTCTGGATTTAGGGTCACGGCCTTCATGAGGCCATTTGCATACCAAGTTCCCTTTGGGCTGGGGGAGGTCATGACTGAATACCCGATTCCCGCAATGAGGACGATACATGCGATTAGTATGGCGATGCGAAGGCGCTTGTCGAGCGATGCGAAACGCTTCGTAAGGCCACTAAATGTCTTAGTAATTTGATCCAACATGGTGATTCCTTAAAAATGGAAAGCGCATTTTGTTAACGAGAGGTTTGGCTGGCATTGCGATGCCATGCGAGCCTAAACAAGTCGATATGTAATCGTTGGGTGGTATTTAACACATAAAAAATGGCAGGCAGACGGGGGTGAGGGGCGGTGACCTATGACTAAGGTTTCCGCCCCTCGCGCGTCTTCCCGTACATCAATGTGTGTTTGTTGAGGCAATTCCTACATTCCAGAATCGATTACATCGACCTCTGAAAGGCGAAAAGTGGCAAACATGTGAGGGCTCATGTCTTGTACGAGTTGATAACGGTGACCGGGGCTCACCGTTCCAGTGACATCGTTTGCCCATTTCCCCAAATCAATGGTGACCTTGGTTGGCGTATCAATATCAAAGATTGCAGTTTGCCCATGTTTGCCAGACCAGAGCAAATCTAAGCCAGCGAAAACAGTGGCATTCTTGGCAATAAGAAGCCCAGCAATCCCTCCACCCGATAAAGCATCGGTGTTGGGGAGGGCGATACGAACCGTTTTGTTTTGTTTTGGCTTGGCAATTGGGCATCCACAGTTAGGGCACGTGGGGGCCTTGTCCGATACTTGCTTTCCGCAATCAGGACATGTTGTAAGTGCCATAGTTCTCCTTCCATTGGCGTGACGGAAACTGCGGAAGGAGGCTCATCCGAAGAGCGCAATGTGTAGCACGAAAAGGAGGAGTATCCACCCACAGTTGCTACACAGCTCCAAGCGCCTCGCAATAGCACGAACCAGCAAGGAGAAAGGGCAAATACCCCTCCTTGTCGCTGGTTGAGTGTCTTCGGTTGTGAAGCGCAAGCATAAAAATGCTAGAGCTGTGTAGCAGGTACAACTCTAGCATGCTGATAAGCTATTTAATCTACTGACCTGTTGAACGGTCGAAAAAGTAGGCTGTTGTGAAAAAGCGGAACCATCTGGCCTGTCGTGCCTGAGCCTCTATGAGTAGTAAAAAGGTAGTAGACCAGATGATTTGAATGGTTAATACGCCTGATAATCAGCGGTTACCTCGTCGAGCGGCAGATGTTCCCATAGCAGATAAAAAGAATGCGTTGCATGAGCGGCTTCCTTTCTAGGCGGTCGCGCAGGGCTTACAGACTGCTCTTGAGGCAGTTTGCTCCAATAAAGCCCGCTGCGTACAAGGGGAGGTGGCGCAGCTCGCGCCCGTCATCGGTTTCGCTGCGGGAAAAATTGTTCTCGGACAAAATGTAGGCATATGGCGATCGGGCTTTGTCCATAAACGACCCGAGGGTTCTCGCGCGCACGTTACGTGCGGACTTTACTTCGACGGGCACAATTTCCATACGGTCGGTCTGAAGTAAAAAATCGAGCTCGCCGGTCGTCTTCCAAGACGACGGCGGCACCCAGTAATACGTCTGCAAGCTATTGCCCGAAAATGCTTGCATGACCGAGTTTTCCGCCAGGGCGCCTCGGAAGTCGGAAGATAGCGCTATGGCGGAATCCTCTTTGAGGTCGAGCCAGAGCCGCGGGTTGATGCCGAGTTTGTAGAACATGAGGCCGGTATCGAGAAGATAGACCTTAAAGAAACTTCCATCTTCGTCGTCGAAGGGAACGAGGGGAGGCTCGATGCCTTCGGTCAGGTTGTTGACCGATATGATGCCGGCGCCTTCGAGCCAGTCGAGCGGCTCGATAAGCTTGGCGCGACGGCCTCCGCGTTCGACCTCGGAGTACTTGAATTTTTTTGTGGACGATCTCAGCAGCTGGGACGGAATGGAGCGCCAGACCTTGCGCGCCGCCACGCCGCTGATCCCGTTTTCGGGGTCGGTCATATCGGCGGTATAGGTCTCGTCGATTTCGCGCTGCTCGACGCGTGCATCCTCGATGGATAACGTCTTGCGATATGCGTTGACGGCGGCGGGCATGCCGCCCACGATCTGGTATCGATGAAACAGGCTGAGCGCGGCTTGGTGCGCGGCGTAGGTCTCGAGCGTGCCGGCGTGGGTACGAATGGCATTGGCCATCTGCTCCTCGTCGAGCGCCCAGAGAAACTCCTCGAACGACATAGGATGCATGGTCTCTTGACGAACGCCGCTGGGAAAAGGCAACTTGCGCTTGCGCGTGGCGACGCCGAGCTGACTGCCGGTCGCGCATATGCGCCAGCCCGAACCCGAAAAAAAGCGAAGCGAGTTGAGCGCCCGTTCGCAGAGCTGCACCTCGTCAAACAGGATGAAGGCGGTTTCTTTGCGAATGGGGGTGCGTTTATAGTCTGAGATTCGCGCCACGATGGCGTCAACGTCGTCGGTGGGACAGTCGAACAGCGGAGCGATCAGCTCAAGATCGGTCTGAAAGTCGAGTTTGACAAACGCATCGCCGGCGATTCGTCTGCCGATTTCCTCGGCAACGTACGTTTTGCCTACGCGTCGCGCACCACGGATGAGGATGGGGCGCGACGCGTCCTTTGTCGCCCATGATTCGATAACGGATTCGATTGATCTGCGCATGGGGCCGCCTTTCCAATTTCGTGTACTTCAGATACATAGTTTAGTACGATTTCATGTACTTGGAATACACGAAATAGTGGAAAAGTGTGTATCTGAAGTACACGAAATTGCACTGCTGGAGCTTGCAGGCGGATAAACACTACTCGTATGGGACGGTTTTCACCGGTTGCTCGCCACCTTGGGCTATGTTCGCCCCTATGCCTGCATCCGGGGCTGTGCTGATTGACGACGGCGCTCCCAGCGAGCCAACTTAATCGTCACCAGCGTGAGCGCCCAGGCCACAAGCGAGAACACGGCACCGACCGCGCCTACATATGCAATGCCAACTCCGCTTACCACGGCGCCGCCCACCGCGGTGCCAAACGAGATGCCGACGTTAAACGCCATGGGCTCAACCGAACTTGCGAGTACCATCGACTTGGGATGGCGGCTGCGTGCCACGTCCATAAAGTGCGTGATGCACGACACCGAGAACAGGTACATGAGCATCGCCAGGCTAAAGACAAAGACCAGCGCGAGCGGCATGGTGCCGCCCACAGCAAACAGCCCGAGCAGTGCCGCCGCCTGCAGCACAAACGTAACCAGCAGCGCCTTCATGCCAAAACGCGCATCGATCCATCCGCCCAGGATGTTCGAGATCAGGCAGAACACGCCATAGGCCATAAGTGTGGTGCTCGCCTGAACGGTATCCATGCCCAGCACCTGCTCCAGATAAGGCGTCACGTAGCCGTAGAATACGTAGACCGAGCCCACGCCAAACAAGAAGATGAGCATGCCGGTGATGATACTCGGCTCGCGTAGTAGCCCCGCCTGCTCGCGGAAGGTGGCGGGCTCATCGGTCTGCCCGGCGCGAGGCATAAACGCCACGAGCGCGCTACAGATCAAAACGGCAAAGGTCAGCGTGCCGTACATGGCCACGTGCCAATCGAGTGTGTCGGCCACAAACTTGCCAATCGAGGTCACAAAGACCATCGCCACGGAAAACGCGCCGTACACGACCGAGATGGCAAGTGAGGTTTGCTGCGGGGATAGCAGCTCAGGGATGTACGTCACGCCCACGGCGAGCAGCGCACCCGAGACAGAGCCCAGGACAATGCGTGAGATAAACAGCACCTGGAAGTTGGGAGCCAACGCCATGACCAGGTTGCCGAGCACAAAGACGACGCTATAGCACACGAGCAGCTGGTAGCGGCG
>OBLO01002187.1_pt1 | contig 15466 bp, 10 predicted proteins | sample 1519401 | NCBI WGS metagenome assembly OBLO01 (sample SAMEA2602897, study PRJEB22501) | metagenome | reverse complement strand
GGTCTGGTCGGTCGCGGAGCACAGTTATTTCCGCCTATACTCGTAACATTTGCCCCCATCAGATTTAACGGAGTCATAATTCTTCCCATCGGTCTGGAATTTAAAGAATCATCACCGGACATAACAGAAGCAAAATTTTGTCCGGCAAGAATACCGGACATCAACCGGGTTGTTGTACCGCTGTTTCCGACGTTCAGAATGTCGGCAGGTGCAGACAGACCGTGAAGTCCTTTGCCGTGGACAAGGATACTCTGTGGTGTTTCTTCTATTTCAATGCCCATCTTCCGGAAACAGTCGATGGTTGACAGACAGTCGGCTCCCTTCAGAAAATGTGTGATCTCTGTTGTGCCAAGAGAGATTGCTCCTAACATGATGGAACGATGGGAGATCGATTTGTCGCCCGGAATCGTAACTTCGCCTCTTAAACCTTTTACTGGATAGATTTCTTTAACGCTCATAAACAATATACCTGAATTTCTGCAAGAGTGCGCCGGCTTTTTCCTGTGAAGCCGCATCGTAGAACTCTATACGCAGAACCCCCTCTTCAAATTCTCTGTTGTGTACAATGCCGATATTTTTAATACTGAGATTATTGGAAGCAAGGATAGTTGCAATTGCTGCGATTCCACCTGCTTCATCAATGATGTCACAGTAAACGGCAAAATTTTTCTTGATCGGACCTGCCGATGTTTCACTGATCGAGTTCCGGTAAGTACGGGAAGAATCAAAAAGATTGTAAACACCTTGTTCGTCTCCGGCGTCTACCAGTTCTTTTGCTTTTGTAAGTGTTTTAATATAGGATCCAAGGATCTGGCTGATATTCTCCTTGTTCTGTGTGCAGATATTCTGCCACATTGTCGGAGAGGAAGAGGCGATTCTTGTGATATCTTTGAATCCTCCGGCGGCAAGATGCTTCATCAGCTCGTCTTTCGTATCGGTATCTTTTACAAAGTTGACAAGACTTGCTGCAATAATGTGCGGCAGATGACTGATCGTACCGGTTACGTAGTCGTGTTTTTTATAGTCCAGAATTACCGGCAGTGCCTTCAGTGCAGTGACAAATGATTCATAGCGAGCTACCTTTTCATCGGAAACTTCTACAGATGGTGTCAGCACATAGTAAGCATTTTCAATGAGCATTGCTTTGGAATTGCTGTAACCGCTCTTCTCGGAACCTGCCATAGGATGTCCTCCGATAAAATATTTACCAAGCCCCAGAGTTTCTGCCTCTTCGTGGATGTTTGTTTTCACACTTCCAACATCTGTAAGAATACAGTCCTCATGCATATAGCAGGTAAGCTGCTTCAGATATGCACTGTTAAAAGAAACCGGTGCACATAAAAATATGTAAGAACAGTGATAGAAATTATCATCAATCGTAGTCGCTGCAACGTCGATCACAGATTCCTGTGTAGCGAGTGCCAGCGCTTCTTTATTTTTGTCGAATGCAACGATCTCGTAATCCGGGAAATACTGGCGTATCGCTTTCGCAATAGAACCACCGATCAGACCAAGACCGATGAATCCGATTTTCTGTTTGTCCATAGTAACTCCTTCCATAGATAAAGCCTGTTATTGAATTGAAAAAACAGGCTTTGAAACTTCTGAAATTTATTATATTTTCTTTTTTTGTGTTTGTCAATGCTATGATGCTTTAAAGCGAAAAAGTAAAGAAAGAAAATTGTAAAAAATGTATAAAAGAGTTGTAATTAGTCAGAAAATTTAGTACAATATACCCATGATAATTTACTATAGTAAGGAGGCAGCTTAATATGAAAGTATACAGGACGGATGAGATTAGAAATGTTGTTCTATTAGGACATGGAGGAAGCGGTAAGACAAGTCTTGTGGAAGCCATGGCCTATGTATCAGGGGCAACTACACGTATGGGAAAAGTTGCAGACGGTAATATGATCAGTGATTTTGATAAAGAGGAACAGAAGAGACAGTTCTCAATCAGCACATCACTGGTACCGATCGAATGGGAGAAAGCGAAGATCAATGTTCTCGATACACCGGGATATTTTGACTTTGTCGGAGAAGTAGAAGAAGCAGTCAGTGCAGCAGATGCAGCAGTTATCGTTGTTTCAGGAAAAGCAGGTGTTGAGGTTGGAACAGAGAAAGCATGGGAATTATGTGACAAATATAATCTGCCTCGTATGGTATATGTTACAGAGATGGACGTGGATGATGCAAGTTTCCGTCAGGTAGTACAGGATCTGACAGATAAGTATGGTAAAGTGATTGCACCGCATTTCCAACCAATCCGTGAGAATGAGAAGTTAGTTGGGTACGTTAATATTATTAAGAATGCAGGAAGACGTTATACTGGTATCGGAGAGAGAGAAGAGTGCGAGATCCCGGATTACTGTAAACCAAACCTGGAGATCTACCGTGAGAAATTGTTAGAAGCAGTTGCGGAGACAAGTGATGAGTTTATGGAGCGTTATTTTGCAGGAGAAGAGTTTTCTGTAGAGGAGATTCGTTCTGCAATGAGAACAGAAGTTATGGACGGAGATATCGTTCCGGTTGCTATGGGATCGAATATCCAGGCACAGGGAGTTGCAAACCTCCTTTCAGATATTGTAAGATTCTTCCCAAGCCCGGACAGCAGAAAATGCGCCGGCATTAACCGTAAGACGAACGAGATCTATGAAGCAGATTATGATTTCGCAAAAGCAAAATCCGCATATGTCTTCAAAACTATGGTAGATCCGTTTATCGGAAAATATTCTTTCGTAAAAGTATGTTCCGGTGTATTAAAGGGGGATGATGTGCTCTACAATGCAGAGTCCGAAGCAGAAGCCAAACTTGGCAAGATTTATACAATGTCAGGCAACAAACCGGTAGAAGTCAGCGAATTATTTGCAGGTGATATCGGTGCGATCGCCAAACTTGCCAATACAAAGACCGGTGATACACTTTCAGCAAAGACAACGCCGCTGATGTTTGGAAAAACAGAATATTCCAAACCATATACATATATGAAATATGTTGTTAAGAACAAAGGCGATGAGGATAAAGTATCCCAGGCGCTGCAGAAGATGATGGCAGAAGATGTGACACTTAAGAGTGTTAACGACAGTGAGAACCGTCAGACACTGATCTATGGTATGGGTGACCAGCATCTGGAAGTGACGGCAAGCAAACTTGCTGCAAGATACAAATGTGAGATCACACTGGAGACACCGAAAGTGGCATTCCGTGAGACAATTAAGAAGAAATCAGACGTAGATACGAAGTATAAGAAACAGTCCGGCGGACATGGACAGTATGGTCATGTCAAGATGAGATTCGAACCATCCGGAGATCAGGAGACACCTTATGTATTCGAAGAAGAAGTTGTCGGCGGAGCTGTTCCGAAGAACTACTTCCCGGCAGTTGAAAAAGGTCTTCAGGAATCTGTACTTAAAGGGCCTCTGGCAGGATATCCGGTTGTAGGTGTGAAAGCAGTTCTGTATGATGGATCTTACCATCCGGTAGATTCTTCTGAGATGGCATTCAAGACAGCAACGATCCAGGCATTTAAGAAAGGCTTCATGGAGGCCGGACCGGTTCTCTTAGAGCCAATCGCTTCTGTGAAAGTTACAGTTCCGGATGATTATACCGGAGATGTTATGGGTGATCTGAATAAGAGAAGAGGTCGTGTGCTTGGTATGAATCCATTAAGCGGCGGATATCAGGAGATTATCGCTGATGTTCCGATGACAGGTATGTTTGGATACTGCACAACACTTCGTTCCATGACCGGTGGACGTGGCAATTATTCTTATGAATTTGCACGTTATGAGCAGGCTCCTTCAGACATTCAGGAAGCAGAGATTGCAAAGAGAACAGCAGAAGAATAAATCTTTGATAAAAATTTGATTATGAAATAAGAAAAAAAGCTCTGGGAAGGGCTTTTTTTCTTATATTAAAAGTGCTATAATCGTGGTTGCTATTTATATTAGGAAAGAAATTTTGTCAAAGGAATATATGTGAGGAAAGAAAAATGAAAATAGTAATCATTGGTGATGGCAAGGTTGGCCATAAGCTGGCAGTCCAATTATCGGAAGAAGATTACGATATTGTGTTAATTGACCAGAACGAAGGCAAGTTAAAAGCCGCGTTGAACCAGCTTGATATTTTCTGCATTACCGGTAACGGTGCAGATGCAGAGGTTCAGAAACAGGCGGACGTACCACATGCAGATCTGGTAATTGCATGCGCATCAACGGACGAGATGAATATGCTAAGTTGTCTTCTGGCAAAAAGGCTAGGAGCAAAACACACGATAGCCAGAGTACGCAACCCAATTTACTACAGACAGATGGATCTTCTGAAGGAAGACCTGCATCTGAGTATGGCGGTTAATCCGGAGCTGACTGCGGCGAATGAGATTGCCCGTGTGCTTTTGTTCCCGGAGACGAGTAAAGTTGAGACTTTTATGAAGGGAAAAGTAGAACTTGTTGAATATCCGGTACGTGAGAACAGTCCACTGGTGGATATCGCACTTTCAGAGCTGTACCGGAAATTCCAGATCAAAGTACTGGTATGTGCAGTAAAGCGCAAAGGAGAAGTTTACATTCCGGATGGTGATTTTGTCTTAAGAGAAGGAGACAAGTTACATATCGCGGCAGCACATCAGGATCTGAAATCATTTTTCAAATCATTAGGAAGAAAGCGTACTCGTGTGAAGAATGTTCTGATCTGCGGAGGAGGGCATTTATGCTTCTATCTTGCAAATCAGCTTCTGCAGGCAGGAATGCAGGTGAAGATCATTGAGATAAAAGAAAAAAAATGTGAGAATCTCTGTGAATTACTTCCAAAGGCAACGATCATTCATGGTGATGCAACAGATCATGATCTGCTGCTGGAAGAAGGAATTGCCGAAGCAGATGCGATGGTTTCACTGACTGGTCTTGATGAAGAGAATATTATTTTATCTCTATTCGCAAAGACGCAGGGCGTGAATAAGATTATTGCAAAAGTAAATGAAGATTCCAGGGCACAGATGGTGGAAGGACTCGGCATTGACAGTATTATTTCGGCGAAGAGTGCAACGGCGGATGCGATCATGCGATATGTTCGTGCCCGTAAGAATTCTTACAGTAATGCCAATGTAGAGACGATGTATCGTCTTGTGAACGGAAAAGTAGAAGCGCAGGAATTTATCATTCGAAAGGAATGTGAATATACATCCGTCCCACTGAAAGAGCTAAGAACAAAGAAAAATACACTGATTGCATGTATCGGCAGACATCGCCAGGTTATCATCCCGAATGGTGATACAACGATGAAAGTTGGTGACAGCGTTATTGTCGTTACAAAGAATCATGTGATCCGCAATCTGAATGAGATACTTTTATAGGAGCCGGTGGAAATATGAATAGAAGAATGATTTTATATATTCTGGCAAAAATGATGGGAGTAGAAGGTGTGCTTTTGCTCCTTCCTGCTTTTGTCGGACTTTTATATGGAGAAAAAAGCGGAGCCTGCTTTTTATTTCCGGCAACAATATTGGCATTGATTTATATTATATTCGGAATCAGAAAGCCGAATAAAACGAAGATTTATGCAAAAGAAGGTATGATCATCGTTGCCAGTGCATGGATTTTATGGTCGATGTTTGGAGCAATTCCGTTTACGCTGGGAGGATATATCCCGAACTATCTGGATGCGTTTTTTGAGACAGTATCCGGATTTACGACAACAGGTTCTACAATTTTAAATGATATTGAATCGCTGTCACACTGTATGCATTTCTGGAGATGCTTCACACACTGGATCGGTGGTATGGGCGTGCTTGTATTTGTACTGGTTCTGACTTCTCTAGATAAGAAGAATACGATGTATCTGATGCGTGCGGAAGTACCGGGACCAGAGAAAGATAAGCTTGTGCCGAAAGCGATGGCAACAGCGAGAATTTTATATGGAATGTATTTTTCACTGACAGCAGTAGAAATTGTATTGCTGCTTTTGGGTGGTATGACCCCATTTGACAGTATTATCCATGCATTCAGTACTGCAGGAACCGGAGGATTTTCGAACTATGCTAATAGTATCGGACAGCTTGACAGTGCATATATTGACGGTGTGATCACGGTATTTATGATCCTGTTCGGTATCAATTTTAACCTGTTTTATCTGTTGTTGTTAAGACAGTTCAAACCGGTATGGAAAAATGAAGAACTGCGGACGTATCTGGCGATCATAGCAACAGCGATTGCCTTGATCACATGGAATATTACATCGATATATGGCAATCCGTTAAAGGCATTCCGGTATGCGGCATTTCAGGTCGCATCCATTATTACGACAACCGGATTCTCGACGGCCGATTATATGAAATGGCCGACGATGTCACAGACGATCATCATCATACTAATGATCATTGGTGCGTGTGCTTCATCCACAGGCGGTGGTATCAAAGTTTCAAGATTCTTGATTGTTGTTAAGAGTATTAAGAAAGAACTGAAACAGATGGTCCATCCGAAATCTGTCAACCTGATCCGTATAAATGGCAAGAAGATGAATCCGGACATTGTACAGAATGTATTCGTATATCTGGTTGCATATGCGGGCATTGCCGGGTTATCCGTATTATTGGTTTCTATAGATGATTTTGATTTTGCCACAAACCTCGGATCTGTAATGGGAACTTTGAATAATATCGGCCCGGGACTTGGTGTATCTGGTCCGGCAGGAAACTTTGCACAGTTTTCTCCATTTTCAAAACTGGTATTTTGTATGGATATGTTGATTGGACGTCTGGAAATCTTTCCATTCCTGATGCTCTTTACATCAATATCTTGGAGAAAGAAATTTTAGAATGGGAGGGTGTTATGAAAAAGAGAAGTAAATTTGCGATTGTTGTTATTTTGCTGGCGATTGCGGCGATTTATTATTATGTGTCAATTCCGGCAGTCAATATTCATTCGGCGCAGACATGGTTTTTCGTGATGACACTGTTTGTTGTCCTGATCATTTACTATGCGGTCAGAAAGCGTGTAACACGTGTGGAACTTGGGACGAATAAGATTTTACGTTCCATGATCGGACTGTTGGTTGTGTTTGGAATTGTGTATCTGGCAGGTTCTGTACTGTCATCCCCAATCATCAATGCGAAAAAATATCAGAAATTGATGAAAGTGAAGACTGGAGAGTTCAGTAAAGATGTAAAAGAATTGTCTTATGACAGAATTCCGCTTCTGGATAAAGATACTGCAGCACTTCTCGGAGATCGTAAGATGGGAAGTATGGTAGATATGGTATCTCAGTTTGAGGCAGATGACATTTACAGCCAGATCAATTACAAGAATAATCCGGTCCGTGTAACGCCACTGAAATATGCGAATCTGATCAAGTGGTTTACAAACCGCAGAGAAGGAATTCCGGCATATATCCGGATCAATATGGCTACACAGACAACAGAACTTGTGAAATTAAAAGAAGGAATCAAGTATACGACCAGTGAACATCTGAACCGTAATATTTACCGTCACTTAAGATTTGCACATCCGACTTATATATACGGAGAGTTAAGTTTTGAGATTGATGAAGCCGGAGTACCATACTGGATTGCACCGGTGAAGAAATATAACATCGGTCTGTTCGGTGGTGAAACAGTCGGAAAAGTCGTACTCTGTAACGCAGTAACTGGTGAAACGAAGACATATGACATCAAGGATGTACCGTCATGGGTAGACCGTGCGTATTCGGCAGATATTCTTGTACAGCTCTTTGACTATTATGGCACATTGAAACATGGATTTTTGAACAGTGTGCTGAGTCAGAAAGACTGTCTGGAGACAACGGATGGATATAATTATCTTGCACTGGATGATGATGTCTGGATGTATACAGGTGTGACATCTGTCAATGGCGACCAGTCTAATGTCGGCTTTGTATTAGCCAACCAGCGGACGATGGAGACGAAGTACTATACGGTAGAAGGCGCAACCGAAGCGTCAGCGATGTCTTCAGCGGAAGGCCAGGTGCAGAACTTAAAGTACGAGGCAACCTTTCCGCTGCTGCTTAACATTTCCAAGGAACCGACTTACTTTATTGCATTAAAAGATGATGCCGGCTTGGTGAAAAAGTATGCTATGGTAAATGTCCATAAATACCAGATTGTAGCGATTGGTGATAGTGTCAGTCAGTGTGAAGAGAATTACCGGAATCTGCTTGGTGAGAATCGTATCAAAAAAGCAGAAAAAGACACACGGGATGTGAAGAAGATTACCGGTAAGATCACGAAGATTGCACAGGCAGTCATAGATGGAACATCACATTACTATGTTATGTTGGAAGGATCCGATGACATTTTTGATACATCGATTGTAGATTTTATCGATATCGTAAAATGCGAAGTCGGACAGACGATTTCACTGGAGTACAAAGAAGGCGATAAGGCGAATACAGTAATGTCTCTTAAAACGGAGACTGACAAAGAAAGCAATACACAGGATAAGGATACAGAGAATATAAACAAATAGATAAAAAGGGAGAACAGAATGGAACTAAGCATCTTACTGGCAGAACAAATTTTATCCATGTTTCTGACAATGATTGTTGGATATATCATTGTCAAGATTGGATTATTCAAGGAGACAGACAGCAAGATCATTTCCAATATGGTAGTTTACATCTGTTCTCCCTGCGTAATTATTGATGCGTTTCAGATTGAGTTAACCGATGATAAATTACAAGGATTATTGATTGCTGTTGTGGCAGCAATTTGTGTTCATATTGTTATGATTGGTGGGACGAAGCTAATGGAAAAACCACTGCATTTTAACCGGATTGAGAAGGCATCTGTCATTTATTCAAATTCAGGTTATCTGCTCATCCCGTTGGTAGGGAATGTTCTTGGAAAAGAGTGGGTATTTTATACAACCGCTTATAATCTGGTACAGACTGTACTACTCTGGACGCATGCAGTCGGAATCATCAGCAAAAAAGACGAAAAGAATTATAAAGAGATATTCCTGAATCCGAATATGATTGCTATGTTTCTTGGAATGCTTATGTTCATATCCAGGATTCGGCTTCCACAAGTGATCGGAACATGTGTAAGCAGTTTCGGAGATATGATCAGTTCGGCAAGTATGCTGGTAATCGGAATGGTGATTGGAAATGTTGATTTAAAGTGGGTGTTCCGTCAGAAGCGGCCGTATCTGATCTGTTTTATCCGGTTAATCTTTTATCCGGTGATCGGTGCGGTCGCATTTGGAGTTCTTGGCAGTATGGAAATACACCCGGATGCAGAATATATTCTTATGATCGTATTTCTCGCAACAGCCGCACCAGTTGCAGCAATGGTAACGCAGCTTGCACAGATTTACGACCAGGATGTCAAATACGCAAGTGTCATCAATGTGATGTCAGTGATATTCTGTATTATCACAATGCCATGTATGGTGATGCTGTACGAGAGTTTCTTTTAAATCTATAACCTTTAGTGGAGGCTGCCAGTGGCAGATTTTGCAGTAAAAATAGTTTAATAAAATAACAAAGAAGGAAGAGCCGTTGAAAATGATATGTACCCCCTTTGCTGGACGAACCAGTAAGGGGGTATTTTTACAAGACGATTTCGAAGTAAAATCAGAGAATGGATTTGGATTGAAGAATTATATGGAAAAACAATTATAGAAAACACGAATATATAGAGTTGATTATCAATAATACCGATTGGTTAAAAAATCAACAAACCACTATAATGAAAGAATGCCACTTGTACGAAAAAAGGAGGAAGGATTATGAGAGGAAGAATCCAGAAAGCACTTGCCGTTATGGCTGCTGTGGCAGTAACGGTAACATCCACAGGAGTTGCATCTGTGGATGCACAGGCAGCAACTGTGAAACCGAAAAAATTGACCGTAACATCGTCGGTTTCCAGCAAAGTTATTGATGTGAAGGGGACAACAAAGATTTCTGTAAAAAGTGTCAGCCCGAAGAATGCAAGCAAAAGCGTTACATACAAGTCAAGTAATACGAAAATTGCTTCTGTATCCAGCAAAGGTACAGTAAAAGGAAAGAAAACCGGAAGTGTAACGATCACAGCAACATCCAAAGTAAACAAGAAAGTAAAAGCTTCTGTAAAACTGAAAGTAAAAGATCTGAAACCAAGTAAGGTATCCATTCCGGCAGCTCTCAGTCTTACAAATGGAAAGAAAGCAATTGTTAAGGCAACAGTAAGTCCGGCGGGAGTATATGCACCTGTAAAATTCAGTAGCAGCAATACAAAAGTTGCAACTGTATCTTCCACAGGAACGGTAACAGCAAAAAGTGCTGGTAAAGCGGTAATTACAGCAAAGCTGACTCAGAAAAACAGCAAGGGTAAATATCTGACAGCAAAAACAACTGTAACAGTAAAGAAAGCAGAGACAAAACCGGAAGAAGTTCCAAGCGCAAAGAAAACAGATGTATTTGTATCACCTGCATACATTAAGAGCGTTATGGATGGAAAACAGGAAGAATCCAAGAATTATGTGATTCTTGATACATCTACAGAGGCTGCGCCATATAATGAAGGACATATTCCAGGAGCTTATCACTGCTCTGTGCGTCAGGTAGAGTCAAGTACTTATGCGGCATATGCAAATAATACAATTGACTATACAGATGAGAATCTTGGAAATCTGCATGAGCCTGCAGAACTGGCTGCATTATTGAAAAAATATAATATTACAAAAGATACCATGGTAATCTTATATGGTGCACATCCGGCAACAGAGCGTGTAGCATTCTGTTTCCTGTATTGTGGAGTTGAAAATGTAAAAGTGTTAAATGGTTCGCTTACAAACTGGAAAAATGCAGGATATGAAGTAGAGACAAAAGTTAATACACCTGTAACAGATGCAAATTATGATTTCGGAACAACAGTTCCGGCACATCCGGAATATATTGTTTCCAAAGAAGAACTGAAAGATAAACTTGCAAATGATAAGAATTTCCGTCTTGTAAGTATCCGAAGCCTGGATGAGTTCAAGGGATTATCGGATGGAAACTATCCGATGCTTCAGGAAAAAGGTGAGATTGCCGGAGCAGTATTCGGACGTGCAGGGAATGATGCGAACACAATGGAAGAATATATGAATGCGGACGGAACTTTGATTTCTTATGAGAGATTCAAAGGTTTTATGGCAGATAGCTATGTATATCCGACAAATGAGGTGTGCTTCTTCTGTGGAACAGGATGGAGAGCAACAATGCCTCTTCTGATGGCATATGAAAAAGGCTGGAAAGTAAGTCTGTATGATGGAGGTTGGTGGCAGTGGACCAGAGATCTGGAGCACAATGCGATCCAGATGCTGACACCGGAACAGGCAAGAACATGCAGCAGCTTTGAGTATACAAATATGGATGTAAAACTTCAGGTAGGAGATACTTATAAGAATAGTGATATTCATATCTTCCCTGCAAGTGGAACACTTCCAACTGTACGTTTCAAATCTAACAATACCAATGTTGCAACTGTAGATGCAGATGGAAATGTAACAGCTGTTGGCGTAGGTACAGTGAATATTAAGATGATTGCAACAGATTTCTCAGGAAGAAATACATCTTACACTGTAACTGTCACAGAGAAGCAGGCAGTACAGAGCACAAAAAAAGCAGAGAAGACTGTGAAAACAGAAGAGCCTTCCCAGACAGATGCTCAGGCAGATGACAAATAAAAGAAGATTAAAACTGACTTAGAGATTAACACAAAAAGTGGTAGAAAAAGAACCGGCGCGTGTGTGCCGGTTCTTTTGTGCCATTACAGTCCAAATGAAGACAGTCTTCAATACTTGGGACATCGGTAAGTGTTCTTATAAAAATTTAGGATTCTACAATCCATCTACAGTATTAGTAGAGGAATCCGTTGTACCTGTCGAATCTGTTGTGTCGCTGCCGGAAGAATCCGATGCGCTGTCCGGCGAACTATCCGTGGAACTGTCTGAGCCGGCATCTGATGAAGTGTCAGATGTGGTATCTGTCGTTCCGGAAGTAGAATCGGAACTGTCGCTTGCAGGTGTTTTAAATTCTCCGTTTGCAATCGCTTCGTTATATTTTTTAATCAGATCCAGAAGTGCCTGATTCTGATCTCCTTCTAGTGGTGTCGGACAATAATCGTTGCGTACTGATGTGGAAGAAATTGAGCAAGGAATGATGTTTTCTTTCGCGTTTTTCTGAACTTTTCCCTTTTTGAAAGAGAATGTCTGCTGATAGATCATCGTATTCTTATCAGCTGGGTTGGAGTTTCCGCCAAAACAGAAGTTTCCAAGACTGTAGACAATGGATTTGCCTTTGTAGTATTCAATACCCTGCAAAACATGTGGATGATGTCCGATAACGAGGTCAGCACCCTGATCTACTGCCAGGTGTGCAAGTGTCTGCTGGTTCGTGTCCGGACTGGTTTCTTTTTCCGTTCCCCAGTGGAAATTTACAATGATCAGATTTGCGCCGTGCTCTTTTAAAGCCTGGATATTCTGTTTTACCTGTTCTTCGCGATCCAGATGATCATTCAGTTCATAAATACCGGTAAGTCCGACTTTGATCTTGCCGATTTTAATGATATCAACGGTATCGTATCCGAATGGAGCGATACCGGCATCGGTCAGGTTTTTGATTGTATCGGTATAACTCTGTTCGCCATAATCAGAGCTGTGATTGTTCGCTGTATTGGCAGCTTCTACCGAACTGTTTGACAGAATCTGTGCATATTCCGGTGGCGCCTTGAAGGCGTAACTTTTATTTTCTCTCGTTGTCTCTGTAGTCAGTGTTCCTTCAAAATTCACAATAGAAAGATCATCCTTTTCCAGAATGGATTTTACATTTTTGAAGAAATAATCAGCGCCGTATTGATTATAGTAAGCCGGCAGGCTGGTCGAAGAATCAAAATGTTCATCTGTACCAAGTGTACAATCTCCCATGGAACTTATAGTCAGGGAAGTTGTGGAAGGATTACTCTTTCCTTTGATCGTAAATTCATTCACGGTTACACCGGAAGTGTCAATTGAAGGTGCCTTCTTTTTCTTTTTTTGAGCTGTCTGTTCCGTCTTCGGACTGGAGCCGGTAATTGCATGTACAATTGCTTTGATTCCGGAAAAGATTCCAAAGCAGATCAGAAGCAGAATCAGAATTACAACAGCGCGTCTGACGTGAAGATAGATTCTTCTAAGCTTCCGTCGGCGGCGCCTCAGTCTTTGTCTTTCATTCTTGTCCATTGTTTGTTCCTCTTTTTCATTCTTTTAAATAAGCGTTATAATGTGCATTCAACGGAATGTGCATTGGCACATCCTCGCGCCTCCGGCAGTCGCTTGCAACATCATTGTTGTACGCCGCAGTGTGCATCCTGCCGGAGGTTTTTTACATGATGGGGAATGCAATTTCCTATCATATAAAAACAGGCAGCTTCTGAATACAAAAAGCCGCCTGCTGTTGTCCTGATCAGATCATTAATTTAAAAATGTGCAACCGTCAGTATTAACTGCGGATAAATCGTCTTTGGCAGCACTGATGCTTACATAAAAGTCAATGTTGCATTCGCTAGAGAGTTTTTTCAGTCGTTCGATAAATTCCGGAATATTTTCCAGAGAAATGTCAGCATGTTTTAAAATACCATCGATAAAGATACACTCGATATCATGGTTAGAACTGTACATACCATATAAGAATCCGATATATTCATCTGTGTTAGTAATTGTTGGAAAATCATCCATACAGATTGTACGGATATCAAATGCTACACTTGCTGTGTCGCGATGTGTTTTTTTGATAAAAACAACATTTCCGTTGCATCTCTTAGCCTGCGCATTAGCCTGCTCAATCATTGTTTGTGTTTTTCCGCTGCCTTTTGGGCCTGTTAATAAATTTACCATGGCAAACTCTCCTTTATGTATCAGATTTACTGAATAATATCAGTATGAGTACTTGAGCTTATTATACACGAAATGACGAAAAGGAACAACTATTTTTTAGATTTTTATATAAAATTCTGAAAATTGTACATACGACTTGACAACTGAAAAAACGTACACTAAACTAAACCGCATGAAAGCAAAGGCGCTTCGAGATTATTCTCGAAGCGCCTTTGCTTTCTGATAATCATTACAGGGATAAAGAACACAAAGGTATGGTTTTTTGTATGTCAGCGACAGAAATCCATGCCTTTCTTTATTTCATGATTTTTCAGACAGGTAATGAGAGAAGGAGGACGATTATGACAAAAGAGATAATGACAGCAATTACAATGACGATCGTGTTTAAAGTGATCGATAGAACATTGGGACTTCGGGTTTCGGAAGAAGAGGAAATTATCGGTCTGGATGCAACGGAACATGGACTTTCTTCTGCTTATGCAGGATTCAGTTTAATGGATGTTACAGGTGGAGGTATGAATGTAAATGAAAATACAGAACTTGGTGAGAGCGATTATGATGCGGCATCAGAAGTACAGCGTGCAGCGGCAGTGAAGGTAACTACGCCTGTAGATGCAGAGACAGGTATTCATAAAGTTGTAATTATTGCAAAACTTTCCCGGTATGAAAAACTGAAAAATGCATTAAATACACTTGGTGTAACCGGAATGACTGTAACACAGGTTATGGGATGCGGTATCCAGAAAGGCGCCGGAGAAAAATATCGTGGTGTAGAAATGGATGTAACAGTGCTTCCGAAGGTAAAAGTTGAAGTAATAATAGGAAGTATTCCGGTTGAAAAAGTAGTAGAAACCGTAAAGAAAACATTGTATACAGGACGTGTCGGAGATGGCAAGATCTTTGTTTACAACGTACAGAAAGTCATTAAAGTCCGTACCGGAGAAGAAGATCTGGATGCGCTGAAAGATGTAGAATAAAAAATATCGTTTTGGAGTGGTGCAATCTTAAGATAGGGGTTGACTTATTTTAACATTCTTCATATAATAGATGGGAATAACGCAGAAACGTTGAAGAGGAATATTAAGAGATCATCGTTTTTCAGAGAGCTGTCGGTTGGTGTGAGACAGCAAGCGTAATCTCCCAACTCGCCTCGGAGTTCTATTATTGAACAGGAGTAGATAATAGCGGGTCTTCCCGTTACAGAAGTGAATGAGTGCATCCGGTATATCCGGGTGAAGAAGAGTGGTACCACGGAAATCAAGCCTTTTCGTCTCTTAGAGATGAGGAGGCTTATATTTTTATATAATAAGAATTTTAGTTTCTATTATACAAAAAGCCTCCGGCAGGCTCTGAAGGTGGAAATCAAACATAAAAAGTTATTTAGAAAACAGGAGGAATGGAAAGATGTCAAAGATCCCTTATAATCATAAGGCAATCGAGAAAAAATGGCGCGAAAACTGGGAAAAGAACCCGGTCAATGTGACAACGAACGATGACGGAAGCAAAAGAGAGAAATATTATTGTCTGGATATGTTCCCATATCCATCAGGAAATGGACTTCATGTAGGACACTGGAGAGGTTATGTAATCTCTGATGTATGGAGCCGTTATAAATTGCA
>OBLO01002169.1_pt1 | contig 15543 bp, 10 predicted proteins | sample 1519401 | NCBI WGS metagenome assembly OBLO01 (sample SAMEA2602897, study PRJEB22501) | metagenome | reverse complement strand
GGCGTTTCCGACAGCATAAATACTAGGAAACGAATTTTAAACCAATCAAGTAAAAAAAGGCAGTGAGGGGCGGTACTACGGAGTCGTTTCCCGACGTGTACCGCCACTCACTGTTTTTACTTTGTAGCTACTTGTGGATAATCAATTCTCGGATTGAATTTCCACGCTTCAATCATCTTTTTGTACATCTTCTTTCTCAACGGCTTTGCAACATTTCCATGTCGCATACCGTTCCAGACCAGCGCGCAAAAACGCAAATACTGATAAAACCCTTCATGATGCAAGTGATAGGAAGCCTCATTACGAACTCCGTAAGAGAACTTCCAAGCGTTTTTCTCATCAATCATGGAGAAGTTAACTCCCCGATTAACACCCATATCATGGAGAACGACACTGTCAAGTACCTGCACGCCAGGGCAAGCCTTCGTTATACGAAGCGTGTACTCAGCATCATCGAACCAAATGAAGTATTCCTTATACGGCAAGCCAAAAGCTTCCATCACCCAACGTGGGATTAAGACAGAAACGAAGGAGCATCGGGAAACCATGACAATGTCAAGCCCTTTAGCTTTCAGCCTTCCCCAATCCCATGTCGGAATCGGATTATTCATTTCCGAAATAGTTCCGTCAATAAACTTCACCATGGAACAGGCAAAAGGTACGTCAGGCCCCAGCTCCGCCACTGCGTTATCGTACCCGAGCACCAACTTATCTAGAGCATCAGGTTCCGGATAACCGTCATCATCAAAAATCCAAGCGTAATCAGCGCCCAGCTCATAAGAGCGACGCATGCCAGCAGAAAAGCCGCCTGCACCACCCTCATTTTTCTCAAGCGTGACAATATCCAACTGTATGGAATCTGACAAGGCGAATCGCTGAGCATACTCCTGCAAATACTCCGCAGTTCCATCCGTTGCAGCATTGTTAACAATGACCAACATCTGCGGAAGTCTCGTCTGCGATTCAAGCGAAGCCAAAACTTTTTTCAACTTCTCAAGACGGTTATATGTTACGACAACGGCCGCTACTTTTCTCACGTCTGTTGACATCAGTCGTGCCACTCCTTCAACATCTTCTTGAAATATGCCTCAGCAGATTCAAGCTCAGAGAACTTCTGAAGACGAGCAAGTTCACTCTCCCAAAGCTTCCTGCGATCTTCTTCACTATTCAAGATATGAGACAGCACGGATTTTGCGTCATGTACAAAGTTTGAAGTCATACGACGGCACAATCCTTTAGGAGGAATCAGAGTTTCCTGAGACCCTACGTTCGCTGAAATGACGGGCACGCCAGCACTAATGGCTTCAATACTTGTCAGAGTAATACCCTCATTGATAGATGATACAAGCAACGCATCCGCATCGTGGTACGTTTCCCTGACGGGGAAGTCTAATGCTCGACGTTCTATAACGTCCTTCAATCCATACCTCTTAATCATCATGTCAGCGAAGGCATCCATATCACCATTCCCTTGCATAATAAAATGGAACTTCCCCGGATAGGCAGATTGCATAGCCTTAGCTGTAAGGATAAAGGCCTCGGGCCGTTTTTGCCGAACCATGCGTCCAATATAAACCACCGTAAAAGGCTTGTCCGCATCTCGCTCTTTAAAACTTGGAGTCTTAGCATCAGCAGTCAGACCAACCAAAGGAGCATCTACGACTTTCTCTGGAGCAATCTGATGATCGTTAATTAACCAATGTTCGAGTTGGGGGGAAATGACATGGTGCAGGTCAATCCACTCATCATGAGCTACGGATTCCTTGGGGAACCCACCGTGGAAGTAATACTCCACAATATGCAATGAATCGACGATTCTAGTCTGAGGGAAATGCGTCTTAACCCACCACGCGTTGTCATACATCCACTGGCAGTGGTGAATCAAAATACCAGCAATATCAAACTGTTCAAATAAAGCACGCAATACTGGAGAATCCCCCGGACGCTCTTGTACCGGCATGGTCATAGGCAATAGGATAGCGTCATCAAACGCTGGATTAGCAATCCATGGCTGATGCCCATCACGATCAGTAATGACAATCGGGATAAATCCCGCAGCACGGACAAGTTTCACTGTTTCCAACGCCCAACGTTCAGCTCCTCCAGCCTGGAACCAATGCATAGCAACAATTACAGCTCGCGGACTCCCCTTAGGGGCCTTCCCCGGCGTAATTTCAACCCATGGATGTTGGACTTCACCAGCGTTGTTGACGTTGTCCGCAGTTCTAGCCATGATCTGCGGAATCGGCTTTTTCCCGATATTTTCACGTAGCGCCCTCTTCATGTCGCGAAATACATCGAATGCGGCAGGAATGGATGCCTCTAGTGCGTTATAGAGCTTGACAGCTTTACTGTCAATCGGGTGATTCAGCTCGACATCTTTATCTGTTGCCTCATCCGGCGTCAACAAGATATGACGGACATTATGATCAAGAATCTGGTCATCACCTGCAAAATAGTGGGGAGAGAAATCAGTTTGACTTCTGCTGACAGAAGTAGCCTTAAAAACCATAAACGGAACAAGCCCCATTTGTTCGGTAATGTCCCCACTAAGAGTAGAGGTATCCGTTAAACGCGGATACTGCCATTTTTCACCCATATACAGCTTATATGTCAGAGTTCTCCCCGGTTGGATCAGTGAATTATAATCCACCGCACCATAAACCAGCCTTTGCATACGCTTGCTAAGATTTTCTATCTGCGCAGCGTCCTTCTCATCAACCTGGAAAAAATGTCGCATAAGTAACAGCGTAACCCACTTTCATCTCCACTGATGCCATCTTTTTTATTCTCACACATAATGTCCGGTTACTATAACTACATCAAAAAAGCCGCGTGCCTCAGATTCCAAAGGATAACGTCCGCCCCAGAATGTGCATGGAATCGAACTTCAGTCAAACGTGCATCTTTCGTTAAAAATACTCGAGAAAGATTTCAAGGCACAGAACGGGAAACACTCCTTACCTTCCCGCAACGCATCCTCTTACAATAAAAGAACTTTATCTTGAGCATATAATCTTGTTTAAAGATGCTATCAGCTATGTTTTATCCTTTGAGGAAGCCACAGGAATGACTCGTAGTATTGAAAATATAGATGAGTCACATTCTACCGGCCTCTACCCCATCGGCGATTGAGTCCCAACGCAAAATATGAGATACCGAGATTCCTCTATGATGGCGCATCCCGCATGGAATACCTATCCTACCCGTTACTACGGAAACTATTTTAGAATTCCAAAAAAATAATAACTCCCATGAGCACGTTGCCAACGATTATTTGAACTCTGAAGCAGTATAGAACTCCATGCATCGCTATCTCGACAAATAAAAATAGGGACGTGATCGAACATACATTCGATCACGTCCCTATCAGCTCATCTAATTTGTTTGATCTGCAACGCATTATCATTCAGTAATGCATAATCACGAGTATGCTCATCACGAACCGCAAAGATACAGCAGTTGTCATCATTCGTGAACGCAACCATGTCGGTAAGGTTTGGATTCTCTGCATTCTGGGTGCGTAGCGACACAACAAGCTTGAATTCCCCATTGTTAAATAGTTTCAACGGCACTTCAAACTTCACCTTGCAATGACCATGCTGGTTCAGCTTAATCACATTGGCTCCAGTATCGTAAGTGACTCCGCCACGCCTTATGTCGTGCATAGCAATTGCAAGATAATACGAATTTGGCTCGTCATACTGGTATTCCACTTCAAACTGGAACGTATCATCGCATGTCAGAATCTGCTTACTAAGCGCATTAATCCGCAGCATTGGGACTCTGGCGTTCAAACCTGTTGGATATTCATCCGCTTTGTCATTATCCGTGTCACGTTTATCAGCACGCATATTTTCCAAGGTATAGCGGTTAGCAACATCATCTTTATTCCCGTTAACGATGACTTCGCCATCTTTAATAAGAACCGCCTTATTGCAGTACTTTTTCACGGCACCCATGTCATGCGTCACTAAAATAACGGTCTTCGTCGGATCTTTTTTCACCTTCGCGAAATAGTTATCGCACTTACGCTGGAATGCTTCATCACCGACAGCGAGAACCTCATCCAGAACCAGAATGTCACCCTTAGCTTGGATAGCCACAGAAAACGCTAAACGAACTTGCATACCAGATGAATAGTTCTTTAGCTTCTGATCCATGAATTCTTCAAGCTCAGCAAACTCGACGATGTCGTCGTACATGTCCTCGATTTCTTCACGGGTAAAACCAAGCAAAGCTCCGTTGAGGAAAACATTCTCTCGACCGGTCAGTTCAGGATTAAAGCCGACACCAAGCTCGATGAAAGGAACGAGCTTACCCTTTACCTCAATCCTTCCGGAATCCGGAACATATATGCCGGAAATCAGTTTCAACAACGTTGACTTGCCACTGCCGTTACGGCCTACAATTCCAAAGAAGTCACCTTGGTGGACTTCAAAATTGATGTCTCGAAGCACATGCTGTTCTTTGTAACCTTTGATGCCTCTGGTCCAATTAATGAAAGCCTGCTTCAAACCGCTCGCTTGCTCTGTTGGAAGTTTGAAGTATTTGCCAACATGCTCAACTGAAAGGACAACCGGACGATCCACTTCCTTGATGGAAGCAGATTGAGACTGTGTATCAAGCATCACATGACCTCCGCGAATTTACGATTATGCTTCCGGAACACATGCACGCCCAGCGCAAGCAACAGGAACGCGAGAATAACAGGAATGACCGCAATCAAAGGATTCCCTACAAGCGTCCACACGGTAGGTTGCGTTTCTGGAGCAATCAGATTATGCCGAATATCTTGAATAGTCTGCGCAATCGGATTGAGGAGCTGTATTTTCGCAATAATCAAGCCCCATTTGCCCAAAGAATCGTTATCCATCACCATGGAAAGTGGATAAATAACCGGAATCGAATAGAACAGTACCTGCTGCAGAACTTCCCATAGGTGAGCGATATCGCGGAAATAGACATACATCGTCGCCATCAATAAAGCTGCGCCCAGTGCCAACACATACAATTCAATGAAATTTAAGGGCAACAGCAAAACTCTCCAAGTGAACTGGATCTTGGAGAAGATAGCAAAAATCACAACCACTAAAAGATTGATACCCAAACTGATCAATGCACCAATAGTGGCAGAGACAACCACAATATAGTTCGGGAAATGTATCTTCCGAAGCAAGTCACCACGATCCACAACCGCTCTCAAACCAGTTGCTGTGGCTTCTCCGAAAAACTGCCACGTACTAATTCCAAGCAGCAGAACAACTGGATACGTCGGTGTTCCGTCCGACATGCGTAAGAACTTCGCAAACACTACGTACATCACGCAAAAAAGCATCAATGGACGCAGAACGGACCATGCAACTCCAAGAAACGACCCCTGATAGCGGAGCTTAAAATCCGTCTTGACAAGCTCTTTCAACACTACCAGCGAATAGTGGTAGCGCTCTTGAATCCTCTTCACAAATGTATTCACGACTGACAAGTCTATCGACTTACGACCCCAAGATAATGCCCCTACCGTTTTCTTCGCAAAATCCTCAGCACACAACCAACCATCCGCTTGTCTTGCTACGATAAATACACCACACAAGACACAGGACCTGATAAAAAGTGAACACATCATCCAATAAGAGAAATGTATCAATTGAGCTTCTTCGGATAATCGCCATGCTGCTAATTGTCGCATGCCATTTCATCATTCATTTCAACTGGAATACACATCATTATGATTTAATGCTCATCCAGGAACCAGGATGGACGAACGCTCTCAAGTTCTTGATTGTGCAATATGGACAAGTTGGCGTATCTATCTTCTTTATAATCTCTGGCTATTTCCTGGTAGATAAGACTTTTAAAAGAAGACGTATTTTCAAAACATGGTTTCAGATGTTTTGTTACTCAAGCGGGTTTTTTATAACACTTTTAATCATTGGGGTATTCTATAAATACCCGACAGTCATACAACCGCTAATGCAAGGAAGCGAGCTATTCCGAACTATAGCCGCCAGCTTTTTCCCATTCTTCTATGGGAGCTACTGGTTCATCAGCGCATACATACTCATGCTTCTATGTGCGCCGTTCATCAATTCCTTATGTCAATCACTTTCCAAGCGCGCTAATCTAAGTTTGCTCGTTCTTTTTTCTTTTTTAAGCATCCAGATCCTCATCTTTGGACGAGTTTCCAACTGGAACAATTTGACATATGCCATTTTCGGTTATCTGATTGGCGCTTTTATCAAAAAGAACAATACAGAGATTTCGAAACGAATGCGCACAGCCCCCATGCTTGCAGGCATCGTCTTCATGACACTGTTAATGCTGCTATTTAATTATTTCGCATCGTCATCATCACCCATTAGCAGTACACTCGGCTGGACAAACCAAATTCACAACGGAATAGCACTATTCCCAATAGCGATAGGGGCATTCGTCTTCATCATCATCTCACGCATTAATTTCGATAAAATCTCAGAACTTATCAGTAAAACGATAGTAGGAATTTCTTCCACGACGTTTGGAATCTATCTTCTTCATGAGAACATCTTCGGATTCAGGATCTTATGGGAATATGTGTCTAAATTTTGCTATGCGCCCGACAGTTTGCTACTCAGAATTGTCTCAGCATTCTTCATCGTCATCATCGTGTTCTTAGTTCTGAGCTGCATTGCAAAAATAATAGATACTCTATTCGTTCATCCCCTCACGGACAAGATACTCTCATACTTTACGAAATGATTTTTTAGGAGAGGTGGTTACTCACCTCTCCTAAAAAATCAGCTTAGAAAACTGAACCAAGATTCAATCACACGATATAGAGCTTCATTGGAGCTGCTTAAATATCCATATCTCCCATCTGATAAGAGATTCAGATAGCTCAAGAACACACCCACTAACGTCAGTAGGACAAATACGTTAAGGCAGAGATTCGAAATCCTTTCGCTCGAATACTTCTTTACATAAAGAGTCACTGTGGATATCGCACCAATTATCAACAACCAGCCGAATTCACTGTAATATCTTGTCGAGATACCGACAATCTCAGTATCAACCACCAAAAGAACAGCAGCAAAGCCAACGAAAAAGAGGTTAATTCCCCAAATACCACTTGCTTTAGCCTCTTTTCTTACTATGTAAAGCAAAAACGCAAACAAGGCTGCCGGAACAAAAGCAAAAAAACCACCAAAGTTAGGTTCCATAATGGTTTGTCCCATGAAGCCAGACGGCACATCTAACTGTTTCATAAATGGATAATTTGGACTTATGTTAATTGGCTGAAAAAGATACATCCACAATCCCCATGGGATCCTCGACAGGGCATAGGATCGATGAACCATATCAAAACCAGTTAGATTATACGTAGCACCAAAATCAAAGAAAGAATCAAACCGGACATAATTATACGCCATAGTTACTCCACCCACAAGAAGAAAAGGAACTATAACGGCAAGCGTGTTCCAAATACCTCTTACCGAGAAGAAAAACCTCTCTCTGATTTCAGACCAGAATATCGGAAAAGCAACGAAGACCACCAGAACAAATTGAGGTCTACATCCAAGATTTAATGCTATACAAATCGCGCCAATCAAAAGATGTAGCTTAGACAGCTCACCAGCATCTTTTCTTGCATTAATCCATAAGCCAAGTCCTGTTAAAGTTAAAACCAAAGAAAAAAGGATTGGCAAAGAATAAATCATCGGATAAAACGCTTGTGTCAGGACACCGCTTCCAGTCACGAGCAAGAGCAAAGACACTAGAAATAGCCCGAAGGATGGCTTGATGTATTTTTTCATGAATGAGTACAAAAAGAATACCGCCGCAAGCACAAAAAATACTGTCATCAAAGCGACAGCATAATCAGTCCTCAAATCATGTCCAGTTATGAGTTTAAAGGGGACGAAGAGCGACAATGCAGGCAATGCTCCAAAATAGCAATAATATTTTCCATCATAAAAAGCATAATCCCAGTACGTGGGCTCGCCGGTTTTGAAAGATAATTGTGCTCTCGCAGATGCATCATAAGGATTTGTCATCTTCTGCATCCATTCCGGAACAGGGAGATCCAAATAAGTATGGCCATTTATGATGGCATTAGCTAAGTAATTATACTGATTCTCATCACCTATAAAAGCTCCGCCGTTTAATTCACGAGTTGAATCAAAATACTGAGCGGGATGAATAAGCTGTGTCACAGCAAGTAAAACCATGATTTGTATGAAAACAAAAATGGATAAAAGAATTTTCTGCCGCCGTACTTTCAAATCTAGATTCCACTGATACATGTCACGAGATGTCCAAAAACAGAACACCAAATAGGAGACAAGCAGCATTATGAGGAACCTCAAAAAAGAGAACGAAAAAGGTCTCTGAGCATTTATGGAAACAGAGTCAATAACAATCTTGTCACCTTCTTGCATATTCAGCTTTAGTCTAAGACCCGTAACTTTTCCCGCAGGATGAATCCGGATATAATGCGATTCAGTTAAGTTCTCGGAAACATGTGCCGTGCCAAGAGATATATACCCGTTAGCATTACCTTCGTCAAGCACATATGGACTCAAACTATGCGTCTCGCCAACTACGGTATCGGAATCACTAGCGACCAGATCAATATCCAAATTGTCTATCTCTGTAGGCCCATCTACAGCATACTCAATGTACGGAGTGTCGGAATCAGTAACCCTATACTCATTTCCCTCTCTTACAATATTGTTCAAAGAGGATACCGAAATCTGCTGCTGCTCAGGAAATGTCAGAGACTCCCAAAAAGCGAAATTGAAGAGAAAAGTTTCAAGGAGAAAAACCACCACTAACGGAATAAAAAACTTTAACCTGACTTGCTTTTTACAATCCACACTTACTCCTTATTAAACTTATCCGCCAGATACAAATCAACGAATTCGAACGCAAAGATCTTGTTCTTCACAGAACACCCCTGTCGTATCCTCGCAATTTATCATCCTAGCTTATATCACGCCTCACGTCATTCTCTCATAACCTTTGCCAAGAAGACAGCAATCATAATTGAATCCACAGGACGCCTCGCTCCGACCACAGCAAAGGCTATAGTGTTCTACATGCTCGAGAAGAATACAAGCCCCTCCGTTGCCGTGCTGCTTCCTTGCTATAACGAGGAAGTGACCATCGGCAAGGTTGTTCGCGATTTCAAAACGTCTTTGCCACAGGCAGACATTTACGTTTACGACAATAATTCCACTGATCGTACTGCAGAGATCGCTGCCGCAGAAGGTGCTATCGTACGTAGGGAACCACGTCAAGGCAAGGGCAATGTCATTCGAGCCATGTTCGAAGATATCGATGCTGACGTGTACATCATGTCTGACGGCGACGATACGTACCCGGCTGACGCAGCACCGGCTATGATCGACAAGATTCTTGAAGGCTACGACATGGTGATTGGAGATCGTCTGAGCTCCACGTACTTCCAAGAAAACAAACGCCCATTCCACAACTTCGGCAATAGGCTCGTGCGCGGATCCATCAATGGATTGTTCGGCGCGCATGTAACCGACATTATGACTGGATACCGAGCTTTTTCCTTCACTTTTGTAAAGACCTATCCAGTGCTGTCGCGTGGCTTCGAGGTCGAAACCGAAATGACCATCCACTCGTTGAACAACAATCTCCGTCTTTTCGAGATGCCGATTCAGTACCGCGATCGTCCTGAAGGTTCCGTCAGCAAACTTGATACCGTTGGCGACGGCATCAAAGTGATGAGCACCATCTTCCGCATGATCCGCGAATACAAGCCACTGCCGTTCTTTGGCGGTCTCGGCCTAATCGTCGGCATCGTCGGTCTAATTCTTTGCGGTAGCGTAGGCATCGACTTCATGCACACTGGCATGGTCGCACGCTTCCCCACGCTCATCGGCGCGGTAATGCTTGTTATAGCAGGTCTTCTTTTGATTGTTACAGGAATCATCCTTGATGTCATGGCAAAGAATGATCGCAAGGCATTCATCGTTGATGCCAACCGTTTTGCGTTGATGAAGCGCCAAGGAAAGTGACCTCTCAACATCATTAAAAGGGCTTGGTTCCAACAGACATTCGGAATCAAGCCCTCATTTATTCATCAGGTATCGCTACTTCACCCACTTTTGGGCATTTGTTCCGTTAGAAGTATACAACTGCACGTTGGCACCATTCGCACTGGAACCACCATTCACATCCAACACCGCGTTTTCCGCGAGCGCTGATTGGAATGTGTATGAGCCATCGGAGTTCTTAATCGCTATCCACTTTTGCGCGTAGGTTCCGTTGGAATCGTACTGTTGCACATTGGTTCCATTAGAACTTGAACCGCCGTTCACATCCAACACTTTGCCGGAGTTCACACTGGTCAAGGTCACATACCCGTTGGAGTCATGCGTTACTTTCCACTTCTGCGCATTGGTTCCATTACCGGCCCAAATCTGCACGTTTCCATAATTTGAACGGGAAGCGCCGCTTACATCCATCTTCATAGACGTATTAAGCTTCGATCCAAAAGTGTAGGTGCCATCCGGCAAATCCTGCCTATGCTTGGCCGCGGTTTCATTCAAACGTTCGCGCAACGTTAACGGCGCCTTTGCAACCAACCACTGTTGAGCAACGGTGCCATTCGGCGAATAAAGCTGCAACTGAGCCTGCTGCACGGCATTACCACTTGGAATATCGACAGCCTTGTTGGCGTTCACCGACACCAACGCAATCTTGCCACTGCCGTAATTCCGCACCGTCCACTGCTGAGCAACAGTATTGTTACTCGTATATTGCTGCAACGCCGCTCCATTAGCAGTGGATCCGCCAGCCACATCCAGCACCTTGCCGGAATTAGCATTGATAATCTTATAAGTTCCATTGCCAATTGATTCAAATCGATATTTCTGGGCGTTCGTATTATTACTTGAATAAAGCTGAACTCGTGCCCCGTTCGCCGTTGACGCACTCGTCACATCCGTGACAAGTTTTTTATTCGCAACCGAAGTGATAATCATCGATACTCCAGTAGCTATGTTGACATCGCTTGACGAAACAACAAACAGCTGTGAAGCAGTGCCGTTGGGCGTATACAGCCGAATCGCAGCACCATTCGCAGTATTTCCACCGCTCAAATCCAGAACCCAATTACCGAGAGCGGACTGCAAATAATATCCCGCTCCGGAATCACGAATAAACCATCGTTGAGCTTGAGAATTATTTCGAGAATACTGTTGCACTATAGCGTTATTCTCAGCAACACCATTACGCACGTCCAAAGCCTTGCCGGAATTCACATTGACGATCTCGTAGCTCCCATCAGACTGCCTAGTAAAAGTGAACTGTTGAGCCTTGGAACCGTTACCGGAATACAACTGAATGGCGGTGGAATCTGCAGCACTTCCACCAGGAATATCAACACTAGACGCAACTTTGGAACGAACATTGATGTAATAATTGCCATTCGGAATGGTAACTGCAGTCATTTTGCGTACATCAATGGCCGCTTGTAAAGCATTGCTGCTCCCGCCATTCACAAACTCCTTGTTCCCGAACGCATTCATGTCCACATTGCCGCTGATGCCATCCACCTTGCCGGAGCTGGTGTACTGCCATCCGCGACTGTTGGTCGGGAATGAGTCGAATCCCATGCGAGCGCCGTACTGCGCCACCCACGTGGTTTTGGCGTAAATGTCGGCATATTTCAGTGGCCCTTGCAGGTAGCTGGTGTACGAGTAGACGCCAAGATTCTTGTATCCGGCAGACTGTAGTGCGCTGTACCAATTGTTGACGATATTGTTGTACACGTTCGGGTCGGTGGGCGGCTGATGCCCTTCCCACGTCCACTTTTCCAGGTCGTAATACACGGGGTACGCCAGATCGCTCGGATTCACGCCAAACTGCTTAAGTTTGGCGACCACGTCGGCACCTTCTTCTTTGGCGAGCGACGGAGTGTCCGCGTAGGAATACCAGTAGATGCCGAATGGGATGCCGAGTCGCTTGCATTCGGAAATGTTACGTTGCGCTTTCTTGTCGGCATTGTTGCCTTCGCCGTAGCCGAGGCGGATGATCGCGCCTTCCACGCCGTCGGCTTTCGCTTTGGCCCAATCGATGTCGCCTTGCCATCCGGAAACGTCGATCACGCCTTTGGCTTGCTGCACGAACAGGTTGTTCTGGTAGTCGAAAAAAGCTTTCGAATTGTTGTAGGTGCCCCAGTGCGCGCCGTATTCATTGCTTTCGAATTTGGAGAGCTGTACGTTCGCGTCGGCTACAGCATTTTTGACATCTTCCGCACTTACCGGAATGAAGGATTCGCCGTTGGTTTTGGAGAGCGGATCCGGCTGCTGATCTTTCGTGCCGACCAATGTTGGATCGGTCACGATTTCGCCGGTTTCGATGTTCTTGACCTCACCTTCGGGGGTGACGGCCAGGTCTTCCGAAACCACGGTGGCATCGTCGGAAATCTCGTCACTGACGTTATCCGGAAGTTTCGCATTCGGATTGTCGGGCATACTGTCTTGCGATTGCTGGTCGCCCGTCTGATCATCCGACTGATCGTCAGACTGCATAACAACACCATTATCTGCAGTAACGGAACCGCTTTGCGCAACAGCATCCTCAATCGCAATATCCTGCAATGCGTAAGCCGGCGCAACCGCAACGGAAGCAGTCAACGCAACCGCAGACAGCGCAGTCACGATCTTCACAACATGATGTGGCGAAACCATTCGTCAGCCTCTCTTGAATACAGTCATCAACCCCAAATATTCGGCGCAAACGCCCTAACCGCCAACTCTAACTGCAACCCACAACCCCGTCCATCCCCAACTCCAAAATCATCCCAATCCCCACATCTCACGCATTACACACTGATAAGAATCGACTAGCTCGTTAGGGGCACCGATATGGCATCATCCATTTCCATATCTCCTTTCCAGCATTCTCGCTGACCTTCCCATCACGCTTCGTAGAGGGACCATTCCCAGGAGGGGATTACGTGGATCGTGCCAGTGGAATCGGGAAGTTCGATGGTTTCTCCCTCGTTAAGCGTGAGAATCAGGCCGGAATCAACGTTGGTACGTTGCATAACCGCTTGCAGAGAGCCGATTTCTCGCGCCCTGGTTTTCTCATTTCCCATATTGGCACACACTTGAATAAGCCCATACGGTTCCGTAGCAAGAGCATCGCTGATAAGAAAGTCAACTTTCTCCTGTTTGGACGTCGGCATAGTGTACGAAGTGATTGTTTCCGTACGCCTACCGGAAGTTCGTCTCTGCAGTTCGCAGAAAATCGCAGTTTCCAGTCGTTTTCCAATATCTTGCTGGTTGGCGCGTGACACCGCGTAAACCATACCCTGATCGACGGCATACATTTTCGGTACCGCAGTACTACCCGGCTTGAGCATGGTGGAATGCTCCTCAAGCTGATACACCAGAAATGCCTGCTTGAACAGCTCGAGTAACGTATTCGCCTTATCCCAATAGATTTTCCAGCCGACCGCTCGCAACGTTTCCACAAGACCATTGGTAGACAGCTCGCAGGCCGTATTGCGCAGCAAAAACAGCGCTATCTGCGTGGCGAGAGTAATGTTTTCACGACCAAGACGCTCGGCAACGTCACGCGCAACCACGTCCCGCACGTAACCTTGGAGCGTTTCAATACGATCAGCTTCAACCATACGTTGCACTGCAGGGAAGCCGCCAATAGTTAGGTAATCGTTGTAGGCAGCTTCAAACCGGGTGACCTCTCGCGGCGAAAACACGGCATCGGCAAGAGTGCTGCCCGCTGTAGGCGTTTCGATTCCCCGAAAGTCGCAGAATTCACGGAAAGACAGTGGCGCCATGGCATGCGGATGCGATCTTCCTCGGAAATTCGTTGCGATTTCTTCGCTGGACAGTTTCGAAGACGATCCAGTAATGACTAGCGTCACAGCTTCATGTTCGGCTATGCGCTGGCAGAATCCCTGCCAATTGGCGCATTCTTGCACTTCGTCAAGGAAGAGGTAGCAGCCATGGTCACGAGAGTCGGGATATTGCCGCCAGTATTCCGTAACAATATCGTTGAGCACGGTGTCTTGCATTGGTTGCAGACGATCGTCAGCGAAGTTGAAATAGAAAATATCATTACGCGAGACGCCGTTTTGTAACAAATCATGAATTTTCTGGAAAAGATAGAACGTTTTGCCGCAACGTCGGATGCCAGTGATGATGTGCACAGCATTGAACACTGCCGGCTGCGGCAGCTCGCGTATGATTTCGATGCGGCGTGACGGCGTAGGAATGTCAAACTGCATGGACTCACGAACCAGCATGGCATACGATTCACATGGATTATCCGGCACCATAAGTTCTTCCTTTCGCCGTCCGTTGCGAAACACCCAACAATCCCAGCATAACACTTCTCAAAAATTTTAAGAAGTTTCCACCAACACTTCTAAAAATTTTTAAGAAGTTACCACAGACGAATAAAACTCCAGAGAATACCTGAATGCATTAACGACTACAACACGAGTGTGGGAAATCGGGGAAGGACGGGTATCGTACGCTGTATATTGGCATTTCAGGTGGACTCTCGGAACGTGATTCAATTGACCTGAATCGGGAGCTGTCACCGGGGAGTGCAGAATAGTAGGCAGATTCTGGAGCGGTTATGGCACGGCACGGCAAGAAGCCAAGCGAGGAAGGTACCTCGCCACACACACCGAGAACACTTGCCGGAAGCGCAACGACCAACACTTCTGCCGACAGCACTGACGCCGCTGCCAGCGGTATCGCAGTCAACAGCTCGACCGTCAGCAGCGCATTTGCCAGCAAATCCTGCCAGCCGCAAGACCTGTTCGACGCAGCCATAGCGCAAGGCGTCAGCGACGGTGACGCTTGGACGGACCAGCATGTAAAGCGCTTCTACCGCCAGATCGTTATCACCGTAGTCGTCGTGGTCGTTATTCTGGGTGCGATCTTCGGATTCACAGGTATACGCGCATCGCAGCAAATGCGTGACCTGGCCGCGCTGAACGACTGCAAGGAAGCCGTCGCGACCATGAACACCTCCTATTCGAAGGCGTTCCAACTGAAGGCAAAAATCTCCGAAGCGTTCACCAGTTTTGACAAGTCTTACGACCTCGACAAGCTTGCCGAACTTCATCAGACGGAAGTCACCGCTCCGAAAACGCTGAGCTGTGCCACCGACGCCTCCGCCACCATCAGCAAAGCCAACGCCGCAAAAGCTGAGTATGACAAGCAGGCCAAGCAGTTCAAGCAGGCCCTGCAGAAGGCCGACGAATCCGCAGCCACCGATGGCGGCGACGGAACTGATGGAACGGCCAGTGGCGATAACAGCACCGATGGCACAGACTGAGCCGCGGTCACGAAAGACGATGCTGGAGTTGCCGGAGACATGTCCGTCACAGACGGCACTGTCGACCAATCCGGCGCAGCCGACGCAACCGACGTGACGCTGAACGATCAATTCCTCCAGTAAATCAGCTAATCGCAACGCAACCAACCAAATCGGCCAATCAAACCGGCCATCAGCCTCACCGTCTCTGCGTTTCCTCCGACTATG
>OBLO01002143.1_pt1 | contig 15670 bp, 16 predicted proteins | sample 1519401 | NCBI WGS metagenome assembly OBLO01 (sample SAMEA2602897, study PRJEB22501) | metagenome | reverse complement strand
AGCAGCTGCCGCACCTCGCTCGCCGTATCGGCACTTAGAATTATGCGGTATTGCCCTATTATAAATTCAAACATAAAGGAGTTCCATCATGAGCAAAGTTCTTGTTATCGGCTGCGGCGGCGTGGCAAGCGTCGCCATCTCCAAGTGCTGCCAAGTCAGCGACGTTTTCACCGAGCTGTGCATCGCCAGCCGCACGAAGTCCAAGTGCGACGCGCTGGCTGCCAAGCTGGCCCCCAACACCAAAACCAAAATCACCACCGCACAGGTCGATGCCGACGATGTGCAGCAGCTGTGTGACCTCATCAACAGCTATAAACCCGACCTCGTCATGAACATTGCCCTGCCGTATCAGGACCTCACCATCATGGACGCCTGCCTTGCCTGCGGCGTCAACTACATGGACACCGCCAACTACGAGCCGGAAAACACCGATGACCCGGAATGGCGCGCCATCTATGAGAAGCGCTGCAAGGAGGCCGGCTTCTCCGCCTACTTTGATTACAGCTGGCAGTGGGCCTACAAGAAAAAGTTTGAGGACGCCGGACTGACCGCCCTGCTGGGCTGCGGCTTTGACCCGGGTGTGACCCAGGCCTACTGCGCCTACGCTGCCAAGCATGAATTCGATTCCATTGACACGATCGACATTCTGGACTGCAACGGCGGTGACCACGGCTACGCCTTTGCCACCAACTTCAACCCCGAGATCAACCTGCGCGAGGTCTCTGCCCCCGGCAGCTACATGGAGAACGGCAAGTGGGTCGAGATCCCACCCATGAGCATCAAGCGCGAGTACAACTTTGATCAGGTCGGCCAGAAGGATATGTACCTGCTGCATCACGAGGAAATTGAGTCCTTGGGTAAGAATCTGCCCGATGTCAAGCGCATCCGCTTCTTCATGACCTTCGGCCAGAGCTACCTTGACCATATGCGCTGCTTGGAGGACGTGGGTATGCTCTCCACAACGCCCATCAACTACAACGGTCAGGAGATCGTACCGATTCAGTTCCTGAAGGCGCTGCTGCCCGACCCCGCCAGCCTCGGCCCCCGCACCAAGGGCAAGACGAACATCGGCTGCATCTTCACCGGCAAAAAGGACGGCAAGGACAAGACCTACTACATCTATAACATCTGCGACCATCAGGAGTGCTACCGCGAGGTCGGAAGCCAGGCTATCAGCTACACGACCGGTGTGCCTGCCATGTGCGGCGCCCTGATGATGCTGACCGGCGAGTGGGTCAAGCCGGGCGTCTACACGGTCGAGGAGTTCAACCCCGATCCATTCCTCGATGCACTGGACAAGTACGGCCTGCCCCGCAGCGAGAACCATGACCCGGTTCTGGTGGACTGATGGCACTGCACGATGCACGGCCGCCGTTTGCGGCCATCGGCGGCACAGTGCCGCCGGAATTTGCCGCTCTGCCCACGCCCTGCTACCTGCTGGACGAAGCCGCCCTGACCCGCAACGCGGAGATTCTGGGCAGTCTTTCCCGGCGCACCGGGTGCAGGGTACTGTTGGCGCAAAAGGCGTTCAGCAACTACGATTTGTATCCACTGTTGGCACCGCACCTGGCGGGCACAGAGGCCAGCGGCCTGTTTGAGGCGCACTTGGGTGCGGAGAAAATGCCCGATAGGGAAGTGCATGTTTTCTGTGCAGCCTACCGCGCGGACGAGATGAACGAGTTGCTGCGGTACGCCGACCATATCGTGTTCAACTCACCGGCACAGCTGGCAAAGTTCGGCCCTGCGGCTAAGGCGGCAGGGAAGAGCGTCGGCCTGCGCATCAACCCCGAGTGCTCGACCCAGGACGGCCACGCGATTTACGACCCCTGCGCCCCCGGCAGCCGCCTGGGCACGACCCGCGCCCAGTGGGATGCCGCGGTGGCGGCGACCCCAGCGCTGCCGCAGCTGTTGGATGGTCTGCATTTTCACACCTTATGTGAGCAGGACGCTGACGCGCTGGCCGTGACGCTGGACGCAGTAGCGGAGAAATTCGGCGATTTGCTGCCCAAAATAAAGTGGCTGAACTTTGGCGGCGGGCATCACATCACCCGCCCCGGCTACGACATGGCCACACTGGAACGCTGCATCCGTCGCGCCCAGCACGATTGGGGCGTGACGGTCTATCTCGAACCCGGCGAAGCCTGCGCCCTGAACGCGGGGTATCTCTTGACCCGTGTGCTGGATGTGGTGAAAAACGGCGATACGACGATTGCGATTTTGGACGCCAGCGCCGCCTGCCATATGCCGGATGTGATCGAAATGCCCTCCCGCCCGCCGCTGCTGGGGGCGGGCGAACCCGGCGAGAAGCCCTGTACCGTGCGCTTGGCCGGGCCGACCTGCCTGGCCGGGGACGTCATCGGTGATTACGGCTTTGACGCCGTACCCGAAGTGGGAGATTTGCTGGTATTCGGTGATATGGCGATTTATACGACCTGCAAGAACAACACCTTCAACGGTATGCCGTTGCCCGGCATCTATGCCCGCAAGCCTGACGGCACAGCGCGGGAAATCGTGACGTTTGGATATAGCGATTTCAAATATCGGCTGGGGCAAAAAGAGAAAAAATAGAAGAAACGCGAAAGGCTTTGCCCGATTCTGTCGGGCAAAGCCTTTCGACTTTTCGGCATTGCGTACAAAATTCATAAGAATCTTTTGTGTTTTGCGCTAAATTCCGAAGGCCATTGGCGCTGTACAAATAGGTGTGTTACTGTATCCTCAATCGGCATTGGCCGAATGGAGGGAATGAAATATGCTTACCGCACGAATTGAAAAGATACGACAAAACTATGTGATTGCAAAGCCGCAGATTTCCTGTGAACGTGCCGCGCTCTGGACGGAATCCTACAAAAAGAGTGAGGGAAAGCCCGCCTGCATCCGCAGCGCACAGGCGTTTTATGACTGCTGCGCCGGGCTGAGGGTGCATATTTTTGAGGGGGAACTCATCGTCGGGGCCATCGGCGAATACCGCAAGTGCGGTATCCTGACGCCAGAATTTTCGTGGCAATGGGTCGACCGCGAGATGGACCACTTTGCCATCCGCCCGCAGGACCCTTATAGCATGACGGACGACCAGCGCCGTTTTGTGCGGGAAAAAATCTTCCCTTACTGGAAAGGCAAGTCGCTGGAAGAAGCATTCCTTGCGCGGCTGCCTGCTGAACCCCGGCCGGTTTGATCAGTACATGGATCCCTATCCTATAAGTAACGAACAACTGCCCGCGCGTAAAACACAGATGTACGCGCCACAATTAACAATCTTCTGCCAGATACAGAGAAAACTTTGCAATCTCCGGCCAAAAAGCCCTATACACAATGATTTTGAAGGAACTACCAAAATAGACTTGCGTTTTTTGAGCAGTCTGCTATAATAGCAGCATCATCACAGAACACGAACGGGACAAAGGGGTCGCGGACTTGCAAAAGCCGCGGCCCTTTTCGTATTCGCACAAAGGCGTGCAGCACCGGATTTGCGGTGCCGTGCGCCTTTTGTTTTGGGTGAAAGAGGGACTATTGTAAAGTGGCAAACATCCAGAAAGAGGGGGCACACCATGAAAAAGCGTAATCGAGTTCTTGCACTTACCGTTGCAGCCGCTATGTCCGCGAGCCTACTGGCAGGCTGCGGGTCCAGTGCCCAGCAGGGCGGGGCCGCATCCAGTGAGACAACCACCAGCACTGCTGCGGCATCCGACGGCGGCGAGGATAATCTCATTCGCGTTGGTGTTGTCTGCTCGATGACCGGCGGCTCCGCCATCTACGGTGAGGGCGCTCAGAATGCCATTGATATGGCTGTCGAGGAAATCAACGCCGGGGACTCCGGCTACAAGATCGAAATCGTCAACGGCGGCAAGGGGGCTGACGATGCCAAGGACGCCAAGCAGGCCATGAACGCCTACAACAAGGTCATGGCGGATTCGCCGGAGGCCATCGTCGGAAGCTTCTTCTCTTCGGTCACACTGCCCATGGCAGAGCAGGCCTCCAAGGACGGTATGCTGCTGCTGGCGACCGGTGCAACCAACGCCGATGTCACCCTGAAGGGCGCTACGATCTTCCGCAACTGCTTCATTGATCCGTATCAGGGCAAGATGGCAGCGCTTTTCGCCAAGGACAAGGGCTTTACCAAGGCCGCGGTCATCTACGCCAAGGACGATGACTACTCCAACGGTCTGAAGGATGCCTTTATTGAAAACTGCGAGGCCAACGGTATCGAGGTTGCCTACACCGGTGAGTGCATGACCACCGACACCGATTACTCCTCGCAGGCAGCGCAGGCCGTGGCCAGCGGTGCAGAGCTTTTGTATTATCCCTGCTTCCTCGACACCGTTCCGCTGCTGGTTGGTGCAGCCCGCAATGCAGGCTTTACCGGTGCTATCATGGGTGGTGACGGCTGGGATGGCTCCGACACGACCGGCCTTTCCGCACAGTTTGATGATTGCTACTTTACGAACCACTACTCCAGCGAAGATACAGCCCCGGCTGTCCAGAACTTCGTGCAGAAGTACACGGAAAAGTACGGCACCGAAAGCCTAAACGCCTGCGCAGCCCTGTATTATGACGCTATGTACATGCTGGTGCAGGCCGCCGAGAATGCAGGCGGCACTGATACGGCCAGCCTTGTCAAGGGCATGACCGGCATGAGCTTCACCGGTGTCGGTGGCGACATCATGCTGGACGAGAACGGCGACGCTATCAAGAGCATTGCCATCAACACCTATGTGGACGGCGCAGTCAAGTGGACGGAAACGCTCGGCTCCGACGGCAAGGTCGTTTCCAAGGCTGAATAAAAATTAAAGTCCAAAGACGGATGGGAGATGTACACGGTGGTGCTGCAACCCGCAAGGAACGCCCGCCGTGTACATTTCTTTTTTTGAAACACCGTAGGAAAGGGGAATGGACCACAAATGAGCTTCTCATTGTTTTTCCAAAGCCTGATCAATGGATTGAACCAGGGCGCGATTTACGCACTGATTGCCCTTGGCTACACAATGGTCTATGGCATCATCCGTATGATCAACTTCGCGCATGGTGATTTTATCATGATTGGCGCATACACGCTGTTCTACACGATTCCGCTGATGGTCAACGCAGGTATGCCGACCTGGCTGGCAGTCATTGTCGCCATCGCTGTCTGCGCGGTCGTGGGCGTGCTGGTGGAAACGTTCGCCTACCGCCCCGTGCGCAAGGCCGGGCCGATGTCGGCACTGATCACGGCGCTGGCAATGAGCATCTTCCTTGAGAACCTGGCCATGGTGCTGTTCGGTGCCAAGCCGCACAATGTGCAGGCTATCTTCAGCCTGCCGACCGTCACCGTGGGCGGTGTGGCGCTGCCGCTGAATGTGCTGCTGACCATTGCTATCGGGCTGGGCATGATGATTGCTTTGCAGCTCTTTGTCAAGAAAACGAAACTCGGCAAGGCGATGCGTGCTGTGCCGCAGGACAAGGATGCGTCCACTTTGGTGGGCATCAATGTCAACAAAATCATCACGACGACCTTTGCCATCGGCTCCGGTCTGGCTGCCGTGGCCGCGCTGATGTACTGTGCAACCTACCCCCGTGTTACGAATGACATGGGCTCGATGATGGGCATGAAGGCGTTTATCGCTGCCGTGCTCGGCGGCATCGGCATCATCCCCGGTGCGATGCTGGGCGGTATTCTGATTGGTCTTATCGAAATCTTCGTCAAGCTGTTTGCCCCTGGCTGGTACGAGGCCGTGACCTACGGCACCCTGATCGTGATTCTGCTGGTCAAGCCTTCCGGTATTCTGGGCAAGAATGTCGGCGAAAAAGTATAAGGGAGCGTGAACAAGATGACGAAACGACGGCTGGCCTCCTATGGGCTGAATCTGGTCGGTGTCACGCTGCTGTATGCGGCCATCACGCTGACCTTTACCTTCAATGCTTTTGGCAAAAGCACGACCTACATCCAGGGCATTTGTACCACCGCCTGCTATACCATTATCATGGTCACATCGCTGAACCTGGTCGTTGGCTTTATGGGTGAGTTTTCCATGGGCCACGCGGGCTTTGTCTCGGTGGGCGCATATGTCTCCGCCATCGTCTCCGGCGCACTGGCCGGGCATGGGCTTTCTGATTTAGGGCTGCTGCTTGTCGCCATTCTGGCGGGTGGCCTGGCTGCGGGGCTTATGGGCGTTGCGGTCGGCATCCCGGCGCTGCGGCTGCGGGGCGACTATCTGGCTATTGTCACCATGGCCTTTGCCGAAATCATCCGCGTGTGTTTCTGCAACTTTTCCATCACCGGGGGCGGCAAGACGATGAGCGGTATCCTCAAACTTTCGACGTTTGACCGCGCGTTCTGGATCATGGTCGTCTGCGTGACCATCATGTTCCTGTTTGTGCGCAGCCGCTTTGGCCGTACGGTACAGGCTATCTGCGAGGATTACATCGCAGCGTCGGCCTCCGGCATCAACGTGACCTATTACAAGGTGCTGACCTTCGCGGTCTCCGCGTTCTTTGCAGGCATTGGCGGCGGCGTTTACGCCCACTACATGACCGCCATGATTCCCACCAACTTCAACTTCAACTATTCGGCCGAGCTGCTTTCCGAGGTCATCATCGGCGGCACCGGATCGCTGACCGGCTCCATCATCGGCGCGGCGTTCCTGTCCAGTCTGCCGGAGCTGATGCGCGACTTCTCCACCTACCGTATGCTGGCCTACTCGGTCGTGCTGGTGCTGGTCATGCTGTTCCGCCCGGGCGGCATCTTCGGCCGGTGGGAGTTCAGCCTGACCCGCCTGCTGGGCCGCCTGGCCCATCCCAAGGCGAAAGCCAAGAAAGGAGCGTGAGCGATATGGCGGCACCCGTATTGAAAGCCCAACATCTGGGTATCCAGTTCGGCGGCCTGAAAGCCGTGGATGACTTCAACATGGAGATCGGCGAGTCCGAACTGGTCGGCCTCATCGGCCCCAACGGCGCAGGCAAGACAACGGTCTTTAACCTGATTACCGGCGTTTACAAGCCGACCGAGGGCTCGTTCTATCTCTGCGGTGAGCGGATGAACGGAAAAAAGACGCATCAAATCGTCCACGCGGGCATTGCCCGGACGTTCCAGAACATCCGCCTGTTTAAAAAAATGTCGGTCATAGAGAACGTCAAGACCGCTATGCAGGCCCACACGACCTACGGTATGGCGGACGCCATCTTCCGCACAAAGAAATACTGGCAGCAGGAGGCAGAAATCACCGCCCGCGCCAAAGAGCTGCTAGAAGTTGTTCACCTTTCCGGCAAGGAGGACTTGGAGGCCGACAACCTGCCCTACGGTGAGCAGCGCCGCCTGGAAATTGCCCGCGCGCTGGCCACTGACATGAAGCTGCTGCTCCTTGATGAACCGGCGGCGGGTATGAACCCCACCGAGACCGAGGAACTGCTGGAAATCATCAACTATATCCGCAATGAATTTAAAGTGTCCGTCCTGCTCATCGAGCACGATATGAGCCTTGTCATGAAGATCTGCGAGCGCATCCAGGTGTTGGATTTCGGCACGACGATCGCCTCCGGTACGCCGGAGCAGATTGCCAACGACCCGCACGTCATCGAGGCGTATCTGGGCAAGGACGAAGCGAAGGAGGCCGCCGATGCTTGAGATCAAGGACCTGCACGTCAACTACGGCGCAGTTCATGCGCTGAACGGGGTGTCCATGACGGTGAAGGACGGCGAGATCGTTTCCCTGATTGGCGCAAACGGCGCGGGCAAAACCACGACCCTGCGCACGATTACCGGGCTGGAAAAAGCGGCTGGCGGCTCCATCACCTTTGATGGGCACGACCTGCGCAAAACCGAGCCCAGCAAAATTATTACATTGAAATTGGCGCATGTGCCGGAAGGGCGGCACATTTTTCCCCAGATGACGGTGGAAGAAAATCTTGAGATGGGGGCGTTCACCGACCCAACCGACATGGCGAAAACGATGGCCGACGTCTACGAGCGGTTCCCCCGCTTAAAAGAGCGCAAACGCCAGCTGGCGGGTACGCTCTCCGGCGGCGAGCAGCAGATGCTGGCCGTTGGCCGCGCCCTGATGGGCAGACCCAAGATGATTTTGATGGATGAGCCGTCGATGGGCCTGTCTCCGCTGCTGGTCAAGGAAATTTTTGCCATTATCCGGGAAGTCAACAAGCAGGGCATTACGATTTTGCTGGTGGAGCAGAATGCGAAAATGGCGTTGGCAATCTCCGACCGCGCCTATGTGCTGGAAACCGGCACGATTACAATTGAGGGCGACGCCAAGGAATTGCTGAACGACGCCCGCGTGAAGAAAGCCTATCTGGGGCAGTAAGGGGGCCACTATGTATCCGAACTATCCCTACTTCGCCGTGGCCATCACCCGCACCTGCGGGTCGGGCGGCGGCAGTTACATCGGCAAAAAGCTGGCACAGGATTTTGACATCGACCTGTACGACCGGAAACTGTTGCGCCTGGCAGCCGAGGACAGCGGCATCAACGAGAAAATTTTTGCCGCCGCCGATGAGAATACCAAGAAAACGCTGCTCTACCGCGTATCGCAGCATGTCTACGACGGCAGCTTCATCCCGCCGGAGAGCGGCAACTTCATCAGCGACCAGAACCTCTTCAACTATCAGGCCAAGGTCCTGCGAGAATTGCTGGACGAGGAAAGCTATGTCTGCGTAGGCCGCGCGGCGGACTTTGTGCTGAAAGATAAGCCCAATGTGCTGACTGTCTACATCGATGCCCCTTATGAGGATCGCATCGAGCGGGAGATGAAGCGCCAGGGCATCGGCCGCAGCCAGGCGATGCACTACATTGATAAGCTGGACCACTACCGGGAGAGCTATTATAAGTCCCACACCGGCCGCCAGTGGAAGAGGGTCGAAAACTATGACCTCTGCCTGGACAGCGCCGCCATTGGCCTGGACAACTGTGTCGAGGTCATCAAGCGGGTCATCGAATTAAAATTCGGGGTAAAGTGCCCGCGATAAACAACAAAGTCAGGGAGGAAAGAACGATGGAAGCACTTGCATACTATGACGGTAAAATCGGCACGCCGGAAGAATTGACGGTTCCTTTCAATGACCGGGTACACTTCTTCGGCGACGGCGTGTATGACGCGACAGTCGGTGCCAACGGCAAGGTGTATCTGATGCAGGACCACCTCGACCGCTTTTACACCAGCGCCAAGGCATTGGATATCAACATCCCGATGCCGAAAGAGGAACTGGGCAAGCTGCTGACCGACTTGCTTGCCAAAGTGGACGGAACAACGCACTTTGTCTACTGGCAGGTTACGCGCGGTGTCGAGACCCGCAACCATGCCTACGCCGAAAATCTCCCCGGCAAGCTGTGGGTATCCATCCGCCAGAACCACCTGAACGACCCCGACGTGCCCATCAAGCTCAGCACCGAGGAAGATACGCGTTTCTATCACTGCAACATCAAAACATTGAACCTGTTGCCCAGCGTTGTGGCGGCGCAGCACGCCAAGCGTATCGGCGTGCAGGAGACTGTGCTCCACCGCGGCGATATCGTGACTGAGTGTGCCCACTCCAACGTGTCCATCCTCAAGGATGGCGTATTTTATTCGCACCCCAACGATGAATTTATCCTGCGCGGCATCGCCAAGACCCACATGATCCAGGCCTGCTACCGCCTTGGCATCACGGTCATGGAAAAGTGCTTCACGCTGGACGATCTGATGAACGCCGAAGAGATCATCGTGACATCGTCCTCCAACTTCTGCCTGCATGCCTGTGAGGTGGACGGAAAGCCCGCGGGCGGCAAAGACCCGGCCACTCTCAAGGCCATCCAGGATGAGGTGCTGCGCGAATACTACGCCTACACCGGCAAAACGACCGTCGTGGACTGAACAGGGGGTGTGCAAGATGACCCGCGATGAACTGGAAAAACGCAACGTGGGCGAAAACCTCGATGCTTTGATGAATCTGGATCCGCGCGGCTACGGAGTCTGCCGTATTCTCTACGCGGGCAGCCGCGCCTACACCGGTGAGCCGCTGACGATGCACGCGGCGCAGGTGCTGTGCGATACAGTAAAAGGGAACGACCTTGTGTACATTATCACCGGGTTTGTGCTGCTGCCGCATAAAGTGCCCGAGATGGACGGCACAGTCAGTGCCATGCTGCTGGCCCGGGCGCTGGTGATGGCCTTCGGTGCGAAACCAGTCATCGTCTGCCCGGACGACAGCGTGCAGGCCATTGAAAAGTGTGCCGCCGTCGTGGGGCTGCATATCTACGAGGATTTAGACACTGTGCAGGCCTTGCCGTTGAGCATGGGCGTCGTCGCCTTTACGAAGGACATCGCCGCCGCCCCGGCCCAGGCCACCGAGCTGGCCGCCCGCAAGCCTGCAGCGGTCGTCTCGGTGGAAGCCTGCGGCTCGAATGCGGTGGGCGTCTGCCACAATGCCGTTGGTCTGGATGTGACCGCCCTGCAGGCCCGCAGCGATGTTTTGTGGGATACCCTGCGTGCCAACGGCGTGCCGAACATCGCCATCGGCGACCTAGGCAATGAGATCGGCATGGGCACGATTGCCGAGCATATCAAAAAGTACGTGCCCTTCACAGCGGAGGGCGAGTGCCAATGCGGCTGCGGCGGTGGCATTTTGAGCGCTACCAAGGCCGACAACATCATCACGGCGACCTGCTCCGACTGGGGCTGTTACGGCCTGATGGCGGCGCTGGCATATCTCAAGAAAGATATGGAGATTCTCCACCATGAGGAGATGGAATCCGAGGTCATGCGGGTGGCGGCACGCAATGGGTTTATCGATATGACCGGCTCACTGCTGCCGGGCATCGATGGCTTCAGCACCCGGATGAATGTGGGCATCGTCAGCCTGATGCGCCAGTGTACGGCCTACGCGGTGCGGTACTCCCACAAATCGGATCACTGGTTCGGCCCGGTGCTGGCAAAGCATTTCTTTGACTGACTATATAATATGGAAGGAGGCGGCGGCCATGCTGTCGTTTCAGCTGCATCCGGTGGGGGACTGCGCCCTGCTGGCAGCGTTTGCACAGCGCATTGCGCCGGACATCGGCGCGGCGGTGGCGGCACTGAACAGCCGTGTGCTGGCCGCAAAGCTCCCCGGCGTGGTGGAAACAGTACCCGCCTTTGCCTCGCTGCTCATCACGTATGACCCACTTGTAACGGAATACGATACCATAGCCGACGCCGTGAAAAAGCTGGCTGACGCCGACGGTGCGGACGCTGCGGCAGGGGAGGGGAGGCTCGTTACAATTCCTGTCTGCTATGGCGGCGATTTCGGCCCAGACCTGCCCTTTGTGGCGCAGCACGCCGGGTTGACCGAGGAAGAAGTCATTGCCCTGCACGCCGGGCGGGAATATCAGATCTATATGCTGGGCTTTCTACCGGGGTTTCCATATCTCGGCGGTCTGGATGAACGGCTGTTCACCCCGCGGCTGGGAACGCCCCGCACGGCCATCCCGGCCGGGGCGGTGGGCATCGGCGGCGAGCAGACCGGTATTTATCCCATTGCCAGCCCGGGTGGCTGGCAGCTGATTGGCCGCACGCCGCTCAAACTGTTTGACCCAGCCTCAGGTACGCTGCCTTACGCGGCGGGGGACAGGATACGCTTTACCCCCATCACGGCAGCAGAATTTGCGGCCTTGGCGGCCAAGGAGGGCACAGTATGAGCATCACAGTACTGGACCCCGTCCCCCTGACCACTGTGCAGGACGCGGGCCGGGTGGGGTATGCAGCGCAAGGCTACCGCAGCTGCGGCGCGGCAGACAGCTACGCCTACCACCTTGCCAACGCTCTGGTCGGCAATGACCCGGGCGCGGCGGTGCTGGAATCCACCCTGCGCGGCCCGGCACTGCGATTTGAGGCGGACACCGTTTTTTCACTGACCGGGGCGGAAAGCCCTGCCGCGCTGGACGGCGTACCCGTGCCCTATTACGCGCCGCTGCTGGCGAAGGCAGGCAGTACACTGAAAATCGGCGTGGTTGCGTCTGGTTTGCGCAATTACTTGGCTGTGGGCGGCGGCATTGCCACCCCGCCCGTGCTGGGTAGCCGCGCCACCGATGTGAAATGCGGCATCGGCGGCTTGAAAGGCCGCAAGCTGGCAAAAGGCGACACGCTCCCCACCGGGGTATGCGATACCGCCGCGCTCTGGCGGATCATTACGGCCAAACATCTGGATCGCCCGCTGCGGGACAAGGCCGTGTGCCGGGGCACCCATTCTGTGCGCGTGCAGGGGGCACAGACTTTGCCGCTGCTGCGCGCCGTACCCGGCCCGCAGGATGCCGCGTTCACCGCGCAGGGTTTACATGATTTTACCCACGGCATCTACACATTGACACCCAACTGTGACCGCATGGCCTGCAAGCTGGCGGGCCCGCCGCTGGCAATGCACCATGGCGCGGACATCCTCTCCGATGGCATTGTGCCCGGTTCGGTGCAGGTCTCCGCCGACGGTCAGCCCATCGTGATGCTGGCCGACCACCAGACCACCGGCGGCTACGCCAAAATTGCAACGGTCATCTCCGCTGACCTGCCCGCGCTGGCGCAGCTGCGCCCCGGTCAGCGAGTATGCTTCACCTTTGTGACCCCTGCCCAGGCCGTACAGGCCGCCCGGCAGCAGGCCGTCTTGTGGCAGCAGGTACGAAATCGTTTGTAAAAGAAGGTGTGTTGTATGAAATACTCCGCATTTCCCCCGGCTGAGGTCCGTGCGCTGATCCGGGCGGGTAAGCTGGATGCCCCCACTACCGGCTATTGCGACGGCTATGCCCAAGGTAACCTGGTTGTGCTGCCCAAAGCGCTGGCATGGGACTTTCTGCTATTCTGCCAGCGCAACCCCAAGGCCTGCCCCCTGCTGGAAGTGGCCGATGCCGGGGAGCGCAGCTTCTCCCAATTTGCGCCGGGCAGCGATATCGCGCAGGACATCCCGCGCTACCGCATTTACCAAAATGGCGAACTAATCGAAGAAACTACCGATGTGACGCTGTATTTTGAAGAACGGGACGATTTGGTCAGCTTCCTTATTGGGTGCAGCTTCTCGTTTGAGTCGGCCCTGCTGGACGCCGACATCCCGGTGCGCCAGATCGAGGAGGGCGTCAACGTGCCGATGTACAACACCAACATTCCCTGTATGCCCGCGGGGGTGTTCAGCGGCAACATGGTCGTCAGTATGCGGCCCATCCCGTATGCGCAGGTGCCCGCGGCGGTAGCCATCACGGCGGGCATGCCCCGCGTACACGGAGCACCGGTGCAGATCGGCACACCGGAGGCTATCGGCATTACTGACCTGGCCCACCCCGACTACGGCGACGCTGTGACGATACGCCCGGGAGAAACGCCTGTGTTCTGGCCTTGCGGGGTCACGCCGCAGGCAGTGGTCATGCACTCAAAACCCGAGTTTTGCATCACCCACGCGCCGGGACATATGTTTGTGACCGATGTGAAAAACACGGCGCTGAAATTTTAAGAGGGGGGCTTTGTAATGCCAACCATTGATTTGAACTGTGATTTGGGCGAGAGTTTCGGCGCGTACACCATCGGGATGGACGATGAAATTCTACCCTACGTGACCAGCGCGAACATTGCCTGCGGGTTCCACGCGGGCGACCCGTCCGTGATGAAAAAGAGCGTATTGCTGTGCAAAAAATACGGCGTGCAGGTGGGCGCACACCCCGGCCTGCCCGACTTGCAGGGCTTTGGCCGCCGCAAAATGGCAATCAGCCCCGCCGAAGCTGAGGCCGACGTAGTGTATCAAATTGGCGCACTGAAAGCCTTCTGCGATGCGGCGGGTGTGCCGCTGCACCACGTCAAGCCCCACGGCGCACTCTACAACATGGCTGCCAAAGACCCGGCGCTGGCGGCGGCCATCTGCCGCGCCGTGCAGGCTGCGGCCCCCGGTGCGGTGTTGCTGGCCCTGTCCGGCAGCGAAATGATCAAGGCCGCCCACGCCATCGGCCTGCCGGTCGCCAGCGAGGTATTTGCCGACCGCGGCTACCAGCCGGACGGAACCTTAGTGCCCCGCGGTACGCCTGGTGCGATGGTTGAGGACGAGGACACTGCCATAGTGCGGGTCTTGCAGATGGCAAAGCAGGGCACCGTACAGGCCAACGATGGCAGCACGGTAACTTTGCAGGCCGATTCCGTCTGCATCCACGGCGACGGGCCGAAAGCTCTTGCCTTCGTACAGAAAATCTCCACCGCCCTGCCCGCTGCAGGAGTGGAAGTCAGAGCGTTTACCGCGACCACCAGTGGGGCAACGTAGCCCACAACAAAATGTGGCATCACTAGCTGTGGGGACGGCCGGACTTTTGCGATTACGCGTTGCTGGTCTTTGCCATCAAGAGCTTACAAGAACTGCCGTATTGTAAAGGACTTCAGCGAGGTAAAAGGAGATGTGACCCAAATTTCCGCCATCTCCGCAGGGGATATGAACATCCCGGCCAAGGAAATCCTTCCCCTCTGGCAGGACCGCATCGCTGCAGCCATCACGGGCGAGCACTGGCTGGATTTTACCGCAGCGGGCAAGGATAAGGGGCTGCATTTGCTGTGCGCGCATTTCGGTATCCCGCAGGAAAATACATACGCCTTCGGTGACAGCTACAACGATGCCCCCATGCTCCGTGCGGCGGCGCACCCCTACCTGATGAACATTGCGCCTGCCGATTTAAAGGCAGAGTTTGCCACGCAGATCGATGACGTGGCAGGTGTGCTGAAAACACTGGGACACTGAATAACGGCTTTTACGGCTTTTCTTTACAAGCGCGGCGAATCCTTCTATAATGGCGCTATACACTATGAATAGCGAGGAATTTCCATGAAGATGAAAGAAGATGAGAACCGGCGGCTCAACCAGGCGCTTGAGGATGCCGTGCAGGGCCTGCAGAAGGCCCCCACGCAGGAGCAACTTGCCCATACCCTGACCGTTGTGCGCCGCGTCATGCAGGCAGGCGGGCAGTGGATCGCCGCCGTGGAGACAACGCCCGGCGCGTCCGCAGCGCTGCGCCCCAAAATCGTGCAGACCGCCGACGGCGGGCGCTGGTGGTATGCCTTCACCTCGTTTGACGAGCAAATGAGAAGCCCCGATGCCGTGAAATCTACATTCTGGGCTGACATAAACAGCCTGTTTGACGCCGCGCTGGCTGCGGAGGAGATTCAGGGCATCATCCTGAATCCGTGGCACTGTACACTGCAGCTGGATAAAACGCTGATCCGCATCATCAAGCCATAAAAGCAGGGGAGAGGGTAAGTTCGTTCTGTTGCGATTCCAGGAGTCGGTGCTGTTGGTTCCTATCTGCTGTGGGGGCTGACCAACAAGCCGGGGGTGACGGTCAGCGTTGTGGCCGAGGGCACCTGCGCTGTGCCGGGTGTACGATCAACGGCAAAACCTACTGCCCGCAGGAACTGACCCCCGCGTAAGCCCACGGCACAGACCCGCGGCGCCAGTTTTTTTGTAAGCTTTCTGGAGAAATGTTTTGCGCGGAGATTGACTTCGGAAAATTTGTCAAAAAAATCTGAAAAAAGGTGTTGACATTTCCTTATGGGCGTGGTATAGTAACTAAGCTGTCTCGCGAGAGGCGGCGCAGGACCTTGAAAATTGAACAAAACTGAAACTTGTGGAACCTTGAACGTGGGTTTGGAAACCCACGATAATCAATTCCAAATTTACAAGTAATTCATACAGGACGCAAGCGATTGTGTCTGAGTGATTACAG
>OBLO01002122.1_pt1 | contig 15773 bp, 10 predicted proteins | sample 1519401 | NCBI WGS metagenome assembly OBLO01 (sample SAMEA2602897, study PRJEB22501) | metagenome | reverse complement strand
GCTGCAACAATTTCTGCACCTACTGCATCGTCCCCTATGTCCGGGGCCGGGAGCGGAGCCGCAGCGCCGAAGCCATCTGTGAGGAAATCCGCAAAGCTGTGGACCAGGGGTACCGGGAATTCACCCTGCTGGGCCAGAACGTGAACTCCTACGGCAAGGACCGGGGGGACAAGGATGCCTTTGCCGCCCTGCTCCGCCAGGTGGACGCCATCCCCGGGGTGGAACGGGTCCGCTACATGACCAGCCATCCCCGTGACATGAGCGAGGAACTGATCCGCACCGTGGCGGAAAGCAAACATGTGTGCAAACATTTCCACATTCCCGTCCAGAGCGGCAGCACCCGGATCATGCAGGCCATGAACCGGGGGTATACCCGGGAATCCTACCTGCACCTGGTGGACACCATCCGGAAATACGTGCCCGAAGCGGTGCTCACCACGGACATTATCGTGGGGTTCCCCGGAGAAACAGAAGAGGATTTCCAGGAAACCCTCAGCCTGTTCGATCGGGTAAGCTATGACGCGGCCTACACCTTCATCTATTCCAAACGGTCCGGGACCCCGGCGGCCGCCATGGAAGCCCAGGTGCCGGAAGCGGTGAAGAAAGACCGGCTGAACCGGCTCATGGAACTCCAGAACCGGCACAGCCTGAAGCACAACCAGAAACTGGTGGGACGGACCCTGCCGGTGATGGTGGAAGGGCTCAGCCACAACAACAGCAAAATGTGGAGCGGCCGCACCGATGGGAACAAACTGGTGCTGTGGCCGGTGGGAGAACGGTTCTTCAACCCGGGAGACCTGGTCCCGGTAACCATCGAAACCGCCCAGACCTGGCTCCTTAAAGGTCGTGCTGCCTTATGACTGCCCTTACACCCATGCTCCAGCAGTATCTGGAAATCAAGGAACAGCACAAGGACGAGCTGCTGTTCTTCCGACTGGGGGATTTCTACGAACTGTTCAATGAAGACGCCCTTACCGCTTCCCGGGAACTGAACCTGACCCTGACCAAACGGGCCGGAGGAAAGGCCGGTGCTTCCAGTTCCATGCCCATGTGCGGGGTGCCCTTCCATTCGGTGGACGGGTATCTGGCCAAGCTGATCCGGAAAGGGTACAAAATCGCCATCTGCGACCAGATGGAAGATCCGAAAAAAGCCGTGGGCATCGTGAAGCGCCAGGTGACCAAGATCCTGACCCCGGGCACGGTGCTCAGCGACGCGGTGCTGGAAGAGAACCACAACCAGTACCTGGCCTGCCTGGAACAGCAGGAGGACACCCTGTGCCTGGCCTACGCCGATGTGTCCACCGGGGAATGTGCCTGGTACACGGCCCGGGGGAAGGACCGGGAAGAAGCGGTGCTGGACCAGCTGTACCGGATCCAGCCGGCGGAACTGGTGCTGACGGAATCCTCCGAGGCTTTCGGCGGCCTGCTGGACAAAATGGTCCAGAAACTGCCGGACTGCATGGTGAACCAGTACGACCCGGTGCCCGGCCTGGATTACTTCACCCGGCATTTCGGCAGTGACTGTCCCGCCGGGAAGCTGCCCCTGGTCCGGGGCACCGTGGAGCACATGCTCCAGTATATCCATGAAAACGTGAAAAGCGATCTGGCCCAGATCAACCGGCTCCGGGAAATCACTACGGACGCGGTGATGAACCTGGATGCCACCGCCATCCGGAACCTGGAACTGGTGAAGAACATGAAGGACGGCACCCGCCACGGCACCTTGCTGGATGTGCTGGATTACACCCGCACCGCCATGGGGGCCCGGCAGCTGCGCCAGTGGGTGGAAGCACCCCTCCTGGATACCGCCCGGATCCGGCTCCGCCAGCAGGCCATCGGCTGGATGGTGGACAACGCCCGGTTCCGTACGGACCTGGGGGATGCCCTCAGTGAAATCACCGACCTGGAACGGATCCTGTCCCGGATTGAAGTGGGTTCCGCCAACGCCCGGGACCTGGCCGCCCTCCGGACCGCCCTCCGGGCCCTGCCCCAGGTGAAGAGCCTGCTGGACCAGGTGCCCCAGGGGCTGCTCCATACCCTGGACGGCCGGATCAGTCTCCATGAGGACCTGCTGGACGAACTGGAACGGGGCATTGTGGACGATCCGCCTTTCACCGTCCGGGACGGGGGCATGATCCGGAAAGGCTTCAACGCCGAACTGGACGAAGTCCACGACATTGCGGAAAACAACAACCAGTGGATGCTGCACTTCGAACAGAAGATCAAGGACCAGACCGGCATCAAGAACCTGAAGGTGGGATACAACAAGGTCTTCGGCTACTACATCGAAGTGTCCAGGGGCCAGGTGTCCCAGGTGCCGGATACCTTCATCCGGAAACAGACCCTGGTGAACGGGGAACGGTACATCGTGCCGGAACTGAAGGAGTTTGAAAACAAGATCCTCAGCGCCAGGGAAAAGATCCAGCAGATGGAATACTACCTGTTCAACGAAATCCGTCAGGATATCCGGCAGCATCTGGTGGAAGTCCAGGAAACCGCCCGGGCCCTGGGGGTGCTGGATGTGCTCTATTCCCTGGCCATAGCAGCCTTCAAGGGCAGCTATGTGTGCCCCCGGCTGAACGACCGGCAGGAAATCCTCATCAAAGACGGCCGGCACCCGGTGGTGGAAAAACTCCTGGAACGGGAACTGTTCGTGCCCAATGATGTGCACCTGAACAATACTGATGAACGGCTGATCATCCTCACCGGCCCCAACATGGCCGGGAAATCCACCTACATGCGCCAGGTGGCCCTTTTGACCCTCATGACCCAGATGGGCAGCTTCATCCCGGCCCGGGAAGCGGACGTGTGTCCCGTGGACCGGATCTTCACCCGGGTGGGGGCCAGCGACGACCTGGCCACCGGCCAGAGCACCTTCATGGTGGAAATGAACGAAGTGGCCAACATCCTGAAATATGCCACCAGCCGCAGCCTGATCATCCTGGACGAAGTGGGCCGGGGTACCAGCACCTACGACGGCATGAGCATCGCCCGGGCGGTGGTGGAATTCATCAATGACAAAATCAGGGCCAAGACTCTGTTTGCCACCCACTACCACGAACTGATCGAACTGGAACAGCTGGATCCGGGGATCAAGAACTATTCTGTGGCGGTGAAGGAAAAGGGCAAAGAAGTGGTGTTCCTCCGGCGGATCGTCCCCGGGGGCACCGACAAGAGCTACGGGATCCATGTGGCCCGGCTGGCGGGACTGCCGGAAAAAGTGGTGAAACGGGCTGACGAACTGCTGGCCCAGTACACCGCCCAGGGCACAACCGGGCAGCCGGCGGCACCGGTTCCCCAGAAGCCGGAGGCCCCCAAAGAAGAAGACCTCCAGCCCAGCCTCTTCGGGGATGTGATCGGGGATACTCTCCGGAACCTGGATGTGATGACCATGACGCCCCTGGAAGCCCTGAACACCCTGTACAAGCTCCAGGAAGAAGCCAAACGGGAAGGAGGCCGCAGCTGATGAGTGCCAAAGTGCAGCTGCTGGATCAGAACACCTCCAACCAGATCGCCGCCGGGGAAGTGGTGGAAAAACCCGCTTCCGTGGTGAAGGAACTGGTGGAGAATTCTCTGGATGCCGGCGCCGATACCATCGAAGTGAGCATTTTTGCCGGGGGAACGGAGTTCATCCGGGTCCGGGACAACGGATCCGGCATGGATGAAGCCAACGCCCGGATGGCCATCCTGCGCCATGCCACCAGCAAGATCGTGAAAGCGGACGACCTGCTGACCCTCCATACCCTGGGGTTCCGGGGAGAGGCCCTGCCCAGCATCGCGTCCGTCTCCCACTTTACCCTGCTCACCCGGGAAGCCGGGGCGGAATTCGCCACCCGGATCACCCTGGACGGGGGAGAGGACATGGACGTGGAATCCATGGGCGGGGATGTGGGCACCACCATTACGGTGAAGGACCTGTTCTACAACGTGCCCGCCCGGCGGAAGTTCCTCCGGACGGTGAACACCGAAGGCCGCTACATCAGCGATATCCTGTCCAAGATCGCCTTGTCCCGGCCCGATGTGCACCTGGTGCTCACCCGGGACGACAAGGAAGTGATCAATACCCCGGGCAGCGGGGACCTGGTGGATACCATTGCCTCCCTGTACGGGAAGGAAGTGACCCGGGAACTGCTGACGGTGGATTATGCCCAGGACGGCATCACCCTGAAAGGGTTCATCAGCCGTCCCACCCTGCTGAAAGGCACCCGCCAGTGGCAGACCCTGTTTGTAAACGGCCGGTGCATCAACAACCGGATGGTGAGCAAGGCCATCGACCATGCCTACCAGTCCCAGATCCCCAAAGCCGGGTTCCCTTTTGCGGTGCTGAACATCGGCATCGATACCCATCTCATCGACATCAATGTCCATCCCCAGAAAAGCGAGATCAAATTCGGGGACGAAAGTGCCGTATACCGGGCGGTGTACCATGGCCTCTGCCAGGCACTGACCCAGCCCATGGCCGGGAAATCCGAAGGGGACGGCACCGTGGCCCTGGCCCAGCCGGGGTTCTGGAAAAGGGAACCGGTGGCTGCGGGATCCGGACAGAACCGGGGACCGGCCCCGGAAGAGAAGCCTTTGTTCCAGGGCGGGGACCGGGGATACCAGCCCCGGACCAGCGCCTTTGGCCGGAGCTATGCCTCCAGTCCTTCCGGGAGCTACGGCCAGCCGGTATGGAAGGTGCCCGATGCCATTTCGGAAGAGACCACGGAGAAATTCTTTGCAGCCCAGCGTCGGGAAGACCCGGTCCCCGGGGCCGAAGGGGCAGGGGAGGGAGCCGGGATCCCTCTGGAAGAGGACGGGGGACCGGCTCCAGACGGCACGGCAGCCCCGGCCAGTGACGAAGCCCTGACGGAAGAAGCCCGGGACGGGGCCCTTTCCAGCGGGGTGGATCTGATCTGGCCCCTGGGCCAGGTGGACCGGGTGTTCATCATCGCCCAGTCGGAAACCGCCCTGTATCTCATCGACCAGCATGCCGCCCACGAGCGGATCATGTACGACAAATTCATCCGCCAGCAGCAGGAGATCCCTTCCCAGCAGCTGCTGATCCCCCTGTTCCTCAACGTGACCCGGCCCGATGTGGACCTGATCGAGGAATACCGGGAGGAATTCCTGCAGCTGGGGGTGGATGTGGAACCTGCCGGGGAGAATTCCCTCCGGGTGTCCGCCCTGCCGGCGGATGTGGAAAGCAGCCAGGCGGAGGGCTTCATCGAAGACATCCTGAAGCTGCTGTCGGAAAACAAAAAGATCAAGGCCAGCGACCTGCGGGAAAGCGTGCTCCATTACGCCGCCTGCCACAGTGCCATCCGGGCCGGGGAAGTGCTGAACATCCGGCAGATGCGCCAGCTGATCCTGGAACTGCTGAACACCGAGCATCCCTTTACCTGCCCCCATGGCCGGCCCTGCATGATCCAGCTGACCAGTGACGAACTGTACCATATGTTCAAACGAACCTGAGAAAGGAGCGATCCATTCATGTCCATCTATGGCGTAACGGCCATCCGCAAATGCGGCACCGAACTGTACAACGAAGCCAGAAGCTGGGCCTGTACCCTGGATCTGCCCTATATCCCCCGGCCCATCCACGGCACCCTGGACCAGCTGCTCCGGGAAAAAGGCCTGAAGGCGGTGCTGGTGGCCACCCACCAGGGGCCCCAGGTCTATACGGAAGAAGGGATCCTGAAATACCACCCTTCCATGGGGGTGCCCCGGATCCGGAACCTGAAGCGGGGAGGCAGTGACCATCTGGCCCAGGCCTGCGGCTTCCGGACCGGCATGCGGGTGCTGGACTGTACCCTGGGCCTGGCGGCAGATGCGGTGGTGGCCTCTTTCCTGGTGGGACCCGAGGGCAAAGTGGTGGGCCTGGAAGCGTCGCCGGTGCTGTACTGGGCCGTATCCCAGGGGCTCAAAACGTATGCCATCGACGACCCGGACATTACCGCCAGCCTCCGGCGGATCCAGCCCCGGCTGGGCAAAGCGGAAGAACTGCTGCCCACGTTCCCGGCGGATTCCTTCGATGTGGTCTATTTCGACCCCATGTTCCGGAAACCGGTGGGGAATTCCGCCAGCATGCAGCCCCTGCGGCCGGCTTCCTACCACAAGCCCCTGGATCCTTCCATGATCCGGGAAGCCCTGCGCCTGGCGCCCCGGGTGGTGGTGAAGGAACGGGACGAAGACCTGCTCCGGAGCCTGGGGGCCCGGGAAATCCAGGGAGGCAAATACAGCAAGCTCCGGTACGGCATCATCCGGCGGGAGGAGGGAGACCAGTGAGGGAAGAGAAACCCAGAGTCATCGCCATCATCGGTCCCACTGCCACCGGCAAAAGCCACTGCGGCATCGCCCTGGCCCGGAAGCTGGGCGGGGAGATCATCTCCGGAGATTCCATGCTGGTGTTCCGCCACATGGATATTGCCACTGCCAAACCCACGGCGGAGGAACTGGCCCTGGTGCCCCATTATCTGGTGGATATCCTGGAGCCGGACGCCAAATTTTCCGTGGTGGATTTCCAGCAGCAGGCGGACCGGCTGATCCGGGAAATCAACAGCCGGGGGAAGATCCCCATCCTGGTGGGGGGAACCGGCCTGTATGTGAAGGCCCTGCTGGAAGCCTATGATTTTTCCCACGTGGACGAATCCGCAGCCCTGCGCCGGCAGCTGGAAGAGTTCGCCGACCGGGAAGGGAACCAGGCCCTCCATGACAGACTGGCGGCCCTGGATCCGGTGAAGGCCGGTGAATTGAAGATTAACGACAGAAGGCGTATAATAAGGGCAATCGAAACCATCCGGGGCGGGGAATCCGTGTCTGCGGCCAAGGCTGCGGAAAGTCCCTACCACGCGGTTGTTTTCGGTTTGACAATGCCTCGAGATTCTTTGTATGAGCGGATCAACCGGCGGGTTGATCTGATGGTGGAACAGGGCCTTTTTGCAGAGACCCGGAAGCTGATTGCCATGGGGGTGCCGGAAACGGTCCAGTCCATGAAAAGCATCGGCTACCGGCAGGTGCTGCAGTATTTCCATGGTGAGTGGACAAAGGAAGAAGCCATCGCCAAACTGAAGCAGGCGACCCGGAACTTTGCCAAACGGCAGATCACCTGGTACAAGAAGATGCCCTATATCCAGTGGTTCCAGCTGGACGATCCTCCGGACTACCGGAAGTGCGTCGCGGCCATGCTGGATTCCCTGGCTGAAAAAAAGTTTATCCCGCAACAGGACTCCTGAGGCATGAAGCGGCCCATCCGGCCACTGAGGCTCAAGGCGGATGCTGCAAGGCAGACTCCGTACCAAAATCCCAACAGAGAGAAGGAAATACGATGACAACAGGAACCAACAAACCTCTGAATTTGCAGGACAGTTTCCTGAACAGAGTACGCAGCGAAAAAAAGACCATTGTGGTGTATCTCCTCAACGGCTTCCAGGTCCGGGGACGGGTCTGGGGCTTCGACAACTTCACCGTCATCATGGAATGTGACGGAAAGCAGCAGCTGATCTACAAACATGCCATCTCCACCATCGCTCCCTTGGAAAACGAGGCAATTCTAGTGCTGAAAAAAGGGAATGATCAGGGTGTCACTGCGAAATAAGCTGGAAAAAGAAATCAATCTGTTTTTGGAATATCTGACGGTGGAACTGGGGCTGGCCTATAACACCCGGGAGTCCTATGGCCGGGATCTCCGTCTGTTTGCCGGCTGGATCAAAAAGCCCCTGGAGGATGTGAAACGGGAAGACATCCTGGCATACATGCGGATGCTGAAGGTGCACCAGTATGCCCCCACCTCTGCTTCCCGGAAGCTGGCGGCCCTCAAGGCCTTCTTCCGGTTCATGACGGCGGAAGGCTTCCTGGAGGAAGATCCCTCTGAAGTGGTGGAAGCCGGCACCCGGGGAGTGGTGCTGCCCAAGGTCATGAGCCTGGAGGAAGTGAAACAGCTGTTTTCCGCTCCCGACCTGACCCAGCCGGAAGGGTTCCGGGACCGGACCATGCTGGAAGTGATGTACGCCACCGGCATGCGGGTATCGGAACTGCTGAGCCTGAAACGGGCCAGCGTGAACCTGGAGACCCGGTATGTGATCGCTTACGGCAAAGGGGCCAAGGAACGGCTGATCCCGCTGGGCCAGTATGCCATCCAGTATCTGAAGAAGTACCTGGCCCAGGTGCGGCCCCTGTTCGTGAAGAACGGGAAGGATGACGACAGCCTGTTTCTGACCATCCGGGGTACCGGCATGACCCGGCAGCGGTTCTGGCAGATCATCCGTGCCTACGGGGTGAAGGCGGGGCTCCAGAAACCGCTTACGCCTCATATCCTGCGCCATTCCTTTGCCACCCACATGCTGGACAACGGGGCGGATCTCCGGACGGTCCAGGAACTGCTGGGCCATGCGGACATTTCCACCACCCAGATCTATACCCATCTCACCAACAACCGTCTGAAGAAAGTCTTTGACAAAACCCATCCCAGAGCCTAGGGAGGTGAATGATTATGCTGAAAACCACACTGTTGATGGGCCTGATGACGGCACTTCTGCTGGTCATCGGGGACTATATCGGAGGCAGCAGCGGTATGACCGTGATGCTGGCCTTTTCTCTGATTTCCAATGTATTGCTGTACTGGTACAGTGACAAACTGGTCATTGCCCAGTACGATGCACGGCCGGTGGACGCCGGGAGCGCTCCTCAGCTGTACGGCATTGTGCAGAATCTGGCCCGGCGGGCCCAGCTGCCCATGCCCCGGGTGTATGTGGTGGATACGGCGCTGCCCAATGCCTTTGCCACCGGACGGAATCCGGAACATGCGGCGGTCTGTGTCACCACAGGGCTTATGGAGATGCTCACGCCCCGGGAAGTGGCCGGGGTGCTGGGCCACGAAATGAGCCATGTGAAGCACAACGATATCCTGATCAGCACCATTGCCGCCGGCATGGCCGGGATCATTTCCGTCATGGCCCGGTTCGCCTTCTGGTTCGGCGGGGACCGGGATGACCGGCGGAACAATCCGTTGGCCGGGATCCTGATGCTGGTGCTGACGCCTTTGGCCGCGGCGGTGATCCAGCTGGCCATTTCCCGTACCCGGGAATACATGGCCGATTTCACCGGGGGCCAGCTCAGCGGGGACCCGGATGCCCTGGCAGACGCCCTGGAAAAGATCGAAGGGTATGCCCGTACCCGGACCATGCCCCGGGCCACGGAAGCCACGGCCCATATGTTCATCATTTCTCCGTTCTCTGCCAAAGATGCCCAGGCCATTTTCAGTACCCATCCGCCTACCGAAAAGCGGATCGAACGCCTGCGCCAGGAAGCCCAGGAAATGCGCAGCCGGGGCATGATCGACCCGGTGGTGTAAGGGGGAAAAAGGGGGGGGTGTTGCACGTCCTGTGCAACACCCCCCCCTTTTTTTATAAATCGTTACAATGTCCACGATCTGCCATATAGGATGCCTTATTTATACCATCCTGCAGGTCAATGTATTCTATATACGCACAATCTTCATTGTGTAACTAATAAGATAACGGTTATAGTTATTAATATTCAGACTATTCCCTTGAATTTGTGACTTTATTGTGCTACAATGTTCCCGTAACGAAGGTCAGCCGGGCTGGAGCCGGCTGACGCGCTGCATGGTTTCATTATTTTTTATTTAGAGGGGGTTTCAAAAATGGAGAGGATGATTATTAAATTATCCATGTTCCACACATTGGCATTGGGTGTACTTTCCATCTGGTTCGGTGACTGGCTGAGAGCCAAATTCCCGTTCCTGAAGAAGTACTGTCTGCCTGGTGCAGTTGTCGGCGGTACGATTTTTGCCATTATCAGTTTATTGCTTTACAACGCGGGCATCTGCGAACTGCAATTTGACTACAAGGTAGCCAACAGCCTGTTCTACTGCATCTTCTTTGCCGCCAGCGGTGCGGCAGCCAGCCTGAGCCTGCTGAAAACCGGCGGCAAATACGTGGTGCTGTTCTGCATTTCTGCTGCCGTCCTGGCCGCTCTTCAGAACGGTATCGCCCTGGGCCTGGGCTCTGTACTGAAGGTTCCGCCTCTGCTGTCCATGATGACCGGTTCCATTCCCATGACCGGGGGCCACGGCAACGCCGCAGCCTTTGCTCCCATCGCCGTACAGTTCGGCCAGAGCAATGCCATGGAAGCCGCCATCGCTGCAGCCACCTTTGGTCTAATCTCCGGCGCCATCATCGGCGGGCCTTTTGGCCGGTTCATCGTCCGGAGACATCACCTGGAAGATCCTGCCCTGGATGGGAAGGGTGAAATGGAAGAAGAATCCGGGAAGTCCACCATGGGCAACCTGATGCACAAAGGGGATGTGGTCCAGGCCATGTACCTGATGTGCTTCGCCCTGGGGGTTGGCGGTGCCGTGTTCACCGTGCTGAAAGCCCTGCACATCTCCTTCCCGATCCACGTATGCTGCATGTTTGCCGGCATCCTGATCCGTCTGTTCTTCGACGCCAAGAAGGGCGCAGATCATACGGCCCTGTATGAAGGCATCGATACTGTTGGGGACTTCTCCCTGGGTCTGTTCGTGTCCATGTCCATCATTTCCATGAAACTGTGGACCCTGGCCGGCATGGGCCTCCAGCTGTTCATCCTGTGCATGGCCCAGGCCATTTTCATCATCTTCTACTCCTATTTCGTGGATTTCTTCGGAATGGGCAAGAACTACGATGCAGCAGTCATCGCCGTTGGTCATACCGGCTTCGGCCTGGGTGCCGTGCCCGTATCCATGGTAACCATGACGGCCGTGTGCAAGAAGTACCGTTACTCCAAACTGGCCTTCTTCGTGGTACCGGTTATCGGTGGGTTCCTGAGCAACATCACCAACGCCATCATCATCAGTAAGTTCCTGGACATTGCACATACCATGCAAATGGCCATGGGGCTGTAAGCGCAAGGATAGTCAACAGAATATCCAATCACACAAAGAGGATCCTGCTCCAGAGGGTCCTCTTTTCGCATATCTGAGAAAATTTCCCAAACCCGCATCCCGCCTTGCGTTCCATGAACACACGTTTTTGTCAAGTCTTTTATATTTTTTCAGCCGTGATATAATGATACCGATTTGTCAGGAGGGGAGGGAGAAACATGCACATTGCCGGCTGGCAGAAAGTATCCCTGGTGGATTACCCGGGGAAAGTGGCCTGCACCCTGTTTACCGGGGGATGCAATCTCCGGTGTCCCTACTGCCACAACAGCGAGCTCCTGGAAGGCGAAATGCCCTCCCAGGATATGGAGGAAGTGATGGCCTATCTGGACGTCCGGAAGGGCATCCTGGACGGAGTGGTGATCAGCGGAGGAGAACCCTGTCTCCAGTCCGATCTGGTTCCCTTCCTGGCCCGGCTGAAGGAAAAGGGCCTGCTGGTGAAACTGGATACCAACGGCTGTTTCCCGGACCGGCTGGAAGAAATCCTGGACGCTCATCTGGTGGATTACGTGGCCATGGACTGGAAAAACGATCCGGAACACTATGCTCTTACCACAGGGGTGGGGGAATCCCCCCTGGCCGCCGTTACCCGGAGCCTGGAAGCGCTCCTTTCAGGGACAGTTCCCTTTGAGCTTCGTACAACCGTTGTGGAACAGCTCCACAGCAAACAGTCGTTCGAAAAAATCCGGGATTATCTGCTGCCGCTCACTGGGAAAAACGGGAAAAAGATCCCGGCCTTTTATCTCCAGGCTTTCAAAGATCGGGACACCGTTCCTTTTGCCGGGCTCACGGCTCCGGATAAAAAAGCCCTGGAACAGTATGGAGCCTTGCTGGAGCCCATAGCGGACACTGTCCGGTTACGGGGTGTATAACACTATATTTGGTATACAACGTTGTATAGAACCACTAGATATTGACATTCACCGGTTTCCGGACTACAATGAAAGAGCCTTTTGGAGCAACAATTTTGAGAGAAAGAGGGAATGGAGCCATGTATTCCGTGGTAAAACGCGATGGCCAGATCGTTGATTTTGACGTGACCAAGATCAGCAGCGCCATTACCAAAGCATTCGAAGCACTTCATAAAAACTATCATCCCAGCATCATCAACATGCTGGCTCTGCAGGTGACTGCTGACTTCGATCCCAAAATCAAAGACGACCGCATCAGTGTGGAAAGCATCCAGGACAGTGTGGAAAAAGTCCTGTCCGATTCCGGCTATGCCGATGTGGCAAAAGCCTATATCCTGTACCGGAAACAGCGGGAACAGATCCGGAACGTGAATTCCTCCCTGCTGAACTACAAGGACCTGGTGGACAACTACCTCCATGTGAATGACTGGCGGGTAAAGGAAAACTCCACCGTCACCTATTCCGTAGGGGGCCTGATCCTGTCCAACAGCGGGGCCATCACCGCCAACTACTGGCTGAACGAAATCTATGACAAGGAAGTGGCCGATGCCCACAAAAGCGCCGCCATGCACATCCATGATCTGAGCATGCTCACCGGCTACTGCGCCGGCTGGAGCCTGAAACAGCTGATCCAGGAAGGGCTGGGGGGCATTCCCGGGAAAATCACTTCTTCCCCCGCCAGCCATCTTTCCACCCTGTGCAACCAGATGGTGAACTTCCTGGGCATCATGCAGAACGAATGGGCCGGGGCCCAGGCTTTCTCTTCCTTTGATACCTATCTGGCACCCTTTGTGAAAAAGGACAACCTGAGCTACAAGGAAGTGAAACAGTGCGTCCAGTCCTTCATCTACGGGGTGAATACCCCCAGCCGGTGGGGCACCCAGGCGCCTTTCTCCAACATCACCCTGGACTGGACCTGCCCGGACGATTTGAAGGACGTGCCCGCCATTGTGGGGGGCAAGGAGCAGGACTTCACCTATGGGGACTGCAAAAAAGAAATGGATATGGTGAACAAGGCCTTCATCGAAAACATGATCGAAGGGGACGCCAACGGGAGAGGCTTCCAGTATCCCATTCCCACCTATTCCATCACCCGGGATTTCGACTGGAGCGAAACGGAAAACAACCGGCTGCTCTTTGAAATGACCGCCAAATACGGTACCCCGTATTTCTCCAACTACATCAATTCCGACATGAAACCCAGTGACGTCCGGAGCATGTGCTGCCGGCTGCGTCTGGATCTCCGGGAACTGCGGAAAAAATCCGGGGGCTTCTTCGGGTCCGGGGAATCCACCGGATCCGTGGGGGTGGTCACCATCAACATGCCCCGGATTGCCTACCTGGCCAGGGACAAAAAGGACTTCTATGACCGTCTGGACCATATGATGGACATTGCCGCCCGGAGCCTGAAAACCAAGCGGACCGTAATCACCAAGCTGCTGGATGCGGGGCTCTATCCCTATACCAAGCGGTACCTGGGCACCTTCAAGAACCATTTCAGCACCATCGGGCTCATTGGCATGAACGAAGTGGGGCTCAACGCCAACTGGCTCCGGAAAGACCTGACCCACCCGGAAACCCTGGCCTTCACCAAAGAAGTGCTGACCCACATGCGGGAACGGCTGAAGGATTACCAGGAACAGTACGGAGACCTGTACAACCTGGAAGCCACCCCGGCGGAATCCACCACCTACCGGCTGGCCAAGCACGACAAGGAACAGTATCCGGACATCATCACCGCTAATGAACACGGTACCCCGTACTACACCAACTCCTCCCATCTGCCGGTGGGGTATACCGAAGACCTGTTCACCGCCCTGGATATGGAAGACGATCTTCAGACCCTGTACACCTCCGGCACCGTATTCCATGCCTTCCTGGGCGAAAAGCTGCCGGACTGGAACTCTGCCGCCGGCCTGGTACGGAAGATTGCCAGCAACTACAAGCTGCCGTACTTCACCCTGTCTCCCACCTACAGCATCTGCCGGGAACACGGGTACCTGAGCGGGGAACAGTACACCTGCCCTTACTGCGGCAAAAAGACCGAAGTCTACAGCCGGATCACCGGCTATTACCGGCCGGTCCAGAACTGGAACGACGGGAAGATCCAGGAATTCAAGGACCGGAAAGTCTACGACCTGGGCCAGTCCCATCTGAAGAAAGAAGAAGCGCCGGCTGAACGGCCGGTGTTCCGGAAACCCTCCGTGAAGACCGCTCCCACCGAAGCCAGACAGGTGGCCAGCGCCGGAGGGGACAAAGGATGGCTCCTGTTCGGGACCCATACCTGCCCCAACTGCAAAATGGCCGTTAGAGAACTGGAAAAACACGGCGCCGCCTTTACGGAAATCTTCGCCGAAGAGCATCCGGAACTGGCGGAGAAATACCAGGTGCAAAGCGCACCCACCCTGCTGGTCAGCCAGGGAGACACCCTGAACAAAATCGTAGGATTCGGCCCCATCCGGGCCTTCATCCGGCAGCAGGGGATGTAAGAAAAAAGGAGCTGTGAAAAAATGAGAGATCATTTTTTCACAGCCCTTTTTTTTATGGGAAAATGGTGGAGAAGGGGGGAAAGGCAAGCTGTACCGCCGTATTCACCACTTTATATAGACAAGTGCGCAAAAAGTGCGCAAACCAACATAAAATTTCATTGTGCCCCTGCAATAGGCCTGGATTTTTACCAGGTCTATTTTTTATGTGCAGGTGGCAAGGGATCCGGACAGATCGTTGCAAAGAAAAAGACAAGAGGCGCCCATGTTGTCAACCACCAGTAGGCCACAATGGTCACACCCCTTGCCTTCACGCTCTGTATTTTACACGGTTTTCAATCCCATTGCAACAGCCCCGCATACTGAACCGAACCGGGTTTAATAGGGGTGTTTGGGGCAGAACCCGCCCGCCCTATATACTTATACCTGTTTTCAATTCCGTACTTTTTAAAGGGGCTTAAACACGTGTTACCAGTCGAACGATTCCCGTTCGGCGTATTCGCCGTCTGTTCTTTCCTCATAATCATCATAGATTTCCTGCGGGGTGGAATCGCTAGGCATTTCCACTAACGAATCTTCCAGGGCTTCTTCCTGCGCATTGTCGCAAAAATCGTCATAATCAATATAATCACCGTTTTCCATTTCAATATCATCCATCTTTTTAGCTCCTTTCAGAAATTACACTTTTTATAGGGACTTTTAAGGGCGGGTGAAAAAAGAAACAAACCTGCCGCCGAATTGCAAATTTGCCGCCCGATTTTTGGGACTATACCCCCCATTGCAGGGGGATCCCGTTGCCTAACAACGTAAAAACTACGCTGATTCATTCGCCCTCCCTGGCTGTTTACCACTTTTTTGTTAAAATTTACCAGCCTGTTTTGAACTTTGTTAAACCGAAAACCCGCGCCCAGCCTTGTTCTACGGGATTTTTTAACAATTTAACACTTTTTTTCCGTAATAACACTATATATATTATTAATTTATTGCGGCGGGGAATTGGAATATATCCGCATAATAAATTAGACTATATATATATATTATTTATTGTTAAAAATGTTAAATTCGTTAAATTTTACCCATACAGCAAGGATTCATGCGGGTTTTCGGGTTTAACGAAATGGCTCTAAAATTTACCAATTTAACAAAATGCGCTTTAGTCGTCTTTGAGTGGCAACACTAATTGTCCAACCTGGCCTGTAATCCCGCCAATAGAGCCGTGTCCAAAAATCCCGTCTTTCCTGTAATGTTTCATGTAGCCCCGTTTTAACCATTCCCGCTTGACGGCCCGCAATGAATAGCCTTCTTCCTTTAGGATCCCTTCCAGGGCACCCTTGAAAATATTCACGGTATTACTATCAACCACTCCGCCCCATGTTTCGCCTTTTGGCTTGATACCATTCATCACGAACTTGTTTTGATTGATTGCAATCTGATTACAAACATACTGATAGGCCC
>OBLO01002104.1_pt1 | contig 15843 bp, 8 predicted proteins | sample 1519401 | NCBI WGS metagenome assembly OBLO01 (sample SAMEA2602897, study PRJEB22501) | metagenome | reverse complement strand
GACGACGGCCAGAGACCAGATGTTCCTCGAGCTCTTCTTCGACGAATCTGACTGAGTGTAGATTCCACGGTTTTCAGGATTGTAAATCTCCTCAATGGGTCAGGCCAAGCCCCTGATTGTTGAAGAGTTGTCGAAAAAAAGGAGCCGGCCTCCCTGAGGGAGGACCAGCTCCTGAAAACGTGCGGACGCGGGCCTTTCGGCCTATTTCGGCGTTAGTACTCGAACGTGCCCTTCACGAGGATTTCACCGTCGCGCATCATTTCGCGTCCGCGGGCGAAGACGCCCTTGAGCTCGAAGTCCTCGGTGAAGAGGCAGGCGTTGGCGCAGGCGCCCGTCTCGATGACGCCGTGGCCCTTGATGCCGAGGGCGCCGGCGACGTTCGAGGTCGTGAACGTGAGGGCCTGTTCGATCGGCATGTTGTGATCGCGGATGAGACGGATGGTTTCCTTGAGGTTTCCGTCCACGCCGCCCACGCCGAGGCCGACCATTTCGCCCTTGTCGTTGAAGCGGGGCACGGAACCGTGACCGTCGGTCGAGAGCGTGATGTGCGTCGGGTCGACGCCCGCGGCGATCGCCTCGACGACGGCTTGGGCAGGATGGTCGAAGCAGCAGGAGGCGCCCGTCGTGATGTCGATCCAGCCGCCCTTGAGGGCGAACTGGACGGCGGAGTCGAAGACGTGGCGGATGCGGCCGCAGTGGGTCGGGCGGATGTGCTTGACCGGGAAGCCGCGCGAGACGATTTCCTCATACATCGCGAAGGCGCCGGGAATGTTGCCGTTGTGGATGTGGAGGAAGCCGATCTTGCCTGCGAGCATGGCGCCGACGCGGATGTCGGCGAGCATGGAGAGGACCGTCTGGACGTCGGGGAAGCTCGAGCGGTGGTCGCCGAGGGCGATCTTCACGCCGAGGACCTCGGGAATGAAGAAGAGGTCGTTGCCGATGGAATCGGTGAGAAGCGTCGGCGGGCAGCGGTAGTTGGACGTGTACATCCAGGCGGAGACGCCTTCGGCCTGAAGGGCGCGGACCTTGGCGAGAAGGTTTGGGATGGAGCGCGTCGTGTAGTCGGTGCCGGAGACGCCGACGACGTCGGTCGTGCCGCAGGCGACGAGTTCGGAGAGCACGAGCTCGGGCGTGCGCGTGGCGGGACCGCCTTCACCGCCGCCGCCCGTGACGTGGATGTGCTGGTCGAAGAAGCCCGGGGTCATGATCATGCCGCCGGCTTCGACCGTCTGCAGGTCGGGGAGGTTGGGGGCGAGGTCCTTGCCGACGGCGAGGATGCGTTCATTGGCCATGAGCACGTCGACCACGCCGAGGTCCTTGGGCGCGAAGACGCGTGCGTTCTTGATGAGAATAGCCATTTCAGTTTCTCCTTGGGTGAAGGCCGTATTCCGTGGTTAGAGGAAGACGGCGGAGGCGGCGACGTTGACGATCAGCGCGAGAAGCATGACCGGAATCGTGCGCCTGATGATTTCGAAGGGCGTGAGGCCCGCAATGCCGGCGACGGCGATGATCACGCCTGCGATCGGGCACATCGTGCGGGCGATGCCGGCGGAGAGCTGGACGGGCACGACGAGCACGGCGGTGTTGATGCCCACGCTGGCGGCGGCTTCGGGAAGCAACGGCGAGAAGGCGAAGAAGGCGGCGTTGCCAGAGCCCGTCACGATCGTGGCGACGACCATGATGCCGAGCATGATGAAGAGCATCACCCAGACGCCGGCGCTTTCCATGGCAGCTGCGGCCTGAATCATCGTGGTGATGCCGCCCATCTTGTTCATGCCGAGCGCGAAGAGTTCGGCGCAGCAGATGAGGGCCACGGTGGAGGTGAAGACCTTGCCCATGCCTTCAAAGACGGCGCTCGTGCGCTTGCAGCATTCCTTGAAGTCGAAGTGCGTGATCAGGTCGACGAAGAAGGCGATCAGGATGGAGACCAGAATGCCGGTCTGCAGGGAAAGCTTGATGCCGTCGTAGACCATCGGCGAGAAGACGATGAGGAGAACGAGCGGGAGCATCGGCAGAAGCGCGTAGTGCACGGGGCCCGCGCCTTCGAAGGCCTTCTCTAGGTCCTTCTGGTCGGCCTTGACGGGAGCGCCATCGGCGACGCCGCGGGCAGCGTCGCGCTGGTCGAACCGGCGCTGGACAAAGAAGTGGCCGATGGCGACCGTGGCGATCACGCAGACGGCAACGGGAATCTGGCTCTGGACGAAGTAGGTGACGACGTCGGTCGACATCAGGTCGGCGGCACGCATGGCGTTCGAGGACGAGGGACCGAGGTCAAGGCAGCAGGTCGAGCCGATCACGGCGGCGGCCGAGGCGCGGGAGACGCCGAGCGCGACGAGGAGCGGATAGACGCTGGCCATCAGAAGAAGACCGAGGCCCACGGCGGAGTTGATGAAGAGCGCCATGAACTGGCCCACCACGTAGGTGATGGCGAGCAGCACGTACGGGGAGCGGACGGCGGAAAGCGGCTTGACGCAGAGCTTCACGAGCGCCTTGGAGGCGCCGATGCGGTCCATGTAGAAGGAGAAGCCCGCGATGAGCATGATGTTGAGGCCGAGGCCGGGAAGGCGGCCCTTCATCTGGTTCGTGAAGGCCTGAACGAAGTCGAAGCCCACGAAGTTCGTGCTCTTCTTCGCGTCGACGGGATCGACGCCCATGAGCCAGGCGCACACGAGCATGAGCAGGCCTGCGAGAAGAAGGACGATGGGCGGGTAGTAGTTCTTGAGCACGCAGTACGCCACGACGGCGATGACTGCGACGGTAATGAGGATGCCGAGCATTTTTTTCGGTCTCCCTTGTCGGTTGGATGTGTTGTTGGAATGATCGTGCCGACGGGAGTCCGGAGGGCGAAAGCCCCGGGAGGACGCAGGCCGGCCGCGTCAGGCCTGCCGTCCTTGGAGAAGTGAGGTGAAATTCATGGCGCCATCCTGACGGCGTCCCGTCCATCCGCTACTGCGAGTGGCGGGCGCGCGCCGTTATGGTAGCAGTTCACATGCCCGTTCAACAGAGGAGGTCATGGAAAACGCCTAGGGCCCGACGGAAGGCAGTCCGTGCGGGCCCTGAGGGAGGTCATGCGCAGAAGGCGGTGATTACCAGCTCGGCTTGATCGTGCCGTTGAAGGTCTTTTCGACGAAGGCCTTGACTTCGGGCGAGCGGTAGTACTTGACGAAGTCCTGAACGCTCTTGTCGTTCCTGCGGTCCTGATGCGCGGCGATGATGATGAGCGCGAACGGCGCCTCGAGGGACTCGAAGTAGAAGCCCTGCTTCTGCGGGGAGAGGCCCGCGCTGATGACGTAGTTCATCGGAATGACGGCGACGAGCGCATCATCGAGGCTACGGGGCAGCTGGGCGGCCTCGAGCTCCCTGATCTTCAGGTTGCGCTTGTTCTCGACGATGTCGGCGAGAGAGGCCTCGCTGCCCATGCCTTCGGTAAGCTTGATGAGGCCCGCGGCCTGCAGGAGGAGAAGACCGCGTCCGCAGTTCGTCGGATCGTTCGGCACGGAGATGACCGCCCCTTCGGGAATGTCGGCAACGGACTTCACCTTGTTGGAGTAGAAGCCCATCGGCTGCACCACGGCGTTGCCCACGTTGGCGAGCTTCGTGCCCTTCTGCTTGTTGAAGTTGAGAAGGAAGGGCTCGTGCTGGTAGACCGCGGCGTCAAGCGCGCCGTCGTTGAGGGCCGTGTCGGGCGTCACGTAGTCGGTGAACTCGACCACCTCGACCTTGAGGCCGTTCTTCGCCGCGACCTTTGCGGCTTCGGTGACGATGGCGGCGTGCGGACCAGCGGTCACGCCCACGCGGAAGGGCTTTTCAGCCACCGCCTTTTCCTCGTCGCAGCCCGTGAGAAGAACTATGGCGCTGAGCGCCGTGACGGCGGCGAGAGACTTGATGAAGGTGCGCTTTTGCATGATGAACTCCTTGGGGGCGGCCTGTTGGTATGGGAAATCGAATGCGTATGCGGCCGTCCGATGGATTCATTTTGCGGGATGCCGTGCATCCGTGAAAGGTAATACCTCAAGTTTTCTTCACTGAAAACGCCTGATAGGTAATCGTCTCTAGGAGAATGTGCTTAGCCTGCGGGACCGGAGACAAAAACGGCCCGGAGGCCTTGCGGCTTCCGGGCCGTTTCCCGACGGAATCGAGGTCAGAGGGCTTTGCCGAGGAGTTCGGTCTCGCGCTCGTGCGTGAGCACGTTGGCCCAGGCGACCTGACGGCCGTCCTCGTCCTCCTCGATGTAGACGCCCTGCAGCTCGGGTGCAAAGCCCGGGAAGAGGTTGATGCCCTCCTCAAGGGCGAGGAAGTACTGCAGCACGGCGCCGCCCCAGACTTCGCCCGGCACCAGGCAGAGGACGCCCGGCGGGTAGGGAAGCGCGCCCTCGACGCCCACTCGACCCTCGGCCTCGCTCAGGCGCACGAGCTCGACGTTGTCGCGGATGAACTCGTAGTTGGCCTCCTGAGCGTTGAGCACACGCCTGGGAAAGTACTCCTTGCGGAACATCGCCTTCTGGAGGTCCTTGACGTTGACGGACTTGTAGAAGTCATGCATCTCCTGGCAGAGCTCGCGGATCGTGTAGCCCTTGTAGCGCTCCTTGTGGGCGTTATAGAGCTCGGGGAGCACTTCGGAGAGCGGCGCGTCATCGTCGACGAAGCTCTCGAAGCGGGCGATCTGCGTGATGAGGTGCGCCATCTTGGCATGGTCCTCGGCGGGCGTCATCAGGAAGAGGATCGAGTTGAGGTCGCTCTTTTCGGGGACGACGCCGTTCTCGCGAAGGAAGCTCGCGAGAATGGAGGCGGGAATGCCGAAGTCGGAGTACTCGCCCGTCGTGGCGTTGATGCCCGGCGTGGTGAGCAGGAATTTGCACGGGTCGACGAAGTACTGCTGCGGTGCATAGCCTTCGAAGTGGTGCCACTTGTCCTTGGGATTGAAGGCGAAGAACCGGATGTCGGTCGCGATCTGCTCCGTCGGATAGCTGTCCCAGGCCTTGCCGTCGACCGTGGGCGGAATGAAGGGCTTGATGTAGTGGCAGCAGGCGAGCATTTCCTTGCGCGCATCGATCGCGACGCGCACGCAGTCGGCCCAGAGGCGGCGGCCGGATTCACCCTCGTGCATCTTCGCGTTGACGTCGAGCGCGGCGAAGAGCGGATAGAAGGGCGAGGTGGACGCGTGCATCATGAAGGCGTTGTTGAGGCGCTTGTGGGTGCAGTAACGCTTCTGGCCCTTGATGTGAAGGTCCTTCTTGTGGATCTGGGAGGTCTGCGAGAAGCCGGCCTGCTGCTTGTGGACGGACTGCGTCACGAAGATGCCGGGATCCTCGGGACCGAGGTCGAGCAGGAGCGGTGAGCAGTCCTTCATCATCGGGATGAACTGTTCGTAGCCGACCCAGGCGGAGTCGAAGAGGATGTAGTCGCACAGGCGGCCGATGCGGTCGACCACCTGACGGGCGTTGTAGATCGTGCCGTCGTAGGTGCCGAGCTGGATGACGGCGAGGCGGAACGGGCGCTTTTCATCGGCGCGCTCGGGCGCAACCTCGCGGATGAGCTCGCGCAGGTACTTCTCGTCGAAGCAGTGGTCGTCGATGCCGCCGATGAAGCCGTAGCTGTTGCGGGCGGTCTCGAGGTAGACGGGCGTCGCGCCCGCCTGAATGAGCGCGCCGTGATGGTTCGACTTGTGGTTGTTGCGGTCGAAGAGCACCAGATCGCCCGGCGTGAGAAGCGCGTTGAGCACGACCTTGTTGGAGGCGGAGGTGCCGTTGAGGACGAAGTACGTCTTGTCGGCGTTGTAGATCTTGGCGGCCGCCATCTGGGCGGCACGGGGCACGCCTTCGTGGATGAGCAGGTCGCCCATCGCGACGTCGGCGTTGCAGAGGTCGGAGCGGAAGACGTTTTCGCCGAAGAAGTCGGCGAACTGACGGCCTGCCGGATGACGGCGGAAGAAGGCGCCGCCCTGATGGCCCGGACAGTCGAAGTGTACGTTGCCGTTGCGGACGTAGGACTCCATCTTGCCGAAGAAGGGCGGCAGGATCTGGTCCTCGTACTTCTGGGCGGCGGCGTCGATCAGGCGGCCGTAGAGGCCGACGTTGTCGGGCTGGGAGTTGATGACGGAGACGACCTTGCCGAAGAGCTCGGTCGGGAGCTTGGCGCCGTTGTTGAGCAGAATGACGGGAATGCCGAACGCCGTCGCCTCGACGCGTTCGAGCTGGCCCGAGAGCGCCTCGTCGGCCGTCATCACGACGGCCGAGACGCTCGTGAGGTCGGCCTTGTTGAGGTCGACGACGACGCGTTTGGACTTGAAGGCGTGCAGCGTGCCGGGCGTCGCTGCAATGTTGTATCTGCGCATGTGGGACTCCGTACGGGCGGAAAGGGCGTTGTCGGGAGGAAGGACCCCTGGTCGTGACGGCCCCTGAGGGCCGCCGGGGCTTTCCGATTTGCGTGAATCATATCAGCAAAAGAGGGCGCGGGACGCGTGAGGGAGCCGATGCGCATGCCTTTCGCATCGGTCGGTCGGGGCCGAATGAAGAAAGGCCGCCCATTTGCGGGACGGCCTTGCAGAAAAGGTGCGGCTCGGAGGACGTCAGCAGACGGCCTCGATTTCCTCGGAGAGTTCGAGCCAGCGCATTTCGAGCTCCTCGACGACGGGCTTGAGCTCGCCGTGTTCGCGAAGCACGCGGGCCACTTCGTCGGGATCAGTCGAGGTGTAGAAGTCGCCGTCGGCAAGGCGATCGGAGAGCTTCCTGAGCTCCTCGTTCTTCTGCGCGAGTTCCTTTTCGACCTTGGAAAGCTCCTTCTGCAGGGGCTTGCGCAGGGCGGCGATGCGCTGGCGCTCCTGAGCCTCGGCACGGCGGGCCTCCTTGCGGTTCTGGGATGGCTCGCGCTCGCCGGACTCAAGCCTTTCGGCTTGATTCGCCGCCTTTTCGGCTGCGACCGTGGTTCGGCGGTGTTCAAGCACGAGCTGGGCGTAGTCGTCAAGGTCGCCGTCATAGGGCTGGACGGCCCCGTCGTGCACGAGGATGAGGCGCTCGGTCGTGGCACGCAGAAGATGGCGGTCATGCGAGACGATCAGCACTGCGCCCTCATAGGTGGAGAGCGCCATGGTCAGGGCCTCGCGCGTCTCCATGTCGAGGTGGTTCGTCGGTTCGTCGAGCACCAGAAGGTTGGGCTTGCGCCAGGCGAGGAGTGCGAGCGCAAGGCGGGCCTTCTCGCCGCCCGACATCGGGCCGACGGGGGCAGACGCAAAGTCGCCCGAGAAGCGGTAGATGCCGAGGTAGTCGCGAAGGTCCTGCTCGCGCACGTCGGGCGCCATGCGGCGCATGTGCTCGAGCGGGCTTTCGTCGGGACGCAACTGATCGAGCTGATGCTGAGCGAAATAGCCGATCTCGAGACCCTGGCCGCGACGAAGTTCGCCCGCTATCGGAGCAAGGTCTCCGACGATGCCCTTGACGAGCGTGGACTTGCCTGCGCCGTTGACACCGAGGATGCCGATGCGCTCGCCCGAGCGAATCGAGAGCGTGACGCGGTCGATCACGACGCGCTCGTCATAGCCGAGGCGCAGGTTCTCCGTGTCGACGAGATGCTCGGGCAGGCGCACGGGCTTCGGAAATTCGAAGCGCCACTCGCGCTTGGCGCGCACAGGCTCGACGGCTTTGAGCTTTTCGAGCATCTTGATGCGGGACTGGGCCTGACGGGCCTTCGTCGCCTTGGCGCGGAAGCGCTCGATGAAGCTCGAGAGATGGGACGCCTCGCGCTCGTAGGCCTTGGCGGCCGCATCCTGCAGCCTGAGCTTTTCGATGCGCTGGGACTCGAAGGCGGAGTAGTTGCCTGCGTAGCGGCAGACGGTGTCGTCCTCGACGGACCAGATCGTCGTGACGGCGCGGTCCAGAAACTCGCGGTCATGCGAGATGATGACGACGGTCGCCTCGACGCGGCGCAGCCAGTTCTCGAGCCAGATGAGCGAGTCGATGTCGAGATGGTTCGTCGGCTCGTCAAGGAGAAGCAGGTCGGCGGGGCACATCAGGGCGCGTGCGAGCGCGATGCGGTTTCGCCAGCCGCCCGAGAAGTCGTAGACGGGGCGGTCGACGTCGGTCTGGCTGAAGCCGAGACCCGCAAGGATGGTACGGGCCTGTGCGACGATCGCGCCTTCGTTGAGCTCGGCAAGATTGGCGTGGGCCTGAGCAAGACGCATGTCGTCGCCTGCCTTTTCGGCTTCGGCGAGTGCCGCGCGGGCGGCGATCAGGGGAGCGTGCCCCCCGAGAACGAAGTCGACGGCGGGGACGTTGTCGGCGACGAAGGACTGCGCCACGTGGGCGATCCTGTCGCGGGGCGGCGTCTCGATGTCGCCGTCTTCGGGAGAGAGGTCGCCGAGCATGGCCGCAAAGAGCGTGGACTTGCCGCAGCCGTTGGGGCCGACGAGGCCGATGCGCTCGCCCGGCGCCGCAGTGAGCGTCGCATGACGGTAGAGGACGCGGGTGCCGCGGGAGAGCGCAAGGTTGAGAAGTCGGAGCATGACGCTGGATTACTGTTCGAAGTAGTTGAGGAGCGCTTCCTTCGTGACGAGGAAGACCTGGTCGTCGCCGCCCGAGGTGGCGAGCCAGATGATCTCGAGGCCGGGGAAGGTCGCCTCGACCGCTTCGGCGCCGTCGCCCACTTCGACGATGATCATGCCGCCGTCATTGAGATGTGCGGCAGCTTCGGGAAGCATGCGGCGCACGACGTCCATGCCGTCGTCGCCTGCGCCGAGCGCCATGGCGGGCTCGTGACGGTATTCGGAGGGCAGCGTGTCCATGCTCGCCTGCGTGACGTAGGGCGGGTTGGAGATGATGATGTCGAACGTGCGGCCCTGCAGGTTTTCAAAGAGGTCGCCCTGAACGAGCTCGAGCGTCTCCTCCATGCCGTAGTCGCGGCGGTTGATTTTGGCGACCTCGAGCGCGTCGGGCGAGAGGTCGGAGCCCGTCACTTCGGCGTTCGGGAAGGTGCCCTGGGCGAGAATCGCGAGGCAGCCCGAACCCGTGCAGAGGTCGAGCACGCTGCCCACTTCATACGGATCCTCGACCCAGGGGGCGAGGTCCTCCTCAAGAAGCTCGGCAATGTAGGAGCGCGGAATCAGCGCACGCTCGTCGATGTAGAAGCGGTGCTCGGTGAGCCAGGCCTCGCGCAGCAGGTAGGCGGTCGGAACCTTTTCGTGGACGCGGCGGTCGATGAGGTGCACGAGTCGGGAGAGCTCGTTGTGCGTGAGCGCGGCGTCAAGGAACATGTCGAAGTGGTCGAACGGAAGCTTGAGGCCGCGGCAGATGAGGAAGGAGGCTTCCTCCCAGCTGTCGGGAGAGCCGTGGCCGTAGGAGATTTCGGCGTTTTCCATTTCCGTGATCGCCCAACGGAAGACGTCGCGGATGGTCTTCAGATTGTGAATGGGGTCATCAAGCAGCGGAGCAATTTCGTACATGGCGGTATCCAGTAAAGGGGCGGACGCGGCGAATGCGACGCCCGCGGGAACGCGGAAAACGGAGGGCGCGCAGGCGATGCGCAGGTCCGAAGGATCGGACACGGCGCGTCTGCGGCGATGCCCGACATTATAAGGTCGGCGGGGGCGACCGTCCGTGCAGGGGGATGTCCCGCGGGCGGCCCTCATTTAGAATAGGCAGACACGCCTGTTTGCGCCGCCGGTCTGCGGCGCAACGGGCCTTCCATCAACCGGCCGCACCTTTTCAGGAGACCTTCTTGCGCTTACGTCAGATCAAGCTCGCAGGCTTCAAGAGCTTTGCCGATCCGGCGCTCATCGAGCTCGAGCATCCCGTTGTCGGGATCGTCGGACCCAACGGCTGCGGCAAGTCGAACATCATCGACGCCGTTCGCTGGGTGCTCGGCGAGGCGCGCGTCTCTGAACTGCGCGGCTCGTCCTCGATGCGTGAGCTGATCTTCGCGGGCTCGACCACGCGCCACGCTCTCGGGCGCGCGAGCGTGGAGCTCATCCTCACGAACGACGACGGACGCCTCAAGGGGGCGTGGTCGGAATTCGGCGAAATCAGCGTCAAGCGAGTCGTGACGGCCGAAGGTCAGTCCGCCTACTACATCAATCATCAGCAGGTGCGTCGCCGAGACGTGCAGGAGATCTTCCTCGGCACGGGGCTCGGGCCTCGCAGCTACGCCATCATCTCCCAGGGGATGATCTCGAACTTCATCCGCGCCAAGCCCGAGGAGATGCGCGTCTATCTAGAGGAGGCCGCGGGCGTCTCGCTCTACCGCGAGCGACGCAGGGAGACGGAGTCGCTTCTCAGTCAGACGAGGGGCAACCTCGAGCGCGTGCGCGACATGCAGGCCGTCAAGGAAGAGGAGGCCGCAAGGCTTGAGGGCGAGGCGCAGCTCGCAGGGAAGTGGCGTGCGCTCACGGACGAGCGCAACGCCGCCGAATCCCTCTGGTACTGGATCCAGTATGAGGACGTGAAAAGAACGCTCGACGGGATTGCCGCCGACATTGCGCGCGGCGAGGCCGAGATCGAGGCCAGAAAGGCCGACGCCGCCCGTGAAGCGGCGTCGCTTCCCGCGCTCGAGTCCGCGGCACGCGAGGCTGAGGCGAAGGAGCTTGAGGCCGCTGCAGGACTGAGGCAGGCCGAACGTGCGCTCACCAAAGCCGAAGCCGAGGAAAGACGGCAGCGCGAACGCAGGGCCGGAGCGGAAAGAGCCGCAGCCGAAGCCCGAGAGGCAAAGGCGGCCAAGGAAAGGCGCCTTGCCGAGACTGTTTCCGCCAGAGAGGCCCAGGCATCCGAGACTGACGAGCTTGAGGAGACGATTGCGCTCTCGGGCGAAGAGGAGGCTGCGGCACAGGAGGAGGTTCTCTCCGCCGAGGACGCCCTGAACGACGTCAATGCCCGCGCGGCCGAAGCTCGAAGAGCCGAGTCCGACGCGAAGGCTCAGGCACGTGTTGCACATGCGCGGCTTGAGGCGGCCGAGCGCCGTGCCGAGGATCTCAGACAGCGTCTTCTGAGGCTTGCAGCTTCCGAGGGAACGCTCGAAGCGCCTGACAAGGAGGGGCTCGAGGCGATGAAGCTCGACTTCGAGGAGGCTCAGGCCGCCGCAGAGGAGGCGCGCGCACTTGAAGAGGAGGCGGCTGAGGCGGCAGCAGAGGCGAGACGCAGAAGAGACGCCGCCAACGAGGCTTATTTTGCGGCTCTTGCTCAGGAAAAGGAAACGGCCGCGAAGCTCGACGCCCTTGAGGCCGTCGAGGCGGGGGCTCAGGCAAAGGGGCGGCTTGCCGAATTCGAGGCCGCCGAAGGGCTTGACGGTCTTCCGCGCCTGTCCGAGGCGCTTTCGGCCGACCCCGAATGGGTGACGGCCGTCGAGGCCGTTGTCGGATCGAGGCTGGGAGCACGCTTCTTGAGCCGGCTCGGCATGGCTCAGGGCTACGAGAGCCGCCGGCCGCCCGCCGCCATCTCGTTCGTTGAACGAGGTGAGACGCAGGAGGGCCGCCCTGCACTCGAGCTCGACGGCGTCAGGCTGGAACCCATCACCTCGCACGTCAGGTGTCGTTCGTCCGACGCGACGGCGGCTCTCGCGGACGTTGCGGCGAACGTCTACTGCGTGAAGAGCCTTTCGGAGGGGCTGGCTTTGAGAGCCAGGCTTCCCGAAGGCGTCACGCTGGTGACTCCGAAGGGCGACCGGCTCACGAGCCGAAGCCTTGTCGTCTGGACGGCGAGCGATCCGGGACAGTCCGTGCTCTCTCGCCAGCAGGAGATCTCCGCACTCAGGGACTGCCTTCATGAGCTTGAGGACAGGCTGGGCAAGCTTGATGACGACAGGAATGCGGCCGGAGCGGCGGCCGAGGCCGCTGAACGGACCGCACGCACTTCGGCTCAGGGCGCCCGTGCTGCTGAGGCGGGGGTGGCCGACCTGAGGCTCAGGATCAAGGCGGCGGAGGCGGCGGTGGCGGCCCACGAGACCCGTCTTGCCGATCTGCGTCGCAGCAGGGAGGAGCTTGAGGCCGAAGGCGAGGAGGCCAGAGCGCTTGCCGAAGAGGCGGGCGTAGCGGCAGACGAGGCGGAGGCGGCGTCAGAACGCGCCGTGCGCGCTGCCGCAGGATTCACGTCCGAACTTGCGCGAGCCGACATGCGCTTCAAGACGAAGACGGCTGCGCTTGCGGCCGTGAGGCACAAGGCGGAGCTGGCACGCGCGAAGCTGCGGCAGCTTTCGGAGTCGGCCCGTCTGTATGCACAGAGCGAGGCGGCTCTTCGAAGCGACATCGCCCGAGAGGAGGCGCGTCTTGTCGAGGCCTCCAGGCTCCTTGAGGAGAGCGCGAAGGTGCTCGGCGACGCGGCGTCGGCCGCTGCCCTCAAGGTGCTTGAAGAGGCGGAGCGTGCGCATGCCGCACGTCGCGACGCGACGGCCGCGGCCAGACTTGCGCTCACCGAGGCTCAGGGCCGCTGGCAGGCCGCGCAGGCGGACGTCATGCCCATGACGGAGGCGCTCGGCGTCAAGAGAGTCGAGCAGCAGATGAAGGAAAGCCTTCGGACTCAGTTTGAGGAGAGGCTCAATGAGCTCAAGGCCGACAGGACGGATCTTGCGCGTCGCGCGGCGGAGCGTCCGCAGAAGGCTCAGAGCCTTCGCGCCAAGGTGCTGAGGCTCATCAGCGAGATTGCAGGATTGGGTCCCGTCAATCATGCCGCGCTCGAGCACCTCGAGGCGGTGAGAAGGACGCTCGAGGCGACGGCCAGACAGGTGGAGGACCTTGAAAAGGGCATTGAAACTCTGGAGGCCGCCATCAGAAAGATCGATGCGGAGACCAGAGGACGTCTCAGGGAGACGTTCGAGGAGGTGAACGGTCACTTTGCCGAGACGTTCTCCGAGCTCTTCGGAGGCGGCGTCGCCTCGCTCGTCATGTCGGGAGACGATGTGCTCAACGCGGGCGTCGAGGTGAAGGCTCAGCCGCCGGGCAAGAAGAACGCGGGCGTGAAGCTGCTTTCGGGCGGCGAGCAGGCCCTCGCGGCCACGGCGCTCGTCTTTGCGATTTTCAGGCTCAATCCCGCTCCCTTCTGCCTGCTTGACGAAGTGGATGCACCCCTTGACGAGGCCAATCAGGCGAGGCTTGCAGGTCTGTGCCGCCGCATGTCGAGCGAGACGCAGTTCCTCATGATCACGCATCATCGCGTGACGATGGAGTTCGCGGGAGCGCTTGTGGGCGTAACGATGAAGGAGCCCGGCGTGAGCCGCGTCGTGAGCGTCGACATCGAGAACGCGGTCCGCATGGCGAACTGACGCCTGCGGTTCCGCGTCCCGCACGCGCGTCGTGGCGAATCCGTCAAAAGTGCGTACAATCAACAGAAGCTGCGCCCGCGTCGGGCGCCCACAAAGCCGGACATAATTCAAATGAGTCAGACTCAGATCATTCTTATCGTGGCCGCCCTGGTGGTCATTGCCTTCTTCTTCTGGCGCTCGATGCGCGAGGAGCGCCGCATGCGCGCAAGCCGAAAGGCCCGCCTGCAGGCGGGAGGCGACGTTCGCAAGGACGTGCTCGCCGAAGAGAAGCCCGAGCCTCGCGTCGAGCCTCAGCTCGAGGACATGGTGGACGACGACGAGCCGCACGAGGCGGTTCAGTCTGCCTTCAGGGACGACCTTCCGTCTGAAAAGCCGCCCGTCTACGAGCGTTTCGCCGAGGAGCAGAAGGCGCGCCTTGAGCGCGAGGCCGCCCGCGGCGGGCGAAAGGCAGGCCGCATCGCCGGCATCGAAAAGCCGCCCGTCGACCACGGCATCCAGTGGGTGCTCGACGTGACGCCCTATGAAGGCAAGACCTTCCCGCTCGGTTCCATGGACTCCCTTGTCACGCAGATCCGACAGCTTTCGCTGCCGCTGCCCGTGTCGCTTTGGGCGAAGTCCGCTGAGGACGGCCTCTACTATCCGTCCGAATGCCTGCCTGCGGAGGCCGTTCACATCGTCGCGACGATCCTGATCGCCAATCGTGCCGCCGTGCTTGACGACGTTTCCGCCTCGAGCTTCCTGCAGATGCTCGAGCAGACTGCCGCCCAGAACGACGTTGACGTGCGCACATCCTGCGACATCAAGACGGCGGTCTCGACGGCTGTTCAGATCTCCCGCTTCATCCACTACTACGACAAGCTGATTGAGGTTTCGATCGTCCCCGCTCCGCGTGAGGAGGGCCTGACGCTCGAGGAGGTGACGAAGGTTGCCGAGGGCGCGGGCTTCGTCAGCGCGAGCGGCCGTTGGGAGCTTCGAATCGACGAAGGTTCCAGAGAGCCTCTGATGACGCTCTCGCTGGCGGGTGCCGACTCCTCCCAGCTGCGCCTTTCCTTTGACGTCCCCCTTGCCAACGTGCCGCGCGGCGACCTCAAGCGCTTCTTCCAGCTTGCAAACCACATCGCCTGCCATCTCGGCGGCGTCTGGGTCGACGGCGCGGGCAACCGCATCGAGGCTGCAGGCGGCCTGATCCTTCAGGACGAGATCGAGCATCAGGACGCGCAGATGGCCGCCAGCGGCGTGCGTCCCGGCTCCGAGCGCGCAAGGCTCCTCTTCTCGAGAAGCGCCTGACGCAGGATCCGCGTCAAGCATCATTCACTGCCCGCCGCATTCGGACGCAAGCCGCCCGGCGGCGGGCTTTTCTTCTTCGCTTCTTCGGAATGCAAGATATGACCGAACCGACAAAGACTGAAACCCTCGCGAACGACGACTTCGACGGTGCCGCAAAGGCTGCGGCGATCGAGCCCTCCAGGGCCCCCGCCCGCATGCGTGAGCTCGAGAAGCTCGTAGAGACCTGGGACTACGAGTACTTCGTGCTTGACAATCCGAGCGTTCCCGACGCCGAATACGACCGCACGTTCAATGAGCTCAAGGCTCTTGAGGCCAGATTTCCTGAATGGAAGAGTCCTGCCTCGCCCACGGCCCGCGTGGGCGGTGCTGTTCGAAGCGACCTTGCAAAGGTCGTGCACGCCGTGCCGATGCTTTCCATTCACACCGAGACCGACTTTTCGAGCGAGGGTGCGGCGGCATTCGACCGCCGCGTGCGCAGCGAACTCGGGCTCGCGGATGAGGATCCTGCCGTGGCGTACGACTGCGAGCTCAAGTTTGACGGTCTGGCAACGAATCTTCGTTATGAAAAGGGCGTTCTCGTACAGGCCGCCACTCGCGGCGACGGCAGTGCAGGGGAGGACGTGACCGCGAATGCGCGCACGATCCGCACGATCCCGCTTCGTCTGGAGGGCGACTTCCCCGACGTGCTGGAGGTGCGCGGCGAGGTGATCATGCATCGCGACGACTTCGAGGCGCTCAACCGCCGTCAGGCAGAGGAGGGGCAAAAGACCTTCGTCAATCCGAGAAATGCGGCGGCGGGGTCCCTGCGCCAGCTCGATCCTGCAGTGACCGCACGCAGGACGCTTCATTTTTACGCCTATGCGCTGGGTGAAGTCTCGGGCGGCGAATTCGCGCCCACGCAGACGGAAGTTCTCGACAGACTTGCGTCGCTCGGGTTCCCTGTTGCGGACGTCCGCCGAAGGGTCGAGGGGCCGACAGCGCTCGCGACCTTTCATGATGAGGTGGCAGAGATCAGACACACGCTGCCCTTCGACATCGACGGCGTCGTCTACAAAGTGGACAGTCTTGAGCTTCAGAGGGAGCTCGGCTTCATTGCTCGCGAGCCCCGCTGGGCCTGCGCCCACAAGTACCCGCCCGAAGAGGCTCTGACGGTCTGCGAAGCCATCGACATTCAAGTCGGGCGCACGGGCAAGCTCACGCCTGTCGCGCGCTTGAAGCCCGTTTTCGTCGGCGGCGTGACCGTCTCGAACGCCACTCTTCACAACGAGGACCATATTGCGGGCCTTGATCTGCGCCCCGGCGACACGGTCGTGGTCCGCG
>OBLO01002103.1_pt1 | contig 15847 bp, 11 predicted proteins | sample 1519401 | NCBI WGS metagenome assembly OBLO01 (sample SAMEA2602897, study PRJEB22501) | metagenome | reverse complement strand
AGAGTCCCGCTGCGTGCTGATTCAATCATGGAGTATTTCTAAAGCATAAAAATTGTCCTAAAAGCAGCAGTCAAAAAAACATAACTCGCAAGCTCAGACAATGATTTTTTGACTGCTAACGGTCAATTTTGATGCTTAAGAAATACTAACCATGATCTCATATGCACGCAGCGGGACTCTCTTCCTTTTCTTCCGGCCGGGTATCAACCGCTTAATGCATTAAATAGAAAATTGCCCCTGTGGTTTCCACGAAAAAGATGGTATAATTGACATACGAATATACGCACACGGAGGAAGTATGCATGAGTGAATTTGTGACTTTGAAAGATGTTAAGAAGATATATCAGATGGGCGAAGTTGAGATCATGGCGGCCGCAGGAATTGATTTTGAGATTAAAAAGGGAGAATTTGCAGTTGTTGTTGGTCCGAGTGGAGCCGGGAAAACCACAGTTCTCAATATTCTTGGCGGCATGGATACGGCATCTGAGGGGCAGGTGCTGGTAGATGGGCAGGATATTGCTACGTATTCAACGAAGCAGCTGACTGCATATAGAAGAGACGATATCGGATTCGTGTTCCAGTTTTATAATCTGATACCGAATCTGACAGCACTGGAGAATGTGGAGCTTGCACTCCAGATATGTAAGAATCCGATGGATGCAAAAGAGGTATTGGAAGAAGTAGGACTTGGAGACCGTCTGGATAATTTTCCTGCTCAGTTATCAGGAGGAGAACAGCAGAGAGTGTCGATTGCAAGGGCACTTGCGAAGAATCCGAAATTATTACTCTGTGATGAACCAACGGGAGCGCTTGATTACAATACAGGCAAATCCATTTTGAAATTACTTCAGGATACATGCCGGAACAATGGTATGACAGTTATACTGATCACACATAACTCGGCAATAGCACCGATGGCAGACCGGGTGATCAAGATCAAGAACGGACGGGTTGATAAGATCATCGAAAATCCGCAGCCGGTTCCGGTTGAGACCATAGAATGGTAAGACAAAGAGGTGAGGATAACAGATGGCAAGAAAGATAACACGAAAGAATTTTTACATGGAGATCCGACGGAATTTTGGCCGTTTTATTTCAATTCTTTTTATTGTTGCTTTGGGTGTTGCGTTCTTTTCTGGAATCCGGGCATCGGAACCATCTATGAGAATTACGGGAGATGCGTATTTTGATGAATCGGATCTGATGGACATTAAGGCTGTCAGTACGCTTGGAATTACGAAAGAGGATGTAAGTGCGGTCGGAAACGTAAAGGGAGTGGGAAAGGCTGAAGGTGCCTACAGTGCAGATTTCCTGAATATAAAGAATAAGAAACAATATGTACTTCATGTGATGTCAGCGATGGAGGATATGAATAAGATCACGGTAAGGGAAGGACGTATGCCGGAAAAAGCAGGGGAATGTCTGGTTGATGACCAGATGAATTATAAAATCGGCGAGACGATAAAATTAAAGTCCGGAACAGATGACAAGGTGACAGATACATTGAAGACGGACGAATTAAAAGTAGTCGGAAAAGGAAATTCCCCATACTACATTTCACTGAGCCGAGGAAGCACAACCATTGGAACCGGTACGATAAGCGGATTCGTAGTGGTTCCGGAGAAAACCTTTGATCTGGATGTGTATACGGAAATGTACGTACAGGTGGCAGGTGCAAAAGATCTGACTGCTTATACGAAGGCATATAAAGAGAAAGTAAAGACCGTCCAAAAGAGAATCGAAGCAATCACAGAAGAAAGAGGAAAGATCCGGAAGTCGGAACTTGAAGATAAGGCAAATGAAAAACTTGCGAAAGCGCAGAAAAAGCTGGATGATGGCAAAGCGGAATCGAAGCAGAAGCTTGAGGATGCCAAAAAGCAGATTACCGATGGAGAGACGCAGGTTTCGCAGGCAAAAGAAAAGATCGCGAGTGGAAAGTCGCAGATTGCAGCAGCAAAGCAGACGATAGATACAAAACAAAAAGAATTGGATCAGGCGAAAAAGACGTATCAAAATGGACTGAAAGAGCTTTCCCAGGGAAAGAAACAGTACGAACAAGGAAAAGCTGCGTATGATTCCCAGTATGCAGAAGCGCAGGCAAAGATTCAGGCAGGAGAGGAAGGCCTGGTTACATACAGAGCCGAACTGGATAAAGGCTGGGCGGGATATCAGACTCTTCTGAATACGATTGAGGCACTAAAAGCACAGGCAGCAGGCGGTTCGGGACAGGATCCGGATCAGGAGAATCCCAACCAGGATCAGGAATTATTACAGAAGATCCAGGTAATGGAGCAGCAGGCGCAGGAGACCAAGAAGACACTGGATGCAAAAGAACAGGATTATCAGACCCAGAAGGCCGGACTTGATGCAGCAAAGCAAAAGCTCGCAAGTGGGAAAGCCGAGCTTGACCAGGCAAAAGCGAAGCTGGACGCCAGTGAAGCAAAGCTTACCAGTGCAGCCGCAAGTATAGAATCCGGACAGAAACAATTAGATGCCGGTAAAGCAGAGTTGAAAGCACAGGAACAGACATTGCAAAATGGCGAGACAGAAATTGCTCAAAATGAAGCCAAACTTGCCGATGCGAGAAAAGAATATGAGGACGGAAAAGAGACGTCTGAGGAAGAAATCGCAAAAGGTGAGAAAAAGCTTGCTGATGCAAAAGAACAGATTAAGAAGATAAAGAATCCAAAATGGTATGTATACAATAGAAGTACACTGGTAGAATATGATGGATTTGGGGAAAATGCAAACCGTATGCGTGCAATCGGAAAAGTATTTCCTGTGATGTTCTTCTTAGTTGCTGCTCTGATCAGTCTGACCGGTATGACCCGTATGGTGGAAGAGCAGAGAATTGAGATCGGTACAATGAAAGCACTGGGATACGGTAATTTTTCTATTGCTTCCAAGTATCTGGGATACGCGCTTCTTGCAACAGCGGGAGGAAGTATTCTGGGAGTGCTGACAGGAGAAAAGATCTTGCCGTATATTATCATTTATGCATATGAGATTATGTATCCGCATATTCCGAAGATTTATGTACCATATCATATGAGTTATGCGGTGATGGCATCGGCCGCTTCGATCGTGTGTACCATGGGAGCGACACTTGCATCCTGCTATAAAGAACTGGCTGCAGAACCGGCTGTGCTGATGCGTCCGCCGGCACCAAAAAAGGGAAGAAGAGTGTTCCTAGAAAGAATTGGATTTATTTGGAAACGAATGAATTTCACATGGAAATCAACAATCCGAAACTTGATGCGTTATAAAAAACGTTTCTTTATGACGATATTTGGAATTGGCGGCTGTATGGCACTGATGCTGGTTGGATATGGGGTAAAGGATTCGGTATATGAGATCGCAGATATTCAGTACGATGAGATCCAACTGTATGACGGGCATATTTTCTACAAGGATGATGTAACAAAGACAGAGAAAGAAGAGTTGAAGGAATATCTGAAAGAAGATACGGATATTCAGACTTATATGGATGCGAGGATGCAGAGCGTGACGGCATCAAAGGGAAATAAAAAACGCAGCGTTTATCAGTGCGTACTTGGCAATCCGGATATTGTCGGAAAATATGAAGATTTCCATGACAGGAAGACGAAAGAATCATACAAACTTACAGACAATGGTGCAATTGTCAGTGAGAAGACGGCAAAACTTCTGAATGTAAAAGAAGGAGATACGATAAATCTTAAGGACGGTATGGCAAAAGGTGTCACAGTAAAAATTGCGCATATCTGTGAGAACTATATGGGACATTACATATATTTTACGCCGCAGTATTATAAGAAAGTATATGGAAAGACAGCAGAATATAACTGTATCATGTTCCGGGCAAAGGATGGATATTCAGAAGAGCAGGTGAAAAAAGCCGGAGAAAAAATCCTTGCGAAAGATCAGGTACTGACAATCTCTTATCTGCATGATATTAAGGATCAGCTGGATGATATGCTTGCCAGCCTGAATCTGGTGATCATAGTCCTGATCGTTTCGGCGGGAATGCTTGCATTCGTAGTACTTTATAATCTGAACAGTATTAACATTACAGAGCGTCAGAGAGAGCTTGCAACTTTGAAAGTGCTTGGCTTCTATGATGTGGAAGTAGCGGAATATGTATTCCGGGAAAATATCCTGCTGACGCTTATTGGAGCTTTCGTAGGTGTGATATTCGGTAAAGTCCTGCACCTGTTCGTAATTCAGACGGTGGAAGTGGATGCGGCGATGTTTGGACGAAGCATTTATCTTCCGAGTTATATCTACAGCTTTTTATTTACGATAGGATTTTCATTATTCGTAAACTGGGTAATGTATTTCAAGTTAAAGAAAATTGACATGGTAGAATCATTGAAAAGCATAGAGTAGCCGGAAAAATGGTACGGCACATATAATATTAATATAAGGATATTCGGCGAAAATATCATAAAAATATCAAAGTTTATAAATGGTTTATAAATTTCATAGAATTGTTAGCACTCTTTTTAAAAGAGTGCTAATTTTCTATTGACTTTTAAAATATGCAGTATTATCATATCTGTTAGATGAAAAATGTAACAAAAAAATGTGGGCCAGTCGGCAATACGGCATCTTTTGTCACTAATATGATAGAAATATAAAAGTAGAAATAGGAGTGATTTACAATGGCAGCAAAGAAAGGTAGTTTGTCAATCAGCAGTGAAAACATTTTCCCGATCATTAAAAAATGGGTATATTCCGATCACGATATTTTCGCACGTGAGTTGGTTTCCAATGGATGTGATGCGATCACAAAACTGAAGAAGCTGGATATGATGGGTGAATACCAGTTACCGGATGATTACAAACCGGCGATCAAAGTTGAGGTTAATCCAGAAGAAAAAACTCTGAAATTTACAGATAACGGTCTTGGAATGACAGCCGATGAGGTAGAAGAATATATTACACAGATTGCATTTTCAGGAGCTACACAGTTCCTTGAAAAATATAAAGATAAGACAACAGAAGATGATATGATCGGACATTTCGGTCTTGGATTCTATTCTGCATTTATGGTAGCAGATGAGGTGCATATCGATACACTCTCTTACAAAGAAGGCGCAAAACCGGTACACTGGGTAAGCAACGGCGGAACTGAGTATGAGATGGAAGAAGGCGACAAACAGGAAGTCGGATCTACAATGACCCTGTATCTGAATGAGGACAGCCTGGAGTTCGCTAATGAATACAGAATGAGAGAAGTTCTGGAGAAATATTGTTCATTTATGCCGGTAGAAATCTTCCTTTCCAAGGCAAATGCAGAGCCTGAATATGAGACGATCGACGAAGCAGATCTGAAAGATGATGATGAAGTAATCGAGCATATTCACGAAGATGCCAAGATGGAAGAAAAAGAGAATGAAAACGGCGAGAAAGAAATGGTAGAGACAGAACCTGCCAAAGAAAAAGTAAAGATCAAAAAACGTCCGGTTTCATTAAGTGATATCCACCCACTGTGGACAAAGCATCCGAATGAATGCAGTGATGAAGATTATCTGAACTTCTACCGCAAAGTATTCATGGATTACAAAGAGCCACTGTTCTGGATCCACCTGAATATGGATTATCCATTTAATTTAAAAGGAATTTTGTACTTCCCAAGAATCAACACAGAGTATGATTCTATTGAAGGAACAATTAAGTTATACAACAACCAGGTATTTATCGCGGACAATATTAAAGAAGTCATTCCGGAATATCTGATGGTATTAAAGGGAGTCATCGATTGTCCGGATCTGCCGCTTAACGTATCACGTAGCGCATTACAGAATGACGGATTTGTGAATAAGATCTCTGAATACATTTCCAAGAAGGTTGCAGACAAGCTTTCCGGAATGTGCAAGACAAAGAGAGAAGACTATGAGAAATACTGGGATAACATCAGTCCGTTCATCAAGTTCGGATGCCTGAAAGATGAAAAATTCTGTGACAAGATGAAAGATGCGGTTCTGTTTAAGAATCTGGATCACAAATATCTGACATTGAAAGATTGCATCGAGGCAAATGGAGGAACAGTGGAAGATCAGAATGCCAAGACAGATGATCAGAATACTGAGAACAAAGAAGAGGATAAGACAGTTATTTATTATGTGACGGACGAGATCCAGCAGAGCCAGTACATCAACATGTTCAAGAACCAGGGCATGGATGCGGTAATCTTAGGACACAACATTGATTCGCCGTTTATCACACAGTTAGAGCAGCGTAATCAGAATATCAAGTTCCAGAGAATCGACGCCGATGTAACAGCAGGTGCAAAGGAAGAAGTTGCCGAAGAAGAGAAAGAAGCATTCCAGAAGAAATCTGACAGTCTGGTAGAGATTTTCCGCAAAGAGCTTGGAAAAGAGAATCTGGATGTTAAAATCGAGAAACTGAAAGATGAAAATGTTGCTTCTATGATGACGTTATCCGAAGAAAACCGTCGTATGCAGGAAATGATGAAAATGTATGGCATGAACGGAATGGATATGGGTACAACAAGTACACTGATCCTGAATGCAAATCATCCGCTGGTTCAGTATGTAGTTGATCATAAGGGCAGCGAGAATACAAGTATTATCTGCAAACAGTTGTATGATCTGGCAATGCTGGCACATAAGCCATTGAATCCTGAAGAGATGACAGCGTTTGTAAAGAGAAGTAATGAGATTATGATGCTGCTTACGAAGTAAGTCTGGCAGAGAGTTGAAGTAAAGAAGACCATGCAGCTGTGGAAAGAGAAATCCATAGTTGCATGGTTTTTGTTTGTATTCTAGTATTCGCCTTCGATATTTTTGGATTTTAAGATGGATTTTACTTCGGTATCCCATTCTCTTTCGATGGACTTATCCATAGAAAAGGTTTTGAGGGAAGTGCCGGTGATGCATTGGAGGGTGCTTCCATCGTAGTGGAAATTGAGGTAGAGTCCCTGAATGTCTTCTGGGCGGTAAGCGGTCAGGCCGTGGGCTGTCAGGAAGGCAGGAATCTGATCGTCCGGGAGAGCAAGGACAATCTTGAAGTTCAGAGGAGTGCGTTTGCCACGGATGATCTGGAAGCAGAAGTCACGGATCTTTTCCCAGCGGGAGTAAGTCTCTTCCAGTTTTTCGTCGAAGAAGTCTTCCTGGAGATAACCGCTTATGGTGAATTTGTTAAATGTAGTGAATTCTCCTTCGATAAAGAGAAATGTATCAAAAGTATCCTTTAAAAGAAGATGGGACATACAATTTTTGGCTGATAACTGGTATACGTTCATAAGGAATAACCTCCGGATAAAAATAAATGTAATCTGTATTATAGCACAAAAATTGATATAAATTGACATGGGAATGAAAAAACAGTAAAATAAGTTGAATATATATTTATCAACAAAAAGAAATGTAGAAGAGAGGAATTTTTTTGGAAATAGATAATAAAAATTCTGAGGAGAAGGAAGCTAAACAGCCGGCAGAGATTCCGGAAAAAGAAAAGGATCATGTGCTTAGGACTGCAGTAATTCTGGCAACAGTGATCATTGTGCTTGGAGGAATCGTTGTAGCAGTAAGGCTTAATAATCCAAAGCAGGACACAACGAAAGGCAGGAAGATCCTGAGTGAGATGGATCGTACGGATGTCGGAAAAGTAAATAAAAAAATCCAGAAACTTGAAGAGGAAGAACGTGTGAAGGAAGAAGCAGCAGATAACAGATCCGTAAGCGAAAAGTTTGCGGATTGTCTGATCCTTGGAGATTCGATCACACAGGGCTTATATGAGTACGGAGTGCTGGATGAGGCGAATGTACAGGCAGACCGCGGAACGGAAGTTTCGGAAGTCAGCAGTAAAAAGATTGAGGAACATATAAAAAAAGCCAAAGAGATGAAGCCGGAAGTGCTGTTTCTTGCCTATGGAATGAATGATATCGAAGCACAGAATGGAAATGCGTCCGGATTTGTGAAAGCATATAAAAATGTTATAGAGGATCTGAAAGAGTCCCTGCCGGATACGAAGATTTATGTCAATTGTATTCTTCCGGCGGCGCAGTCGGCGATTGAAACAAGACCTTTATTTGCCAATGTTCCAAAGTTCAATCAAAAACTGAAAAAATTATGTAAAAAAGAAAAAGTGACATTCATCGATAATACAGATCTGGTAAAACAGGAGTATTATGCCGATGATGGGATCCATATGTCACCATCTTATTATACGAAATGGGTAGATCATATGGCGGAGGCAGCAGGATTATAATGAGAAAAGGAAGACTGGATATTATTAATACATGTAAGTATCTGATGGTGATCGCACTGATTGCCTATGTGGTATTGCTGGTTTCCGGAGAGGGAGATAATACCGTATCCGTAGATACGATACAAAAGAATATTGAAAAATCTGTTTCGCTGAAAGGCATGAAAAAGGGAAGTTCTCAGGACCTTAAGAAGTATTATGGTCTGAATGCCAACGATTATGCCGGAACAATGTTGTATATACCGGATGATGTCATGAGTGTAAATGAGATACTGGTAGTAAAAGTAAAAGATAAGAGCCAGGTAGAAGATGTGGAGAAGGCTGTAGAGGAGCGTTTGTCTACACAGAAGAAGAGTTTTGAGGGCTATGGTGTAAAACAGACCAGGCTTCTTCATTCTGCAATCGATGAAACCAGGGGGTATTACATATTATTAGCTGTTTCAAAAGATGCGGACCGCATAGAAGCCGCATTTAAGAATAGTATTTATTAGAAGGCAGAGGAATTAGAAAGATGTTATTTAGCAGTATTGTTTTTTTATTTACATTTTTACCGGCTGTGTTGGTGTTGTATTACCTGCTGCCGGAGAGATTCCACAATCCGGTTTTGCTGCTTGCAAGTCTGATTTTTTATGCATGGGGTGAACCGGTCTATATTTTCCTGATGCTGTTATCCATTTTGTTCAATTATTTCAGTGGACTTGATATAGCAAGAAATCTGACGGACAGAAGGCTGGCAAAAAGAAGCCTTATATTCAATATTGTGGTGAACATTGCAATCCTGGGATTTTTCAAATATGAAGGCTTTGTGCTGGATTCACTGAATGCGGTGCTGCCGGTGCATATTACATATCATCCGCTGGCACTGCCGATCGGTATCTCATTTTATACATTCCAGATATTGTCTTATATTATAGATGTTTATCGGGGAAATGTTAAAGTTCAGAAGAATATCCTGAACTTTGCATTATATGTAACAATGTTTCCGCAACTTATCGCAGGACCGATCGTACAGTATGCAGATGTTGAAGAGCAGCTTGTAAACCGCGAATCATCATGGGACAAGTTCGGAGAAGGGTGCATGTATTTTATACGTGGACTTGCAAAAAAGGTATTGCTTGCGAATACTTCTGGTATGATATTTACGGAAGTAACCGGACTTGGAAAGGGCAATGTGTCGGTACTGAGTGCATGGCTTGGTGCTTTTGCCTATATGTTTCAGATTTATTTTGATTTCAGTGGTTATTCGGATATGGCAGTGGGACTTGGAAAGATGTTTGGATTTGAGTTCTGTATGAATTTTAATTATCCGTACATAGCGAAAAGTATTACTGAATTCTGGCGCAGATGGCATATTTCTCTGAGCAGCTGGTTCAGGGATTATGTATACATTCCGCTCGGGGGCAACAGAGTATCGAAGAGCCGGCATATCTTCAATCTAATGGTTGTATGGTTTCTGACCGGATTATGGCACGGAGCTGCATGGAATTTCGTGGCATGGGGATTGTATTACGGGATCATACTGATCATTGAAAAATATATCCTGTCACCGGTACTGGATAAACTCCCTTCGGTTGTACGCCATATTTACAGTATTGTGCTGGTTGTGATCGGATGGGTATTATTCTTTAGTCCTTCACTTGGAGGGGCGGCCAGATATCTGGGAATGATGTTTGGAGCAGGAGCACACGGAGTGGCAGACAGGGAAAGCCTGTATCTACTTACAACGAATCTGGTATTGTGGATCATTCTGATCATTGGTTCTACTCCGCTTACAGATGTCAGATATCAGCATATGCTGCGCCAGAAGAAGTGGAATACGACGCTTCTGAATGGAATCGTATATGCGGTACTGTTCATTTTGTGTATCGCATATCTGGTGACAGAGACATATAATCCGTTCCTGTATTTCAGATTTTAGGAGTAAAAATGAGACAGTCAAGAAAAAAATGGGAAAGAAGAAGAGAAGTGCATAGAAATAAATTAGCAGCGGTGATATTTGTCATAATGATGATCGCTTTCTGTGTTGTGAATCTGGCAACGGGTGACCGGGAATTCTCGGCGACAGAGAACCGGGCACTGGAACAGAGACCGGAACTTACAATTTCAGGAATAGAAAGCGGAAGATGGATGGAGCAGTACGAATCCTATGTATCAGATCAGTTCGCGGGAAGAGATTTCTGGGTAATGCTAAAAAGCAGGGTGGATCTGCTGGCAGGAAAGAGAAAAGCGAATGGCGTGTTCAAAGGAAAAGACCATTATCTTCTGGAGGATATTGCAAAACCGGATGAAGATCAGATGAAAGAAAATCTGTCTGCAATGAAAATGTTTCAAAAACAATATAAAGATATACCAATGTACATGATGCTGGTTCCGAATGCGGCTAATATCGAATCGGATAAACTTCCGGGATATGCAGTTACAGAGAATCAGGAGAAGCAATTTAAAGCAATTCACAGTACACTGGGATCTGTTTATACATGGGTGGATGTCAGTGATATTTTAAAAAAACACAGATCAGAAGAAATCTATTATCACACAGATCATCACTGGACAACACTTGGCGCGTATTACGGTTATCAGGCTCTTTCAAAAAGCATGAAGCTTGATACATCCAAAACCTCTGACATGAAGCCTTATGCGGTGACCAATGCATTTAACGGAACACTGGCTTCGACGAGCGGATATGAAACGGGATATGAAGAACCGATATATATCTATGCACCCGACAATCTTAAGAATGCAACAGAGGCTGTAGTAAATAATGTAAATGAAAAAAAGAAGACGGCAACTCTTTATGATACTTCCAAGCTTAAAGGAAAAGACAAATATGCACTTTTTCTTGGCGGAAATTATCCGATCCTTGACATCAAGACGACGGCAGATTCGACAGACAGGCTTCTGATCATCAAGGATTCTTATGCCAATAGTCTGATTCCGTTCCTGATACCTTATTACAGGGAAATTGTGGTTGTCGATCCAAGGTATTATTATGATGATATTGAAAAGGTCATGAAGAAGGATAATATCACAAGTGTATTATTTTTATATAATGGAAATACTTTTGTAAAAGATAACAGTATCAGCGGGGTATTACAGAATGATTAGGCTGAATAAATATTTAAGCGAAGCCGGTGTGTGCTCAAGAAGAGAGGCGGACCGGCTGATAGAATCCGGCGTTGTAACGGTGGATGGAAAAAATGCCGTACCCGGAATGAAGGTTGAAGACGGACAGGAAGTCTGTGTGGGGAAAAAACGGATAAAAAGCAAGACAAAAAAGACAGTCCTGGCGGTATATAAACCCGCTGGGATTGTTTGCACAGAAGATAAAAGGGAAAAGAAGAATATTATCAGATTCCTGAATTATCCGCTACGCGTGACCTATGCGGGAAGACTGGATAAAGATTCGGAAGGACTTCTGATCATGACCAATGATGGTGATCTGATCAATGGCATGATGCGTGCAAGATTCTCCCATGAGAAAGAATATAAGGTCACAGTTAATAAAGAAATCACACCGGAGTTCATAGAAGAAATGAGTCGCGGAGTACATATCAGAGACAGGGAGAAGAACCTGGATGCGGTGACCAGGCCGTGTAAAGTGAGAAAGAATGGAAAATACACATTTTCCATTATTCTGACGCAGGGCCTTAACAGACAGATCCGCAGGATGTGTGAGGCACTTGGCTATAAGGTGACAACACTGAAGAGAATCCGCATTATGAATGTAGAACTAGGTAATCTGAAACCGGGAGAGGTAAGAGGATTAACAGAACAGGAGTTAAAAGAATTATATGGGACAGTCAAAGAACGAGAGAATGAAAGAACTGGTCAGCCTTCTGAATAAAGCTTCCAGAGCATACTATCAGGAAGCACAGGAGATCATGAGTAATTATGAATATGACAGATTGTATGATGAACTTAAGGAGCTTGAGGATGAGCTTGGTATTACCTTGTCAAACAGTCCGACGGTAAATGTCGGATATGAAGTGGTAAGCGAACTGCCGAAAGAAAGACATGAAAGCCCGATGCTTTCTCTGGATAAGACGAAAGAAGTAGAAGAACTTAAGAACTTTGTGGGAGATCAGGAAGTTCTGATATCATGGAAGATGGATGGTCTGACGGTTGTACTGACTTATCGTGATGGAAAGCTTTATAAGGCGGTCACCAGAGGTAACGGAGAAGTCGGAGAAGTGATCACGAACAATGCGAAAGTATTCAAAAATGTGCCGGTCCAGATTGCATATCAGGGAGAACTGATCTTAAGAGGAGAAGCAGTCATAGGATATAAGGATTTTGAAAAAATCAATCAGGAGATTGAAGATGTAGATGCCAGGTACAAGAATCCAAGAAATTTGTGCAGCGGTTCTGTCAGACAGCTGAATAACCAGATCACGGCTAAACGTAATGTAATGTTCTATGCATTTACACTGGTGCAGGCAGACGGAGTTGATTTTCAGAATTCCAGAGCCTGTCAGATGGAATGGCTGAAGTCACAGGGATTTACAACAGTGGAGTATTATATGGTGACCAGAGATACTGTTGAGGACGAAGTTGCTAAATTTTCGTCTAAGATCAGTGAAAATGATTTCCCGTCGGATGGACTTGTGTTAACATATGATGATATAGCGTATGGACGGTCGCTTGGAAGAACTGCAAAATTTCCGAGGGATTCTTTTGCGTTCAAATGGCAGGATGAGATCAGAGAGACAGTATTAAGAGAGATTGAGTGGAGTCCGTCGAGAACCGGACTGATCAATCCGGTTGCAATCTTTGATCCGGTAGAACTTGAGGGAACAACAGTAAGCCGTGCAAGTGTTCACAATATCAGTATTATGGAAGAACTGGAACTTGGGATCGGTGACAGGATTGAAGTATATAAGGCTAATATGATCATCCCGCAGATTGCAGAGAATCTGACAAGAAGCGGAGTAAAAGATATTCCGTGTAAATGTCCTGTCTGTCAGGGAGAGACAAAGATCCGGCAGGTCGGCAACGCAAAAGCATTGTACTGTATGAATCCGGAATGTCAGGCGAAGCACGTCAAATCATTTGCACTGTTTGTCAGCAGGGATGCACTTAATATAGAAGGATTATCAGAAGCAACACTGGAAAAATTTATTTCCAGAGGATATATTCATACATTTGCAGACATCTTCCATCTGGATCAATACAAAGAAAAAATTCAAAAGATGGAAGGATTCGGAGAAAAATCATATAAAAAACTGACAGAAAGTATAGAAAAGGCAAGAACGACGACCCTGCCGAGAGTCATTTATTCTCTGGGAATTGCAGGAATCGGACTTGCCAATGCAAAAGTTATTTGCAGAGAATTAAAATATGATGTAGAATCTCTTCTGAAGGTTTCGGAAGAAGAATTAAATGAGATTCAGGGAGTCGGAGAGGTTCTGGCAAAAGCGTTCGTCGGATATTTTGCAGATGCAAAACATGTGGAGAATTTCAGAAGGCTTTTAAATGAGCTGACCATTCCGGAAGAGACTGTAACAAAACAGCAGATTTTTGAAGGCGTTAATTTTGTAATTACCGGAAGCGTAAAGCATTTTGCCAATCGTGGAGAAGTAAAAGAGCTGATTGAAAGTCTGGGTGGAAAAGTGACTGGATCAGTCACATCAAAGACAAACTATCTGATCAATAATGATGTGACGAGTACGTCATCCAAGAATAAAAAAGCGAATGAGCTGGGAATACCGATTATTTCAGAAGAGACATTTCTGGAACTGGTAAATCAGGGGGAAGCATAAAAGCAGGATAAAAGTCAGAGTGAAATGCGTAAACTACGTTAAGAAGGAGAGAATAATGGCAAATCAGGATGATAATAACAATCAGGAAATTGAAAAAGTAGAAGATGTAGAGGTTGAGACAATAAAGAATACATCTGATACAGATAATAAGAAACAAAATAATGACGATGGATATGAAAAAGTCTGCTTTATCTGCAGACGTCCAGAGAGCGTTGCAGGAAAAATGATTGAACTTCCGAATCATATCTGTGTCTGCAATGACTGTATGCAGAAAAGCTTTGATGCAATGTCAAATGGCCCGATTGATTACAGTCAGCTGATGAATATTCCGGGAGTACAGGTATTTAATATGGCTGATATGGAACAGAGTATTCCAAAGCAGCAGAAGATCAAAAAGAAAAAAGAGGGCGAAGAATATAAACCATTAGTAGATATCAAGAATCTTCCGGCACCACATAAGATCAAGGCAAAACTGGATGAGTATGTGGTAGGTCAGGAATATGCAAAGAAAGTTATGTCTGTAGCTGTTTATAATCATTATAAACGTGTGGCTACTGATTCTATGGATGATATTGAGATTGAAAAGTCCAATATGCTCATGATCGGACCTACAGGTTCCGGTAAGACGTATCTGGTAAAAACACTGGCAAAGATTCTGGATGTACCGCTTGCGATCACAGATGCGACTTCACTTACGGAAGCCGGATATATCGGAGATGATATTGAGAGTGTGGTTTCCAAACTGCTTGCAGCTGCAGATAATGATGTAGAGAAGGCAGAACAGGGAATCATCTTTATCGATGAGATCGATAAGATCGCAAAGAAGAAGAATTCAAGTCAGAGAGACGTAAGCGGTGAGTCGGTACAGCAGGGAATGTTAAAACTTCTTGAAGGAAGCGATGTAGAAGTACCTGTCGGCGCAACCAGTAAAAATGCCATGGTTCCGCTTACAACCGTGAATACAAGAAATATTCTCTTCATCTGCGGCGGAGCGTTCCCGGATCTTAACGGAATCATCAAAGAGCGTCTGACCAAACAGGCAGCAATTGGTTTTGGAGCAGACTTAAGAGACAAGTATAATAACGACAAAGAGATACTGAAGAAAGTAACAACAGAAGATTTACGTGCATTTGGAATGATTCCTGAGTTCTTAGGACGTCTGCCAATCGTGTTCACTTTACAGGGTATGAGTGAAGAGATGCTGGTAGAGATTTTAAAAGAACCTAAGAATGCAATATTAAAACAGTATCAGAAACTGCTGGCATTGGATGAGGTAAAACTGGAATTCAATGACGATGCTCTTCATGCAATTGCGAAGAAGGCATTGAAGAAAGATACCGGAGCAAGAGCACTTCGTGCGATCATTGAAGAATTCATGCTGGATATCATGTATGAAATCCCGAAGGATGACAATATCGGAGAGGTTATCATCACGAAGGAATATATCGAAGGAACCGGAGGACCGGTAATTATGTTGAGAGGTCAGGAAGTACCAAGACTTCAATAATACATTTTACATATAAACTATTATATAATTTTTTACTAGGAGAAGAATGGAGGAAAGACAGCGATGGGGGAATTATCAGCTATTCCAATCTGGCTCTGCATACCCTTTGCAGGGCTGTTGCTTAGTATTGCGGTAATGCCACTGTTCAAGCCGGACTGGTGGGAAAAACATCAGCCGCTGGCAGTTGCATTTTGGTCAATCTTGTTTATTATTCCTTTTACAGCGAAATATGGAATATTTACAATGAGTGAGACTGTTCTGGAATGTGTGGTAAATGATTATCTGACATTTATCGTTTTACTGTTTGGATTATTCTGTGTAGCAGGTAACATTACAATTGACGGTGAGTTTGCCGGATCACCGAGGA
>OBLO01002065.1_pt1 | contig 16016 bp, 4 predicted proteins | sample 1519401 | NCBI WGS metagenome assembly OBLO01 (sample SAMEA2602897, study PRJEB22501) | metagenome | reverse complement strand
CCTAGAAACTGTATATGTTCCTGTTGATGGTTATAGTGATTATGTAACCAGATTTTCACCATATATCAACAATGCAAGAATTGTTATGATTTCTGACAGTGACTTTGTTATTAAGGATGGTGTGCTGCTTCAGTATTCAGGTAGCGATACAAATGTTGTAATTCCTGAAGAAGTAACAGAAATTGGTCCTTCAGCATTTAGAAATAATGTATCTATAAAAACTGTAGAATTTAGTAGCAATGTTGAGAAAATTTCCAATAATGCATTTATGGGTTGTACAAGCCTAAAATCTGTTGCATTAAATAATAAACTAACTACAATTTCTTATTCATCTTTTAATAGTTGTTCTGCATTAAAAGAAATTACAATTCCTAATTCAGTAGAAACAATAGGCAACTATGCATTTAACGGCTGTACCGCTTTAACAGAAATTACAATTCCTGATTCAGTAGAAACAATAGCCAATTATGCTTTTTATAAATGTACTTCATTAACTGATGAATTAGTAATCCCATCATCAGTAAAAACTATTGGTGAATATGCATTTGCAGAGAATAACAAAATCAATTCAGTTACGATCAAAGGTAATGAAGAAGGCACAACTATCGGTAACAGTTCTTTCCAAAATAATACTAGTGTAAAAACTCTAGATTTAGGCAATGTAACATCAATAGGTTCATATGCATTTAATAATTGTACTTCATTAACCGGTAAATTAACTATTCCTAATAGTGTAACAACAATTAAGAATAATGCTTTTTCAAATTGTAAGAGTATTACAGAAATAGATTTTTCTAAAAACCTAGATACTATCAATTATGAGACATTTTCTGATTGTACATCATTAAAGAAAATAACAATTCCAAATAATATTAAAACAATAGAAAATAGAGCATTTGGTTATTGTACAAGTGTAACAGAAATAGAACTAGGTACAGGTCTAACTCAGTTAGGTACAAGTGATTATTACAATCCATTCCAATATATGAGTGGTGTAAAGAAGATTACTTTTAAAACTGAAAAAGTACCTACAACTCCATATGGAGATTTATTCCAATATATGAACAACCTAGAAACTGTATATGTTCCTGTTGATGGTTATAGTGATTATGTAACCAGATTTTCACCATATATCAACAATGCAAGAATTGTTATGATTTCTGACAGTGACTTTGTTATTAAGGATGGTGTGCTGCTTCAGTATTCAGGTAGCGATACAAATGTTGTAATTCCTGAAGAAGTAACAGAAATTGGTCCTTCAGCATTTAAGAATAATACTAATATCAAAAAGGTAACTTTCTCTAAGAATATTAAGAAAATTAACCAATCAGCTTTTTATAGTTGTACAAATCTAGATACAGTTATTTTCAATAACTTAATTAGTTCTATTGGTAATAGTGCTTTCTATGGTTGTACAAAACTTTCAGGTACATTAAAAATTTCTGACAACACAAGAAGTGTAGGTAATTATGCTTTCGCTAATTGTTATTCCTTAACTTCTGTTGAAATTGCAAGTAACAATGAAGAAATTAAAATCAGTGACTATTCATTCCAAAATGATACTTCTATTAAGTCAATTTCACTGGGTAATGTTACTTCAATCGGTAAGTATGCATTTGATAACTGTAAAGGTATCAATACAAAAGTACAGTTTAATGATACTCTAAAAACAATTGGTGAATATGCATTTAGAAATTGTAGCAATATTATTGATACATTAGTTATCCCAACCAGTGTAACATCAGTTGCAACAGGTGCATTCCAAAACTGTTCAAGTATTACTAATGTAGAAATTCCTGATTCTCTAACTAGAATTAGTGCATATACTTTTGATTGTTGTAAGAGCTTAGAAAGTATTGAAGTTCCTGATTCGGTAATTATTATTGATAATCATGCATTTAATAATTGTTCAAGTGTTGAAACAGTTACTTTAGGTAAGAATGTTCAAACTATCGGTAGCAGTAATTATTACTACTACAACCCGTTCAACGGTATGAATTCTGTAAAGGAATTTACATTTAAAGGTGATACATTACCATCAGCATCATTTAACGATATTTTCTATTCAATGAATAGACTACAAACTGTATATGTAACTCTAAAGGCATACAAGTCATTTGGTTATACATATTCAGCATATATCAACAATGCAAGATACAAGGTTTTAGGTTACAAAGATGACTTTATTGTCAATGACAAGAATGAGTTATTACTATATCAAGGTAATGATACAGTAGTAACAATTCCTGAAAATGTTGAAACTATTGAAATTTCAGCATTCCAAAATAACAGTACCATTGAAAAAGTGATTTTCAATGAAAATCTAAAGTCAATTTCTTCTTATGCTTTTGAAAATTGTATTAATCTAACATCATATGAAGTAAATAAAAATCTTGAGAATATCGGTAGCAGAGCATTTTATGGTTGTACTTCTCTTGAAAGTGTAAACTTAAATAATAATATTACTACTATCGGTTCATCAGCTTTTGCAAACTGTACAAGTATAAGTGGTGACCTGAGAGTACCAAGTTCAGTAATTTCTATCGGTAGTAGTGCTTTTGACGGTGACAGTAGTATTGTTACTCTAAAGATTGAGGGCAACAAGAATGGTACATCTATCGGTTCTTATGCATTTAGAAATGCTAAGGCTTTAACTTCACTTGACTTAGGTTCAGTAGAAACTATCGGTACATATGCTTTCCAAAATTGTACAAGCCTTACAGGTGAACTTATTATTCCTGATAGTGTAACTTCAATGGGTGAAGGTACATTCCAAAACTGTAGTAGTATTACATCATTAACTCTATCAGAAAAACTAACTGCAATTTCAAGATATGCTTTTGCAAATTGTTCTGCTATTAAGGGAGAAATCAGAATTCCTGATTTAGTAACAGATATTTATGACGAGGCATTTAGAAATTGTAAAAATGTTGAAAGCGTTGTACTGGGTACAAATATCAGAAATATCGGTACAAGTAATTATTATTACTATAGTCCATTTAATGGAATGACTTCTGTTAAGGAGTTTATGTTTACAGGTACTAATGTTCCAAATTGTCCTTTTGAAGATTTATTCTATTCAATGAATTCTCTTGAAACAATTTTTGTACCGGCAGAAACTAAGGATAATTTTGTAGATAAGTTTGATAAGTACAAGAACAACGCAGTATTCTCAACAGATACTATGAAGTGTGGTGTTAGAAATTTAACTGCTTCTAATGTATATAGCAAAACAGTAAAACTTACTTGGTCTAGACATCAAAACGATACTGTTACAAGTTATATTATCACTAGAGATGGTGAACAGATTGCAACACCAAAGAATAATCAGTTTATTGATTATGATTTAACACCTAACAAAACTTATGAATATACAGTTTATGGTGTGAATGATGCAGGAGATAAAACAAGAGGTACTAAATTATCAGTAACTCCACATTCAATGGATGTTCTTAATATTACTACTCCTCATAGTCAAAATACTGTTTCTGTACAAGACGGTTCAATTACTGTAAGTGCAAAGAATGAAAATAACGGTATTAATTTAGATGGTAATGCAGTTTTAGGTAAACTATATTACTTTGACAAAGATAATAATAAAATATTTATCGGTAAGTCAAATGCAGTTATCAGTGACAAAATTTACTTTAACTTTGATTTAGATGTTGAAGATATTCCAAACGGTGAATATAAAGTTCTATTTACTTATACAGATATTGACAATGTAACAGTAGAAAAGGAAGGTACAATTCATGTAGATAGGAGTGTACCTGAGAAAATCCAGAATGTTGTTGCATTGGGTGACTACAATGATATTAAGATTTCATGGTCAAAGTCTAGTGAAGTAGATAGTAAGATTTATAAAATTTATAGAAAATCCGAAGTTGATACAGATTTCTCTCTATTAACTACAATTAAGGGTAGAGATATTCTTTCTTATACTGATACAAATGTAAAGAAAAACAGACTATATACTTACTATGTAATTACAGAAAACAGCTTTGGCATTGTAAGTGAAAAGTCTGATGAAACTATTGCAATGCGTGGCATTGATGAAGAACCACCTGTAATTACTTCAATAACCCCATCAAGTTATAGCTATATCGGTAATGTACAGAAGATTACAGTTGAAGCAACAGACAATCTAATGTTAGGTAGTGCAAAGCTATACTATAGTACAGATGAAGAAAATTGGACTTTAATTGATACAGTCAAGAATTCTCCATTTACATTTGCTTTCAATACTAAAGAATTAACTGATACAGAAATTTCTGTTAAGGCAGTTGTATATGACCTACAGGGTAACGAAAGTGAACCTAAGATTGTTAAGTACAAGATTGATAATCAAGGACCTGATAAGGTAACAGATTTTGCTATCAGTAAAGTCCTTTCTACAAAAGTTACTCTAAAATGGAAACAACCAAAGGCTGAAGATTTAGCTAGTTATGTTCTAGAAGAAAAATTGGAAAACGGTAACTTTAAGGTAGTGAAAGATAACATTACCGATAACGGTTGTGTTATTGAAAACTTAACACCAAATACAACTCATATTTATCGTGTAGCAGGTGTTGATAAAATCGGTAATATTGGTGAATATTCCGACACATTAGAAGTTACAACTACTGATGATACAACTGCACCTGTAGTTACTTCATTATCACCATCAGCCGGTAGAAGAAATTCAGTAATTAACTTTAGTGCAACAGCCGGGGACGACTACGGTATTAAGTCAATAGAAATTCAAATTTCAACTGACCTAAAAACTTGGAAATCTCTATCAAATAAAGAATTTACAATAGCATCAAAAACTGCAACATATTCATTTAATGTAAATGTTGATGAGTTTAATGACGGTAGTATTTATGTAAGAGCAGTTGCAACCGACTTTGCCGGTAATGTTAGTGATACTTCAAGTGATGCACCATTTGTTGAATATATGATTGACAAAACTGCACCATCTTCACCTACAAATTTAGTAGCTACAAGTACAGATAATGCAATTTATCTAACATGGTTACAAGGTTCAGAAGAAGACTTGTCAACTTATTCGGTATATCGTTCAACTGAAAAGGATAGTGGATTTATCCTACTTTCAAGTGGTCTAAAGCAGATTAATTATTACGATACTACTGCAAAGAGTGGCACAGTATATTATTACAAAATTGCCGTTACAGATACAGTAGGCAATGTAAGTGAATTTTCACAGACAGTAAGTGCAAAACTTGCTGAGGATATAATTTCTCCTGAAGTTATTAGTATCTCTCCTGATAGCAATTCTTCAATCAGTAAACAGTTCCATACAGTAAGTGCTTTAGTAAAGGACAATTACTTAGTAGATACTGTTACTTTTGAATATAAACTTGATGGTGAAAATACTTACAAAGTATTTAGTACAGTGAAGAACATAAATGCTGACTATAAAACAGTATCAGCTGATATTCCTTTATCAGGTATTACTAACTCAAAGAAAGTTTATGTTAGAGTATATTGTACAGATACAAGTGGTCTAAAGTCAGAATATAGCAAAGTTTATACTTATACATATGATGACTTAGCACCATCAATTAATAACCTAAAAGCAGAAATTAAGAAAAACACAGTAACTCTTAATTGGTCAGATAATAAAGACAGTGACCTATCAGGCTTTAAGATTTACAGAATTGATGAAAAGGGTAGAGAAACATACTTAGGTTCAAGACAAGTTTCTTCTAACCATTCATATGAATTTTATGATACTATCAGTTCTAAGTCTGATTCAAAATATACTTACAAAGTAGAAACCTATGATGAGTCAGGCAACTACTCCTCAACTTTATCAAATACAGTAGAATACAAAACTGTTGGAGATAAAGAAAATAACGAAAAACCTGTTGCCAGAATCAACGGTAATGAAGTAATGGAAAAGGGAGTTGAAGAGTATTTTGACGGTTATTCTTCAACAGATGACGACAGTATTGTTTCATATCATTGGGATTTTGGTGACGGCACTTATTCTGATGATATTCAACCTATTAAAAGTTATAGATTAGCAGGTACATATGAAGTTAAGCTAACTGTAAAAGACTCATTTAGTGAACAGTCAACTGCAACTTTCACAGTAACAGTTAAAGAAAGAACTGCAATCGGTACAGTAAAAGTTAAAGTAGTTGATGAAAAGGGTAAGGTTATTCCACAAGCACCTGTTTACTTTAATCTAGGTGAAGATAACCAAAAGGTTATTTATACCGATAGTAACGGTTATTCTTCATACAACCTTGCCGGTGGTGATACATTAGTAGGTTGTTACAAGTCAGGATATTTACCTGTTAGAAAAAATGTAACAGTCCTTACAAATGCAACTAGAGAAATCACTCTAACTATGATTAAGGAAGAACTTGTTACCGGTACTTTTGAAGTAACAAGAATGACATTTAACGAAATTGTTGATGCAGGTATCGATGTATATGACCCAGCTAACCAAAATATTTATTCTGTTGAAGTTACTGTTAGATATGGTGAAAAAGAAATACCAATTAAGTATATTAGAAATGATAACAAAATTATAAAATATACTGTTTCTAATTCCGGTGGCTCTAAACCTAACGAAAACAAACCTAACGGTAACGGAAATTCTACTATTAGTGGTATTAGCTTTATTCCAAATAAAGAGAATAAAGAGTTTATTGCAATTCTACAGTTTGATGCTACTGCAAAGACACTAAAAGAATTCTTTGATGTAAAACTTCATATTGTAAATAACGCAACTAAAGACTTTGTCCTAACAAATAATGAAGTGAACCTAAATGTACCTGATGGACTTCACCTAATGGATAATGTTTCCGGTGAATGGTGTAACAGTAAGAATGTTAAGTTTGATAAACTTGTAGGTCAAGAAACTAAGACACTGTCATGGATTGTTCGTGGTGATAAGGTAGGTTCTTATGACTTGTCAGCAGATTATTCCGGTGTGCTAAGTGAGTTTGAAGAGACAGTTAAGACTTCTTTCAAAACCGATGAACCTATTGATGTTTACGGTATGACAAACATAATGTTTAATGTTGAAGTATGTAAAGAAATCCGAAACAATGCTTTCTACTTTAATATAGGACTAAAGAATGTTGGTAATATTGATGCAATTTGTCCTTCTCTTGACTTTAATAATATTGTAAAGAATATTACTTCAACAGCACTTGGTCTTGACCCATCAGATGAAAATTATTCTCCTGATTTTTCAGTAGATGCAAGACTAATGAATGTTAGAACTGTATCAGCAGATAATCAAAGTAAGTATGTTGATTATAAGTACTCAAAGGATGGCAGTGTTTCTACAAATATAAATACTCTTGCACCTGACGAATCAATCTATTTTGATTATGTGGCATATAATGCTATCAACTATGATGATATTGCTCAGTTTAAGTCAGCATCATATAAGGTGCTTGACGGTATCGGTGGTGGTGTAACAGTAACACCGATAGACTTTAACTATTATAGTTTTGCTAATTCTACAGATAAAGTTAATGACTTAACTTCTAAAGAAGATAATAGCAGAAAGTCATCAGCTGATTATCTGTTAAACGGTAACAACTTCCTATATGTTAAAAACAGTGATATGGCTAATTCTCTTGGTGAGGGTGTTTATAATGGCCTAAAATTTGCATTAACAATTGATTTTGAAACACTTACAAAGAATGATAAGAAGAAATTAATTGATGAATTATTGGTTAAAATGATTACCGATGATAATTCAGAACAAAACATTAACGGATTAGTAAGTGACCAGTATGTAAGTGCAGTTAAGAATGCTCTTTCTGTTATAGAAAGTTCTTGTGATTCCTTTGACTTTGGTGATAATACAACTAAAGAAAAGGTAACTACTATTATCAGTAATGCATTAGATAGCACTAATACAATAAACGAATTAGCAGGTAATTTAGAAAACTCAACTGATGAAGATTCAATTATTAATACATTCTATGGGAAACTTGGACTATCAGCAGTTGGTGGTATATCAGTTACTACATTTAAAAAGCTAGTTGGTGATAACCTAGGCTATAGTGAAAACTCAGCATTATTTAAGGGTATCACAGGTGTAAGTGAATACGGTGGTATGGCAGTTGAATTATTAGTAGAAAATCCTATTAATGCTTATAACGATGCAGTTACTTCTCGTTACCTTTATACTCAGTTAAAGGCTCAAGCATCTGTTGAACAAGCTACATTATTACTAAATACCTTAATCAGTTATTATTCTGATGAAGAACGCTTTAGAGATTTTATGAAAGACTCTCAACTTAATTCATTAATGTATAAGTCAGCTAATACCAACTACAAAAAGCTAATCGCTGATGAGGCTAAAAAGCTAAAGTCACAGTTACTAGATGACTCATATAACTTTAGATTAGAACTTGCTAAGAATTTCGCCTCAGCTACTGCAAATTCAGTTGCAAATATTGTACTTGATGAAGCTATTTCTAAGTCACTTGGTAAGTTGGCAATTTGGTATGAAGCACTTTCAGCTACATTCCAAGTAGTAGATTTAGCCTTTGGCATTGGTGATATGTATGAGGCAGCAGATTCATTTGCTATTGCAAACTATATTTCAATGGCAGTAGAATCAGGTTATAACACAATTTCTAACAGTTATAAGAATAAAAACAGTAATCTCCTTTCAACAGGTTTATTTAATGATATTGTTTCTGATGATTCTTCTTTAAATGACGACTCATTAGCTGAATATACTTTATATGAAATGAAGTCACTTTGTCAGATTAGACTACTGGGTGAACAACTATTCTATAAGTATATTAATAGTGACAATTCAAATATTATTCATACTGATGAAGAATTTGATGCAAAGATAATTAAAGAAGTAAATGATTATTTCGGTATTAATGCAAAGAATATTGAAGAAGTATTTGATTATGTTTATGAAAAAATCTTATCTTCAAGAGACAGTATCTTTGATATTGAAAGTAAAGAAAGTATCATTCAGCCATCAGCACCAACAGTAACTATTGATTATAACAATCTTCGTACAGTAGAAAAGTTTGATGATAAGTATGAGTATTGTACAGAAGATGGTGTATGGCATACTTGTGACGGATATATCAATGTATATCCTAAGACAGTAAGAACTATTCTAAGAGTAAGACTAAAGTCTAGTGGCAACAATATGTCCGGTAAGATTACAACAGTAAATGTTTATGCTAAAAAGTCAGTTAGCAAAAATGTTTCAGTTAAATATTCAGATGGTAAGTATTATCTAACTAACCTAAATGAAAACTATTCATATCAAGTAGCAGCGGTTTCTTCATTAACTGCAAATGCTGATTGGTCAAAGGCAGTGACAATTAACAATAAGGTTGATGCTACTGTTACAGGTTTAAGTAATTCGGATTATCTATCAATCAGAATTCTTGAAAATAAAGATCTAGAAGTAATGACTTCCGAACCAACAGTTCTTAAGGTTAATAAGAAATTACCTTTAACTATTGTTACAGAGGGTGATGGTAATGTTACACAGACAAGTAGTGACGGTTACTACTTTGTTGGGGATGATGTAACACTTACAGCAGAAAAGTCAGCTGACTCAATTTTTGCAGGTTGGTATGTAAACGGTCAAAAAGTAAGTTCAGACCCTACATATATTCTTGAAATGACTGAATTTGCAGAAATTACTGCTAAATTCACCGGTAAAACTGAAGTAAAAGCAACTTCAATTAATGTAACTTCTCCATATACAGAAAATAAAGAAACTTTCTATGTGGGAGAAAAGACAAAACTAGTTGCCAACTTTACACCAAATAACACTTCTAATAAGTCAGTTAAATGGACTTCAAGTAATAATTCAGTAGCCACAGTTAATAACAATGGTGTAGTATTATTCATAAAGAGTGGTAAAGCAGTAATTACTGCTACAACTTCAAATAATATTTCTGCAACATACAATATTAATGTTGTAGAAAATAAAGTTGAAAAACTGGTTATCACAACTGATTTCTCTGTAAAACAGTATTTTGAGGGTGAAACATTCTGTAATGACGGTTTAAAGCTGGTTGCAGTTTATACAGATGGTTCTTCATCATATATTGATGATTACACAGTAACAGGTTTTGACAATACAAAAGCCGGTGAACAAACATTAACCATTGCTTCAAATGGTAAAACAGTTACTACAACAGTTACAGTTCTACATAACGGTACTTGGAAAGTGCTTAAAGAAGCTACTTGTAAAGAAACCGGTAAAATGGAATATGTATGTTCTATTTGTAATAATGTAGTTTCTGAGAAAACTATTGAAAAGATACCTCATACTGTTGTAATAGATAAAGAAGTTAAACCAACTTGCGAAAAGGATGGCCTAACTGCAGGTAAGCATTGTTCAGTATGTGGCGAAGTAATTACTCCACAAAAGACAGTTCCAAAGCTAGGTCATACAGTAGTTAAGGATAAGGCAGTAAAACCTACATATACACATACAGGTTTAACTGAGGGTTCTCATTGTTCAACTTGTGGTAAGGTGATTGTAGCCCAAAAGGTTGTTCCAAAGTTAAAGAAAACAACTATTACTCTAAAGAAAGCTAAACAATCTGTTTATGTAAAGGCTAAAACTACTGTAAAAGCTACAATTAAAAATCCTGTTGGTAAAACTACTTATAAGAGTAGCAATACTAAAATTGCAAAGGTAAACAGTAAGGGTGTAATCACTACTTATAAGTTAGGTACAGTTAAAATTACCGTTACAAATAATAAGGTATCTAAAACTATGACACTTGTAGTGAAGAAACCTAAGCTAAACAAAACTTCACTTACACTAAAGAAAAATAAATCCTATACACTGAAAGTTATGGGTAAAGTAGGAACTGCTAAGTTCACTTCTTCAAATACTAAGATTGTTACTGTAAATAAATACGGCAAAATCCTAGCTAAGAAAAAGGGCAATGCAATAGTTAGCGTTAAAACAAATGGTGAAACTCTAAAGTGTAAAGTAAAGGTGAATTAATAAATATATTTTTATATGGTGTAACTCAAATAGGGTTGCACCATATTATTTTTTTGAAAAAATTATAATTAAAGAGGATTTGTGCAATTATAACCTTAAGATACCTATGTATTTGTGTAATTAATAGCTATAATAAAAGTACTATTTGTGCAATTAATAGATTAAAATACTTGAATATTCGTGCAAATAATGATATAATTTTTATATCAAATGTAAGGAGAATTTTTATGGAAAGAATTGCATTACAAACATTGGTTAATTGGAATAATAATAAAAGAAAAAAGCCATTGATTGTTTGGGGAGCAAGACAAGTAGGAAAAACATATCTTGTATTAGAGCTTTTTGCGAAGAAATTCTATAAAAATAATTATATTTATATTGATTGTAAGATAGAGGATGAAGTTCGTGATTTTTGTTCTACTACAGCAAATGCCGGTAAGATAATAGAATATATATCATTAAGATTTGGAAAACAAATCAATGAGAATACTTTATTAATTTTTGATGAAATACAAGAATGTCCTAATATTATTTCTTCATTAAAATATTTTTGTCAGGATTATAGAGAAGTCCCTGTTATTGCAACCGGCTCAATGGTTCGGATTAAACTTCAAAGGGAATCTCACAAGAGAGGTTCACAAACATCAGAGAAATTTCTTTTTCCTGTCGGAAAAATTAATCAAGTTACAGTTTATCCAATGACTTTGGATGAATTCCTTATGAATAGCAACAAAATGTTATATAATACTATCAAACAGTCATATGAAAATAAGAAACCACTTGATTACCAATTACATGAATTAGCCATGGATTATGTGTATAAATATTTATTAGTTGGTGGTATGCCTGAAGCAGTAGAATCTTTTATTGATAATGGAAATTTACTTGAATCAAGAGAAATTCTTAAAGTATTGTACGATAATTACCTATCCGATATGGAATTATATCAAGCTAGTCAGGAATCTATACTTCGTTCTCGTGTATTGTTTCAGAATATTTATAAGCAACTTAATAAAGAGTCAAAGAATTTTTCTCCGGGACTTATTAAGGAAAAGGGTAGAACAAGAGATTTCGCTACATCTTTACAGTGGCTTACAATGGCTCATATTATCAATCAATCTTTTCAGTTGAAAGAACATATTACTATGCCGCTAATACCTGATAGTGACAGTAATTTTAGATTGTTTCTAGGTGATATAGGTATGTTTTCTTATCAAAGCGGAATTAATGCATCTTCATTTGTTTCAGTTGAGAGAGAAAATACTCTTTCCGGGATATTTTTTGAAAATTTTGTTGCAAATGAATTAATAGCAAAAGAACATAAACTTTTTTATTGGAGAGGAAAAAGTTCAGCTGAGCTGGAGTTTATTATAGAATCTGATAATAAACTATATCCTATTGATGTAAAAAAGGGTAGAGGAACTCTTAATTCACTTAATAAATTTTCTAATCATAATAAGTTTGAATTTGCTATCAAAGTATCCAAAAATAATTATGGTTATAATTCTGAGCAAAAATTACTGACAGTTCCTTTTTATTTCTTTCCATTTGTTGCAAAAGATCTTGCAGACGGTACAATGTCAATATAAGAATTGCTTAGTATAAATGACTGACATCACACTATGTGGTGTCAGTTTTACTTTTGAAATTATTTTAAATTCTTCTTGACATATAAATTATCAAGTGTTATTATAAAACTACCATAAAGAGTGCGTGAGGGAGTAAGCCCTATGATCGCACACCAACCTACCAAAAGGCAAGGTGGTAAAGCTTAACCGATGGTGTGTATATATTTAGACTGGTCAACATCTATCGGTAACGATGGGTGTTATTTTTTTACCTCTCTTTGTGGAATTATTACTCAAAGGGAGAATTTTTATGTCAAGAATTAAAAACTTATTAGCAGAAAATGAAGGAAGAATCTATGTTTATCTAAAGGATAAGGAAGTAGCAAATCAGTTTATGATTGATGCCGAAAGTGAGGGTTTCACTTTTAGTGACGGAAAAAAGCCAACAGAAAGAAAGACTTCTGATATTATGGCAGTCAATAGGGACAACACAATTAATTATGTTGGTACTGTAGGTCATATTGCATATCAGTCAGCTGACAAAATCGGGAAAGAACCACTTATTAAGATCGATTATAGCAAAGTGTTGCAACATTCAAAGTAAAATCAATACAATATGTAATAAGAAAAGCAGATGACTAAACTTTACCCGGTTTGATCACCTGCTTCCTTTTTGCTGGATGCGATAACCGCATCCAGCAGTGCCACCTTCTGTTCAGATGGACAATTCAGTTTTTGAATGTAGCGATTGACCGTATCTGCGTTGACACCGGCAACTCGTTCTGCCAGCTCACACTTTCCTTTTTCTGTTTTCAGATAATGGACAATTACATTGATTGGAGCACTCTTTCTTGCGATACCACGCACCTCCCGGATACTTTCAGTCTATGCCAGAGAAGTTGTCCGCTATGCCTAGGAAGCTTCATCGGATTCCCTACTTCAAAAGTTGGAAATCTATGCTATAAGGTCATGATATTCGGAACTTCTTTCGTGGTATCAGTTTACTAAGAAAATGTCAAAGGCACATTTTCTTAAATTAAACAATATACTATATCTATAAACGAAAAAATTTGGATTCTACATGCAGAAATGTTGTGAAGTCCAGTTCTTTTATTACAGAGAAATGGTTTTATTGAGATTCGTTATTTTTGCCCTTATTTTTATGAGTTTTCTTGACAAAAAAATGAAAGCGAAGTATAATTATTAAGGTTCGAAAACGAACAGTTCAAAATAGAAGAAGGTGTGCTTGTGATAAATTATTTTGCACATTGTGTTGATGTTGAAGAAGTGTATAAAAATGAGGTAGCTCCTGTCTGTGAAAAATACAGATTGACCTATATGGAGTTTACAATTCTTATGTTTTTAACAAATAATCCCCAGTATGATACAGCTACTCATCTTGCAAAATACCGTCATCTTGCAAAATCTCATGTATCAATTTCCATTCGTTCCTTGCAGGAAAGAGGATTGGTGTTAGGTGAACATAGGGAAGGAAATCACAGAACCATTCACTTAAGTGTGTCAGAAAAAGCAGCAGATATGATTGCAGATGGGCGTGCGGCACAAACCAGATTCTGTGAAGTAATATTCGCAGGGTTTTCAAAAGAGGAAATGGAAAAGTTACAACAGTTTACAGAGCATGTAAATAGAAATGCCAAAGAATATATGAAGGATTAGGAGATGTTTGTAGTGGAAAATAACAAGGATTTTTTAGGTACACAGCCCGTTGGAAAATTGCTTTTTAAGTTGGCAATTCCTACGGTGATAGCACAGTTGATCAATATGTTGTATAACATTGTTGATAGAATCTTTATCGGTCATATACCGGATGCAGGCAGTCTTGCTCTGACGGGTGTCGGTGTGACTATGCCTATTATTATGATTGTGTCGGCATTTGCAGGACTTGTAAGTTCAGGAGGTGCGCCACGTGCTTCTATTTCGATGGGAAGAGGCAATATGGACAGTGCAGAGCAAACGCTTGGTGGATGTTTTCTTTTACAGGTAATTGTTTCAATCGTTCTGACAGTGGTACTTTTACTGTTTGGAGAAAATTTGCTGTTAGCTTTTGGAGCCAGTGAGAACACCATTTCGTATGCTACTTCATATTTGAATATTTATGCTTTTGGAACGTTATTTGTGCAGTTGACCCTGGGCATGAATGCATTTGTAACTGCTGAAGGGTTTACAATGATATCCATGGTATCCGTTGCTATCGGAGCAATTCTAAACATCGCACTTGATCCAATTATGATTTTTGGATTGAATATGGGTGTGCAAGGTGCTGCTTTGGCAACTGTTATTTCGCAGGCAGTTTCATGTATCATTGTTGTGGCATTTTTGTGCAGTAAGAAATCAATACTTAGACTGAAACGCAAGAATCTGAATATAAAGCCCAAAGTTGTGTTCCCATGCATTGCACTTGGAACTGCAGCATTTATTATGCAGGCAAGTGAAAGCGTTATATCCGTATGCTTTAATTCTTCCCTGCTGAAATATGGCGGAGATATTGCGGTAGGTGCAATGACGATTCTTACCAGTGTCATGCAGTTTGCAATGCTTCCTTTACAGGGAATTGCACAGGGAGCGCAGCCAATTACAAGCTATAATTATGGAGCAAACAATACGGAACGTGTAAAAAAGACTTTTCGTGTTTTATTAACAGTATGTCTGATTTATTCTGTCACACTCTGGCTGGCTGTAATGCTTTTGCCACAATTCTTTGTGAGCATTTTTACTCCGGAGACAGCGATGATCGAGTTTGCATCAAAAGCTCTACGTATCTATATGGCAGTGGCGTTTATGTTTGGTATTCAGATAGCCTGCCAGATGACCTTTACAGCACTTGGCAATGCGACAAGTTCTATCATTGTGGCAGTTACAAGAAAAATTATTCTACTGTTACCATTGATTTATATTATGCCACATATGGTTTCAGACAAAACCATGGGTGTTTATCTTGCAGAGCCGGTAGCAGATTTCATAGCAGTAACCTTTACTGCAATTTTGTTCTACTTCCAATTTAAAAAAGCTATGAGAAAGATCGAATCGTAGTCTTTATAACAGTTAAGGATCACTTTGTAATTATAGCGGTTGGAATGCTTCCTTACATAATTGAAATGCTTGAACTGCTTAACAAGGAAAAATACAATATGTGGTGCTAGAATATAACCATAGACACGAAATGTTGAACAAGCTATACTTATAGAAAAAGGAGTTCAACACAATGGCTAAAAATCAAAAATCATACACCCAGAGTTTAAACAGCAGATTGTTGATCTGCATTGTAAAACCGGCAAAGGTGTAACTGAACTAAGCAACGAATATGGCATACCGAAAGGCACAGTCTCTACATGGATTAAAAATCTTGCTCCGGTAATTACTACAGAGAAAGAGACTATTTCTTTAAAGGAATACAAGGCTCTTCAGAAAAAAATGAAAGACCTTGAAATTGAGAATGAAATATT
>OBLO01002061.1_pt1 | contig 16055 bp, 10 predicted proteins | sample 1519401 | NCBI WGS metagenome assembly OBLO01 (sample SAMEA2602897, study PRJEB22501) | metagenome | reverse complement strand
TCGATCTCGTCGCCGATGGCAAAGCTGTAAATCGTCAGCTTCGTCACGGGGACGCTCAGCCGCTGGGCAAACGCACGGCGGTAGAGCCGCAGCTGGGCGGCGTACTCGTCGATATAGTACTGCGCGTCGCGGCTGCGGTCGGTCTTGTAGTCGAGAATTTCCGCGTGCTCATCAAACACCAGTACCAAATCGGCGATGCCCTGCACGAGCACTTCCGCTTCGGCAGCACTCCCCTGCTGTGCGGCGGGGGTGACTTCGGCGGCGGGCAGGGCCGTGATGAACGGCTCCTCCCGCAAAATTTGTTTCGCATGGCGGATGCGCCGCCAGACTGCACTCTCAAAGAAGGGCCGCACGGCGTCCAGGTCGAGCTTGTCTGCCAGCGCGGCATCCAACAGCTGCAAATCCGTCTGGCGTTTGACCTCGGCGTCCAGGTCGGGCGCAGGGCCGTCGAAGGGTACGCTCTGCATAAAGGCGTGGATGGCGGTGCCGCGCTCGGCCCCGGTCATGCCGGTTTTCTGCAAAAAGGCCGGGCGTTCCAATGCCACCGGGCGGGCCGCATGGGCCACAGCGCTGACGCTGACCTTGGCGGGTACTTTTTCCAGCGCGGCGCGGGGGCTGTGCCAGGCAAAGCTGGCTTTCAGCATTTCGACTGTGGCCGGGTCGGGCTGGGGTGCGCGGGGGGCGGGCGGCTGCTCAGCATTTTCCGGCAGCGCCACCAGACGTATCGTCAGCGGCACCTCCGTTGGGCGGTGGTGGGGCAGAAAGCTCGTGTACCCCCACAGCGCGTCGCTGTCCGGGTGCAGCATGGCGGCAGTCAGTATCCACCCGGCCCAGCTGCCCATGCTGCGCATCGACTCACTGCCGGTGGCCTCGGCTGCCGCGCAGAGGGCCGGTGTTTTCAGCGCACTGGCGGTCTTTTTCAGCGGCACGGTGATGATGAGCGCATCCTGGGCACGAGTCAGCGCCACATACAGAACGCGCATTTCCTCGCTCAATGTCTCGGTGCGGATAGCCTGGGCCAGCGCCGCATAGGGCAGCGTTTTGAACCGCTTGGCCGCCCGGGGCGCACGCAGCATAACGCCCACGCCCAGACGGCTGTGGGTCAGCACCGGGCGGATGGCATCGCTCTGGTTAAATTTGTGGTCGGTGTCCGCCACAAAAACGACCGGGAATTCCAGACCCTTGGAGCGATGTACCGTCATGATGGAGACGCACCCCGGCCGGGTCTGGCCGCCCACGCTTTGGCTCAGGCCGCCGTTGGCTGCGGCGGCGTCCATGGCGCGGATCAGCGCCGGCAGGCCCGCGCGGCCTGCACCGGCGGCCCAAGCCGTAAAGCTCAACAGGTCCTCACGGCAGCGCGGGCCGTCGGGCAGTGCGCCCACGGCGGCCAGGTAACCGGTGCGGGCCAGCAGTTCCTCGATCAGTTCATCCACCGGCAGTGTGCGGGCCAGGCGGCGGTACTCGGTCAGTGCCTCGATAAAGACGGCAAATTGTGCCTGCCCGCCGTGCAGCACCGCACCGTACAGGCTGCCCTCCGGGCAGGCGCAGCGCAGTGCCACTAAATCATCCGCCGTGTAGGGGAACAAGGGGCTGAGCAGCACCGCCGCCAGCGGGATATCCTGCGCAGGGTTGTCGATAACGCGCAGCAGCGCCGCGAAGGGGCGGATGTGCGGTTCGTCCAGCAAATCGGTGGCAGAGTCCGCAAACACCGGGATGCCCGCCGTGCGCAGTGCGCCCTCGTAGGCGGCAAAGCCCTTGCGGCCGCGAAGCAGGATACAAAAATCATCGTATTTGCAGGGGCGCACGCCATCCTTGCCGCGCACGGCAAAGCCGGTCTCGACCATTTCGGCAATGCGCCGGGCAATGGCCGCCGCGTCGCCGTCCACATCCGCGCCGTCGATGACGTCGATCTCGCACATACCGCGGTAGTCGCTGTCCTTGCGGCCCACAACAAGGCGCTGGCCGTCGCCGTACTGCACGCCGCCCAGCCCCTCCGAGAAGAAGGTCTCAAACAGGTAGTTGATGCCCTCGATGACGCCGGGCGCACTGCGGAAGTTGGCATCCAGCGCCAGCGTGGCGGGCTTGGGCACGGGCTGCGGATAGGGCCGCCACTGCTGCTGTTTGCCCACAAAAATGCTGGGATCCGCCAGACGGAAGCGGTAGATGCTCTGCTTGATATCGCCGACAAAGAACAGGTTGTCGGCCTCGGGCCGGGCCAGCGCAAAGTAGATGGCGTCCTGCAAAGCGTTTGTGTCCTGGTACTCGTCCACCAGTACGGCGGCGTAGCGGGCGCTGACCGTGCGGCAGAGCGGCGTGCGCTCGTTGTCCTCGGTCAGCAAAAGATCCAGCGTCAGGTGCTCATAATCGGCGTAGTCCAATACTTTTTCAGCGCACTTGGCCGCAAAGCAGTTGTCGGCGAAGGTCTGCGTCGCCCGCACCAGCGCGGCCACCAGGGGCGCGGCGCGGCGGCGGTCGGCAGCAAACTCGTCAGCTGTGCAGAGCAGCGCGTCCTTGCGCAGGCTCTCCATCTGCTTTTTGGCGCGGTCACGCAGTTCGGATGCCGCGCTTGCGGCCTGGTTGGCGTCCTTGCCGCCCTTGACCGCCCCGGCCCGCCGCCAACCCGCAAAGACCGTGTCCAGCGCGGCCAGGCACTTGTCCCAGTCGCCTTCGGCCAGCCAGTGGCAGAGATTGCCCACCCGGGCCGCGTCGTCCTGCATGACGGCTGTGTAGGCGGCATCGGCTTTTTCGTCCCGGGCTGCAATGGCCGCACCGCTTTCCAGCAGCGTTTTTGCGCCCTGGGCGCGGGCCAGCGCAATGCCCAACAGCTCTTTGCCCCAGGCGGTCTCCTGGGGCGGGGCGTCCTGCTGCCACATTTCGGCAAAAGTATTCAGCGACGCGGCCGGGTGCGGCAGGGCGCGGGTAAAGTGGTAGAGGTCGAGGATGGCGTCCCCTGCCGTGTTGTCGGTACGGCCCCGATCGTACAGGTCGGCAAAGGCGCGGAAATCCGGGTCTGTGTAGGCGGTCTCCAGCGTGGCAGCCAGCGTTTCCTGCTCAATGCGGGCCAGGTCGGCTTCCTCGGCGGTCTCAAAGTCGGGCGGCACATCCAGCATGGCGAAATGCTGCTGCACAAAATGCAGGCAGAAGGCGTCCACCGTGCCGATGGACGCCCGCTGCAACAGCAGCTGCTGGCGGCGCAGATTCATGTTGCCGGGGTGGGCGCGGACCTCTTGGGCAAGGCGGGCCGTGATATCCGCCCGCAGCTTGGCCGCGGCGGCATTCGTGAAAGTCATGATGAGCAGTTCGTCCGCGTTGGCCGGGTGCTCGGGGTCGGTGATGAGGCCGACAACACGCTCGACCAGTACGCGGGTCTTGCCGGACCCAGCCGCCGCCGAGACCAGCAGACTGCCGCCCCGCGCCGTGATGGCCGCCGCCTGGGCCGGGGTAAATTGAATTTTGGGTTGTTCAGGCATGGGGGTCTCCCTTATCTTATTCTGCAAAAGGGTCGTCTTTTATCGTAATTGTCCGTTCGTGCTCGCCGTCGCGGTGGGCACAGGCGGTGCGGAAATCACAGTAGGCGCAGGGGGATTTGTTCCCGACGCACAGCGGCTCGGCGTCGATTTTACCGCTGTACAAATTCGCCGCCATATCGATCAGCAGGCCGTCCAGGTGATCCCGGATGCGGCCCAGCTTGGCCTCGTCGGCCAACGTGCTTTTGCCGTTGGTCACCTTGCCGGTCTTGGCGTTGAAATTCAGCGGCACAAACTCGCCGGTGCCCTTCGTGTCCATGGCACGGTAAACGCTCTCGTCGTCCAGCAGCAGGCCGTTCATCGGGTAGCTGGGCGTGGGGTCGCCGTCCTCGGTCAATTCACGGCGCTCAACGCTCTCGGGCGCGGGATCTGCCAAAAGGTACTCCACCCCCGCCGCCGCTGCCCCCGGGAACTGCGCCCCGGCGTTGCGTTCCAGCGTAAATAAGTACAACAGCATCTGGCAGTCCAGGCCGCAATAGACTTCCTTTAATTTAAACTCTTTGCCGCCGGTCTTGTAGTCCACGACCCGCAGGTAGGTCTTGCCCAGTTTTTCCAGCGGCATGGCGTCCACGCGGTCGATCGTGCCCACCACCCGCACGGTGTGCCCGGCGTCGTCGCACAGTTCCACCGGGTCAATGCGGGGCGCGCCGGGGTCGTCGGCATCGGGGCGGTCGTCGATGCGCAGCTCAAACGCCACCGGCTGGAAGCCCGACTGGCGCAGATCGCGCTGGATGAAGCCCAGCAGCCCCACCAGATTGCGGCGGATGCGGGCCACCAGATATTCCATCCGCACGGTCATTCCGGGCAGGTTTTCGGTCACGTACTCGTCCACCAGGTCATTGACCAGTGTTTCCAGCTGCTCCGGCGTCAGGTCGCGGAACGCGGCCCCCTGGCGGCGCAGGGCGTTTTCCAGCACCCAGTGGGTCAGCGTGCCGCTGATGTTCGGGGCCAGTTCGGCCTTCTGGCGTGGCGCAGCTTTAACGATATACTGTAAAAAATACCCAAATGGGCAGTTCTGGTATTTTTCAAACCGGGTGGGGCTGATGCGCAGCCCACGGCCCAGCAGTTTTTCAAGTTCCTCGGTGTTCTCCACCCGCTGTTCCGCACCGGCGGTATCGGCGGCGCGGCGCACGGCCTCGTATCCGGGGGCCAGCGCGGGGTTCGCATCCAGCACGGCCCGCACGGCGGCACCGGCGGCGGCTTCCTCCGCCCCAGGCTGCTGGCTGAGCAGCCCCAGCACATCCAGCGCGGCTGCGGGTGCGGCGGCCAGCTGGGCCGCAGTGGGCACGTAAGGCGGCACAGCCAGATATTGCAGCACCTGGGCCAGCGCGGCACTGGCGGGGGCGGTGTCCTCACCGTGGGCGGCACTGGGCCAGCTGAGCCAAAGGTACTTCCGCGCCACAGTCAGCGCCTTGTAGAAGCAGATGCCCTCGCGCAGCACCTTGTTGGCAAAGCAGTCGGGCAGTTCTGCGCCGTTCTCCATCATCATGTCACGATCGGCATGGGTCAACAGCCCCTGGTCGCCGGGCGTCTGGGGAAACTCGCCCTCCAGCAGTCCCACTACAAAGACGGCGTCGGTCTCGGGCAGGCGCATACGGCCCGCTGTCGTCACGATGACGCTGTCCAGACTTTGGGGGATGTGCCCCATGTCGGTGGTGCGCAGCAGCAGGGTGAACAGCTCAGCGTAGTCGGCGGGGGGTAAAATTTCATCGCCCAACAGCCGAGCCAGCTGGTCCAGCAGGCTCATGACGGTGTTCCACTCCCGCAGGACTTCATCGGCGGCGGGCAGACGGCCCTGCGTGCGCAGCTCCCCGGCCAGGCGGTCCAGTGTTTTCTCTGCGCCGAGGGCCTGCAAAAAGATAAAAATTTGCTTGGTCAGCGCGGCGGCGGGCGCACCGGACGCTTTGGCGATAAAGTCCGCGACCTGCTTCATGATAAAGGCGCGTGCGGCCTCGGCGTCGGCCAGCGTTCGTTTATCCTGCTCTGTGTCGTGCCCCGCATAGCCAGCTGCGCTGCGGGTGAAGGGCACACGCCAATCGGCAGCGGTCAGCCGCCAGGTGTAGGCGTAATTTTCCAGTGCGCACTGCTGGGTGTCGGGCAGATCCACAAGGCCGGTTTTCAGCAGGCGCAGCACGCTTCGGCTGGACACGCCACGCAGCAGGTCCAGCGCCGCGTGGACGGCCCGGGCCGGGGCGGTGTTCTCGGGGCTTGTAGCTTCGTCGCAGAAAAGCGGGATATTTTGCAGCCGGAACTCGTACCGCAGGGGGGCCAGATATTGGTCCGCATTGCGGCAGATGACCGCCATGCGGCTGTACGGCGTGCCCTGCCGGGCGCGGGCGGCGATTTCTGCAGCCACGGCCTTAGCCTCGGCCTGGCGGGACGCCGCCGCGTGGTAGGTGATGGCCGGGTGCGCGGGGTCAACGGTGACGTCCGGCGTGTAGGCCGGGTCTGCCAGCAGCAGGTTCAGCTCGGCCAGGGCCGGGGCGTCGGCGTGGCGGCGGTCGTCGGACAGCACGACGGTGTGTGTCGGGATGGCGGCATCCGCAGCCATACGTTTTAACGTATTGACAACATTTTTGGCGCCACTGAACAGCCCCATGCCGCCGGCGGTGTCCTGCTCTCCGTCGCAGCACAGGCAGACCGTGACGTCGGCTGCCGGCAGCATAGCAGCCAGCAGGGCACGCTTCGGCGCGTTGAAGGTATCGAACTCGTCTATGTAGACCGCGCAGCCCGCGAAAAAAGCTGCGTCCAACCGCTCGGCGGCGCGCTGCTGGCGGTCGCCGGGGTCCATGGCGCTCTGGGCCAGCAGCCCCTCGTAGGCGTTGTAGATCAGCGCCAGTTCGCTGAGTTTTTCGCGGTCAGCGCCGGGGGCGTTGGCATACTGGGCCAGCATTTCCGGCGTTACACCGGCGCTTTTCAGTTCGTTGATGGTCTGTGCCGCTTTCTCGCAGAAAGCCGCGCTGCGGCGCTGGCGGTTGTAGTAGACGACCTTGTCCAGCAGCGAATCCGTCGCGCGGCGCAGCAGCAGGGCGCGGCCCGCCTCGGTCAGGGTGGGCACCGCCGCCCCGCCGTAACGGCGCAGCAGGGCCTCCGCCAGCGAGGTGAAGGAGTAGCTTTCCACATAAGCGGAAAGGCTGTCCCCCAGGGTGCGGTAGAGCTGCCCTTCGGTGGAGGATGTGAACTGTTCCGGTACGATGAGGATGCTGCGCTCCCCGCGTTCCGCACGGGCGCGCAGTTCAGCCAGCATCTGATAGGATTTGCCCGAACCGGAGGGGCCGAGGATGAAGTTTAGCATGGCGGTGTCCTTTCTAATAGCCTTCTCCCTTGGGAGAAGGTGGCCCGAAGGGCCGGATGAGGGGCGCATATGCCGCAGCGGCCCATTTGCGGGCGGCAGCGGCAAGGCCGCCCCTCATCAGTCAGCGGGCAAGCCGCTGACAGCTTCCCCCGCGGGGGAAGCCAATCTGCCTATAAAGTCCGCAACTGCACACCTTACCTCAAACCTTCCAAACACCAGCGCGTTTTCATCGGCGGTGGGGTAGGCAGCGGTGCTGCCGGAGACGCAAAGGGCCGGATACAAAACGCAGAACCAGTTGCGGCCCCGGGCTTCGCCCAACTCAATACGCAGGGCTGTGTAAGCCCCACCCGGCAAGGTGAAGCTGCCATAGTCCCGCGCGACAAAGTCCCACTGTTCCAACCGCAGGCGGGCGGCCTGGGGGCTGTGGGCGCGGTGCAGGGCCGTGTCGGCGGCCTGCTGCAAGGCGGGCAGTGCGTATTGCAGGGCCGCAGCAGCCTCGTCCGGGGTTGCGGCTTTGGTCACAGCGGGCGGCAGGGCAGCCAAAACGGCGTCCCTCACCTGCAATTTCAGCAGCTGGTCGTCCAACGTATCGCTGTTGGCCAGAATATGCAGCCGCAGGGTGTCCGCCCGTACCTGGGCGGCGGTGCGCTGGTGCCAATCGGCGCCGACAGTAAGTACAATGGCCAGTGCCAGCGCCAGGCCTACGCCCAGTTCCAGCACGCGGCGGGTATGCTTTGTCATAACAGTTCTCCCCTTTCAACCGGAGTATGGGCAGAAAGGGGAGCTTGTAAACTTATTTCTTGGTGCCAAACGTGCGGCGGACCGTCACGCGGGGGCCTCCATGGGTGGGCTTGCAGACATAGACCTGCTTGTAGCCCTTTTTCAGCTCGACGGCGGCATTGCGGGCGGCGTTCTCGTCGTCAAAAATGCCAAACACCGCCGCGCCGCTGCCGGTCATCTGGGCCGTGACGGCCCCATGCGCCCGCAGCGTTTTACAGATGGCGGGCGTTTCCACCGCGCCGGAGCAGTGTTCCAGCGCATTGCCGGCCGCCGCACAGACGCCTCGCAGGTCGTTGGCGCGGATGGCCTGTTCCTGGGCCTCGCAGTCGGGGTGGACCGGGCTGCCCATCGTGTCATACCGGGCAAAGGCCTCGGGCGTCGAGACTCCGACGCTGGGCATCGCCACGACGAACCAGCAGTCCGGGCAGGGCGGCAGGGCTTTCATCAAATCGCCCACACCGCGCACGCGGCAGGTACCGCCCAGCAGCGCAAACGGCACATCCGCGCCGATGCCCGCGCCGATGGCGCACAGTTCGCTCATGGAAAGCCGGGCGTTGTACAGTTCGTTCAAACCAACCAGCACGCCCGCAGCGTCAGCACTGCCGCCCGCCATGCCGGCACGCACCGGCACCCGCTTGTAAATCGTCATATCCACGCCCGCCAGCAGGCCGGTGTAGTGGAAAAACGCCAGCGCCGCCTTGACGGCGGTGTTTTTATCGTTGGCGGGCACAAAGCTGCCGGGCAGGGTCAGCGTCAGGTCATTGCTGCGGCGCAGCGTGATTTTTTCGTACAGGTCGATGGTCTGCATGACCATGTCCAGATCATGGTAGCCGTTGGGCAGCGTGCCCACAACGTCCAGCGACAGGTTCAGCTTGGCCGGGGCCAGCACCGTTACCGCGCGGTATTGCACTGTTGGTCACTCTCCTGTTGTTTTATTTCTATATCCAGCCGTGTTCCTTTAAAAATTCACGGATGCGCTTCATGGCAGTCTGCAAATGGTCTACGCTGTACGCATAGCTGATGCGGGCGTAACCCTCGCCCGACGCACCGAAGGCCGAGCCGGGAATGATGGCGACTTCCTTCTCCCGCAGCAGCTGCTCGCAGAATTCACTGCTCGTCAGGCCGCTGATTTGGATGGATGGGAACACGTAGAACGCGCCGCGCGGCTCAAAACAGGTCAGGCCCATCTCGTTCAGCGCCTTGACGACGTAACGGCGGCGGCGGTTGTACTCATCGCGCATCATCTCGATCTGGTCGTCGCACTGGCGCAGCGCCGTGATGGCGGCGTACTGGCTGGTGGTGGGGGCCGACATAATGCAGCTCTGGTGAATTTTCGTCATGACTTTGATCAGCGGCGCAGGGCCGACAGCGTACCCCAAGCGCCAGCCGGTCATGGCGTAGGACTTGGAGAAGCCGTTGACGACGATGGTGCGCTCGGCCATACCGGGCAGCGACGCAATGGACACATGGCGGTCGAGGCCGTAGGTCAGCTCGGAGTAGATTTCATCCGACAGCACCAGCACGTTCGTTTCCCGCAGGACGGCGGCGATCTCCTCCACCTCGGCGGCGCTCATGACCGCGCCGGTGGGGTTGTTGGGGTATGGGAAGATGAGCAGCTTCGTTTTCGGCGTGATGGCCGCACGCAGCTGATCCGCCGTCAGGCGGAACTGATCCTCGGCCCGGGTGGCGATATGCACCGGCACGCCGCCGGTCAGCTGGGTGATGGGCTCATAGCAGACAAAGCAGGGTTCGGGGATGATGACCTCGTCCCCGGGCTGCACGAGCGCGCGGATGGCAAGGTCGATGGCCTCGCTACCGCCCACCGTGACGAGGACGTTTTCTTCTTGATAATGCAGCTCAAACCGGCGCTGTAAGTAGGTGCAGATTTCCTTGCGCAGGTCTTTCAGGCCCGCGTTGGCCGTGTACTTGGTACGGCCCAATTCCAGGCTGCGGATGCCTGCGTCGCGGACGCTCCACGGCGTTTTAAAATCCGGCTCGCCGACGCCCAGCGAGATGCAGTGGGGCATATCGGCCGCCAGATCAAAGAACTTGCGGATGCCGGAGGGGCGCATGGCCTTGGCGGCAGGGGCAAGCAGCTCATCGTAGTTCATCACAGGACGGTACACTCTCTTTCATCGGGTTCTTCGGCCAGGTACAGGCGGCCGCCGCGCTTGTAGGGGCGCAGCACAAAGCTGGTCGCGGTGGAGAGCACGTCGTCCAGCGGGGAAAGGCGCTTGGCCACGAAGATGGCGATTTCCTGGAAGCTGCGGCCCTTGATGATGACCTGCAAGTCGTAGCTGCCGCTCATCAGCAGCACGGTATCGACCTCGTCAAACTGGGCGATGGTCATGCCGATATCGTCAAAGCCGCGGGCCTTATGGGGGGTGACGCGCAGCTCAATGACAGCCTCCACGAGGTTGACGCCGGCCTGCTCCCAGTCGACGAGAGTCTCATAGCCGCGGATATAGCCCTTGGCGGCGGCCTCGTCCATCATGGCGGCGACTTCCTCAGGGGTCTTATCCAGCATAGCCGCGATATCCTCAATGGGCATACGGGCGTTCTTTTCCAGAATACGCAGTAATTCTTCCATAGTACCACACCTCACTCAGATATATGTGGCTATTATAGCATATTTGTCGGGAGATTGCATCCCTGTTTATGGGATTGCAAAAAAGAATCAGCACCCCCATACAGAGGTGCCGATGCTGATATAGAAACTGTTTACTCCGCCGTGCTTTCGCTGTCGGCGGTGTCCTCCGTGGATTCTGCGGTGTCCTCTGCAGGCTGGGCGCCGCCCTCTTCTGCGGGCTGCTCGCCTTCCGGTTGCGGTGCTTCCTCCGCCGGGGCGGTGTCGGCGTTCAGCTGGTCGTTTTGCAGGTCTTCCACCAGGGCGTCTGTCGGGGCAGGCGTGGGGGTAGCTTCCACCTTCATGTCGCTCTCGCGCAGGGCGGTCAGATACCACTGGCGGTTCTCGCCGCGGGTGAACACGTAGTCCATATACTTCGTCGGTTCGGTGGGGGCCATCAGGCTCAACTCACCGGTGGTGTTGTTCGCGGCGGTGGGCACATAACCGACCGTGACGATGCGTTTGCCATCCTTCTGGGAAATCATCTCCACCGTGGGCGTGTACAGAGCCACCGAACTGGTGACAGGCACGTAATAGGCCTGCTTTTCCTCATCGTACTGGTAGACGAACTCCGCCGTGCTGAACGTGCCCTCCGTCACCTGGTAGTCCGGCCCGAGCAGGTTGGAGATGTAGGTGTCGATCTCCAGCGCCGGGATCAGGGCCGAGCCGGTGTCGGGGTCGCGCTCGTACTGGTCCAGGCTGCCGCCGCTGTTCTGCACCTGGTAGACGGTGCCCCAGATGGCGGCCTGCTTGAACACGCCCTCATCGACGGTGCTGACATCGTCGAAGGCGACCGGGTCCAGCATGACCATACCGTACAGGCGGTCGTGGTACTCGTCGCGCAGGCTGCTGTCATCCAGCGCCGAGCGCACCAGCCCGATGACCCAGCCCAGCACAGTAAACAGACCGATGAGCGCCAGCAGCAGCGCCGCGCCGCCCACGATCTGCCGCGCCAGGCGGCGGTTATTGCGGATATGTTCTTCTCTGTAATTTGCCATTGTGGATGTGTTGCTCCTTTGGGAGATTGAAAAGCGGTGCGGCGGGGCGAGGGCACCCCGCCCTACACGCCCATTGAAAGGGATCGTAGGGCGGCATGCCCCATGCCGCCGCAGGTGGGCTTCTTACTTATTCTTATACATCTGCTCGTAATATTTCTGGTAATCGCCGCTGGTGACGTGGGCCATCCAGTCGGGGTGGGCCAGATACCAGTCGATGGTCAGCACAATGCCCTTCTCAAACGGAGTCTCCGGGTACCAGCCCAGATCCTCCTTGATCTTGGTCGGGTCAATGCCGTAGCGGCGGTCATGGCCCAGGCGGTCGGCAACGTGGGTGATCAGCTCCTCGCTGATGCCCTCGTCCTTCAGGCGGTCATGCAGCTGGGCAATGACGGTCTTGACGATGAAGATGTTGGGGCGCTCGTTGTGGCCGCCGACGTTGTAGACCTCGCCGTCCTTGCCGCCATTGGCGACCATGTCGATGGCCTTGCAGTGGTCCATAACATACAGCCAGTCGCGGATCTGCATACCGTCGCCGTAGACGGGCAGCGTCTTGTGCTGCTTGGCGTTGTTGATGAGCAGCGGGATCAGCTTCTCGGGGAACTGATAGGGGCCGTAGTTGTTGGAGCAGCGGGTAATATTCATCGGCATACCGTAGGTATCGTGGAACGCCTTGACGAACATATCCGCGCTGGCCTTGGAGGCAGAGTACGGGCTGTGGGGGCACAGCGGGGTCGTCTCCATGAAATAGCCCTCGGCGCCCAGTGCGCCGTAGACCTCGTCGGTGGAAACCTGCAGGTATTTTTTGCCTTCCTTCCAGGTCTTGGCGGCGGCGTCATACCAGGCATCCTTGCAGCACTGCAGCAGGTTCACGGTGCCCAGCACGTTGCTCTCGACGAAAATTTCGGGGTTCTTGATGCTGCGGTCGACGTGGCTCTCGGCGGCAAAGTTGATGACGTAATCGGGGTCATACTTGGCGATCAGGTCGGTAACGAGCGCCTTGTCGCAGATATCACCCTGCACAAAGATGTGGCGGGCGTCGTCCTCGATGTCCTGCAAATTCTCGAGGTTGCCGGCGTAGGTCAGCTTGTCGAGGTTGATAAGGCGGATATCCTCATACTTTTCCAGCATATAGTGGACAAAGTTCGAGCCGATGAAACCGGCGCAGCCGGTAACGAGATAGGTTTTCATAAATCAAAGTTCTCCATTCCAGTTTGCAAAAAAGTCCTTGAGGGCATCCTGCCAGTCGCGCATCTCGTCGCCGACGGTGCAGCGCAGCATACGGTTCTCCAGGGCGCTCCACGCCGGGCGGTTGGCACTGGCGGGGTTGGCGGCGGCGTACTGGGCGCTGGTGACAGGCTCGACCTTGCAGGAAAGCCCTGCCCCCTGCATGATGGCGGACGCGAAATCATACCAGCTGCAAATGCCGTTGCCGGTGCAGTGGTAGATGCCGTAATCGTGGCTGACGGCCAGCTTGAGAATATGGTAGGCCAAATCGACGGCGTTCGTCGGGTTGCCCAGCTGGTCGTTGACAACGGTGATTTTGTCGTGGGTCCGGCCCAAGCGAATCATCGTCTTGACGAAGTTTTTGCCGTAGTAGCTGTACAGCCATGCCGTGCGCACAATGAAGTGGCGGCGGCAGAACCGCTCGACATACTGCTCACCCAGCAGCTTGGTCTGGCCGTAGGCAGAGATGGGCGCGGGCACGGCGCACTCGTCCAGTGCAACGCCGCCGTTGGCCGTGCCGGGGAACACATAGTCGGTGGAAACGTGGATAAGCCGCGCCCCGATTTTCTCGCACGCCAAGGCCAGGTTGCGCGGGCCGATGGCGTTGACTTTAAACGCCGCGTCGCGGGCGGTCTCGCAGCCGTCCACGTTGGTGAAAGCGGCACAGTTGATGACCGTATCGGGCTGGTGGCGGCGGATGTAGTTGATGGTGGCCTCCCGGTCAGTGATGTCCAGTTCGTCCACATCCACCGGGATAACGGTGGCCTTGCGCAGGCGCTCGGGCAGCGGGCCGATGGCGCAGCCTTCCTCAGAAAGCTGGCGCTGCAGCTCGGTACCCAGCTGCCCGCGGCAGCCGGTAATCAAAATTTTCATGCGTACTCCCCTGCCCTATCAGTATTGCAGCTTGTCGTCGGCGACATTCTTCAAATGCTGGCCGTAGGGGGATTTGCCATAGCGGGCGGCGCTTTCCAGCAGCTTTTCCTTGGTGATCCAGCCGTACTTGTAGGCAATTTCTTCCGGGGCAGAGATTTTGATGCCCTGGCGCTGCTCAACGGTCTGCACAAAGGTAGCAGCCTCGACGAGGGAGTCCATCGTGCCGGTGTCGAGCCAGGCATAGCCGCGGCCCAGCAGCTGGACATCCAGCTTACCCTGGTCGAGGTACATCTGGTTCAGGGTGGTGATTTCCAGCTCACCGCGGGCACTGGGCTTGACCTGCTTTGCCATCTTCACGACCTCATTATTGTAGAAGTAGAGGCCGGTGACGGCGTAGTTGCTCTTGGGGTTAGCGGGCTTTTCCTCAATGTCGGTGGCGTGGCCGTCCTTGTCAAACGCGACGACGCCGAAGCGTTCGGGGTCGTTGACATAGTAGCCGAACACCGTGCTGCGGCCGTTGGCGGCGTTGGCGGCGGCGGTCTTCAGGCGCTTGGAGAAACCGGCGCCGTAGAAGATGTTGTCGCCCAGAACCATGGCGCAGCAGTCGTCACCGATGAACTCCTCACCCAGGATGAACGCCTGGGCCAGGCCGTCCGGAGAAGGCTGGACCTTATACTGCAGATGCAGGCCGTACTGGCTGCCGTCGCCCAGCAGCGCCTCAAAGCGCGGGGTGTCCGTGGGGGTGGAAATGATCAGAATGTCCTGGATGCCCGCCAGCATCAGCGTAGACAGCGGATAGTAGATCATCGGCTTGTCATAGACGGGCAGCAGCTGCTTGGATGTGACCATCGTCAGCGGGTAAAGTCGGGTGCCGGCGCCGCCGGCAAGGATAATACCTTTCATCGTTACAACTCCTTTAAAATTTTGGTGCAGTGCGCGCCGCCCATCCCATTGGGGCATAATCTCACACAATACGATTAAAGCTATTATACAGCATTTTGCAAGGGCACGCAAGGGGAAAATCTTGCCGTGATGTGTACCCATTTGTTGCCAATTTGTTACTATTTCTTTGCAATGCCTTGACGGATAGAACAAGCTGTGCTACAATACAAACAGTATAAACCACGATGGCACGTCGCTGCATCGTTTTTGATAGAAGCTAAAGACTGAATATGAGGAGGCGTTTTCTTCGATGAAACGCTTTTTTTGTGCGGCCTTTTTTGTGGCCGTCGTTGCGTTGCTGGCCGCCTGCGGCGCACTGAATGTAAACTCCGCCGCAGCCCAGGCTACGGCTACCCCCACCAGCTCTACTTCCCGCACACAGAAGAGTGATTCCACCGTTAAGGTCAACGAGACCGCCGCCAAGGTGGATGTCGTCACGGCGCAGAGCAGCGCCAGCCCCACCGCTACGGCGGCCCCGGCCCAGGTCGAGACCCCGGCCACCGGGGATTTCCCCGTTGTGTATCTGGCTGGCGTGGTAGGTCTTATCCTGATTTGCTCCGCCGGGCTGCTGATGCTGCGCAAAATCTGATGTAAACGCCCTCCGGGGCGTTTTTTGTTTTTAAGCCTCCCCTGTCAAAAAAGGGTAGACGCCGAAGGCGGCCGGAGAGATCCCGACGAGCGTTCCCTTATGTGCCGCCACTTTCACAGAAAGGAGCCCCGTACATGCCCAGACGCTACCGCAAGCTGCGCGGGGATACCGCGTACTACCCTTTCGCGGCCCGCACCGGGTTACGCGCCCGGCAGCGCCGCCATGCGCGGCTGCTGCGCGTTCTGGGCACTGCGGCGCTGGCCCTGGCGGCGGTGCTGCTGGTGCGGCAGACTGTGTTCCGCGGCGGCCAGCCCAACGCCCCCGCGCCGATTGCCGCCGCACAGACCACCGCCCCCGGGCAGGCCCATGTGACCGTTGCGCCGGTTGCCGCGACCCGGGACGCCCTGGCTGATACCCGCGAGGCCGATGCCGCCGCCCACACCACGCCGGAGTCTGCCGCCGCGCCCACCGTGGAAAGCACCGCCATTTTGCCGCAGTACCGCGCATTATATGAAGAGAACCCCGATCTCGTCGGCTGGCTGCGCATCGACGGCACCGACATCGACCTGCCCGTGGTGCAGACCCCCGGCGACAACGAGTATTACCTGCGGCGCGGATTCGACCGCTTTTACGCCATGGGCGGCACCCTGTTTCTGGACGAGCGGTGCTCTCTCCCCCCCGATGCGCCCGCCGACAACTGGCTGATCTACGGTCACAATATGCGTGATGGTTCGATGTTTGGCCAACTGGTGTACTACCGCGACGAGGATTTTTACAAAGCGCACCCCACCTTCACGTTTGACACCCTGTACGAGCACGCCACCTGGCAGGTCGTGGCCGCGCTGGATACAGCCCTTGGCGCAGACGAACAACCCTACTACACGTTTTTTGACGCCGCCAACAAGCTGGACTGGCAGCGCCGGGTCGAGGCCATCACGGCGCTGGCGCTGTACGACACCGGCGTCACGCCCGAATACGGCACCCAGCTGTTGACCCTTTCCACCTGCGGCGATACCCGCCCCGACACGGACGCACGCTTTGCGATTTTGGCAATGCGGGTAGGATAACCCCTTGACATTTGCCCCCAATGCAGGTATAATATTAAAGTACCTTCACGCCGGTGTGTTGGAATTGGCAGACGAGACGGACTCAAAATCCGTTGGTGGTGACACCGTATGGGTTCGACCCCCATCACCGGCAT
>OBLO01002058.1_pt1 | contig 16087 bp, 15 predicted proteins | sample 1519401 | NCBI WGS metagenome assembly OBLO01 (sample SAMEA2602897, study PRJEB22501) | metagenome | reverse complement strand
ACTCGCTCATCGGCTTCTTCTTAGCCAGCATGACTTCCATCATCTTCAGACTGGTCAGGATACCATCGCCAGTGCTTGCGTACTTGGAGAAGATGATGTGGCCGCTCTGCTCACCGCCGATACGGCAACCGTTCTTTGCCATATACTCGTAAACATACTTATCGCCCACAGCGGTCTTTGCGTAGCCGATGCCCTGCTCATCAAAAGCCTTGTACAGACCAAAATTGGACATGACGGTCGTGACCACAGTATTGGTCAGCAACTTGCCGCGTTCCTTCATGTAGCAGCCGTAGATGTAAAGGATGTGGTCGCCGGTGATGACATTTCCCTTCTCGTCCACGCACAGGCAACGGTCGGCGTCACCATCGTAGGCAAAGCCAACATCCAAGCCCTTCTCCACAACAAACTTCTGAAGGCCCTCGATATGGGTTGAACCTGCATTGTTATTGATGTTCAGACCGTTCGGATTATTATTGATAACATAGGTATCTGCACCGAGAGCATCGAACACAGACTTAGCAATATTCCAGGAACTGCCGTTGGCACAGTCCAGACCGACCTTGACACCTCTGAAGGAATAAACACCCAGAGAAATCAGATAACCCATGTAACGGTTACGGCCAGAGATGTAATCCACAGTACAGCCAATATGCTCACGATGAGCAAAAGGCAGTTCCGGCCAGTCCTTGTCGAACACATGGAGCTTGCCGTCGATGTAATCCTCCACCAGCAGCAGAGTCTCTTCCGGCATTTTCTCACCATAGCAGTCGATCAGCTTGATGCCGTTGTCGTAGTACGGGTTGTGGCTGGCAGAGATCATGATGCCACAGTCAAAGTCATCCACACGCGCAATGTAAGCCACAGACGGAGTGGTGGTGACATGGAGCAGATAAGCATCTGCACCAGAAGCGGTCAGACCAGCGACCAGACTGTACTCAAACATATAGGAGCTACGACGAGTGTCCTTGCCGATGACGATACGAGCAGGATTGGTGTCACCGTTGCGTTCACGCAGCGCATTATAGTACCATCCTAAGAAGCGGCCAACTTTGTAGGCGTGATCCGCGGTTAATGTAATTCCGGCTTCACCACGGAAGCCGTCTGTTCCAAAATATTTAGCCATTTTTTGTTACCTCTTTTTTGTTTTTATAAATTTGACGAAGTAGTGCAATTATAGTTGCTCCACCTGCACAAATAAAATATGACTTAAAATTGTGGTAGTTCCCTTTATAAAGCACAAGCGAACAAAATGCCACGAAATACATGTGTACAAAATAAATTGTTTCACTCATACCCCTTAGTTGTTTATAAAACGAACCTCTAAAGTTCACTATTTTGCATGCATATATTACCAACTCAAACAAGAAGTAAAACGTCGGCAAATCCAACATCTTTGAGAAGTACTGCCCCCCCCCCCCCGATTAAACTAACGCCAACTTTTACCATGTAGATACAGCTGGTAAGTAATCCTTTTTTTATGGACAAATTCAATCCATCTGCATGCTCTATTTCAGCTATCAACATTCCAAACGCTACAAACACAAGCGACTGGAATAGACCATTCCTCGTGGTCACAAATAGAGAGAAGTACAACTCAATTGGTTTTTCCAAAAATAGAGGCAAACTCTCCAAATGACCATTTAGCATCGTCAACCCAATCCCGATCAGATATACAAACGCTCCAATGTTAGCAATTTGTTTAACTGAAAATTTTCTTAGCAGAATATCAATCAAGAGCAACGCAAAAATCAAGCCATTCAAATACCACAACGTCCACGAATAAAAATTATCACCAACAAAAACAAAGTTTCGCAAGCATTGAATCAAGTAGGCCGGATTTAGGCCACCCTCAATTATCCATCCGCTTATAGTTAACGGAAGATAGATGGCAGACCACATCAAATAAATACGTAAAATCTTTTTACAGCGAAATATCAATTTCGCATGCATGTTTTCATTCGATGATTTAGCAATTAAAAAATATCCCGTGCACGCATAAAAGAAGGGCACCGCATAATTAGAAATGTCGTAGTAAAAAAACTTATCCAAAAGATTGCTACTCGTCTGAAATGGTCTGGTATGTATTCCAATCACTAAAAACGCACAGATAAATTTCAGCAAATCAATCAACTTATAATCTGAATCTGCTTTTTTCTCCTTTATATTTTCCACTGCATTTTCCCCTTCATAAATTGCAATACCCCCGCATTGAGAATTTTCTTAGTTCTTATGCAAAAGTTTTTTCTTTACTTTATTGATAATTTCAAACATCAGCGCATTCCGCATTACCATATTCACAGCAATATATACAACAGCTCCACAGGCCACTTCAACAAAAAGGCCGACTGTATTCGGTAATCTTAATTGCATAAGTATAAGTACGCATACAGACATTATTGCTGTACTGAAAAGTCCTGTTACAAGTGCTTTTCCATTAATGCTAAAATGCACTTTCTTTTTCATGTAAATAAACTGGATTGCGTTGGTAACCAATTCGCTCAATACAGAAGCTATTACTGCACCATTTTGCAACAATGTTGGAATCAGCACAGCGTTTGTAATAACATTAATCACCGATGCAGAAGCTGCTGCCGGAAGAATAATTTTTTCGCTTTTGGTGCTATAGACAAGCTGATAGCAAAATAAATCGCCAAACCCTTTAATTAAAATCAGCGGGCACATCAACTGTATTGTCAGAGCAGCCGGTGCAAATGCCTCACCGTAAAGGAATTGAACGGTTTGAGATGCCACCAAAGCCATACCAGCAGCCAATGGAAGTGCCATCACGCATAAGATTTGGAATCCCTTATCTAGTAATCGGTAAAAGCCTTCCTTATCGTTGTCGTAATAGTAACTCAAGCGTGGGAGCAGTGCTGCTGTAACTGCATTCGCCATAGTTAGTACCATGTTGATAGTCTTTTGCGCATACGAATAAAAGCCTACCGACTCATCCGTTGCCATCATGTTCAACATTGTCACATCAATTTTATTATAAATACTTGACAAAAATATAATACAAGCAATTAGCAAAACCGGTTTTATGTGCTTTTGAATCTTTATGCCAGAAAAGTCAAGTCTAACAAATTTTTTGGCATGAATAACATTGAATATATAATTTCCACCCGTTGCAAGACTGGAGATCAACGCATACGCAACATAATCATGCCGAGTTTTAACAAACAAAAAAAGTGCAACAAGGGAGATTCCCTTTATTAACAAACTTCTTCCTGTAATATAACCGTATTCTTCTAAGCCCTTATACATCCAGTCAATGTTCAGATAGTTGAAAAAAACAGCCAATCCACAGGCAACATACAGTGCCCATTCACCGTGAAAACCTGCATTTATAAAAACAAGGCCAAAGAAACCGATTACTGCCAATGTCGTAGACACAATGTTCAGTAATAGAAGTTCTGTAAATAACTTATTACTTTCACACTTATTTTCTCTAACTTTCGCGAACTCTCTTACGCCATAGGATGGAAGTCCCAAAGCAGCAATCGTCACAAAATAAGACGCAATATTCTGTGCGGATGCAACCTTACCAACACCAACCGGGAGAAGGATTCTCGATACATATATTGATGTTACAAATGGAAACAGAATATTTGCAACAGTATATACGATATTATATATTGAATTTTTTGCCAATGATTTCTGCATTATTTCATCTACATGGCAATTGTTCTGCCATCATTTCCTCCATTAAGATATAGCACATTCATATTCTGTCAGCAAACAATAGAGTCATATACTGTTATCAGCGAAAGCTGATTTTATACTCTATTGGGTTTGCCCCCCCCGAATAATTTTGAGTTTTATTAGATTTTCTTTTAATTTCTGCTTATAATATACTTTAGGTGCACACTTAGAAACGGCTTTATAAAATCCTTTGCCCAAATTTCCAAAGAAAACTTCACGAGTTTCTGGAGCAATAGAAGGATGTCTCAATTGATGGTTCGCCTCTATTGCCTTTTCAACGTCTACTTTTTCTAATGTCATTCCGGAGTTTTGAATCAGTGTCATGCCCTTATTCGTTTGGCATAAAATCAAAGAAATTCCTTTTCCCTGCTCACTATCCGGTTGATTGCTTCCCCAAGAATCTCCAATTGTAATATCTGATACTCTGCCTAATGTTGCATACTGACAGAAATAACAATTTTCAGTGTAGTCTAGAGACGTAAGGAATGCATATGTGTACATATCCTGAACACCCATCGGCGTTATTGTTTTATACCCATTATCTCCATTTTGTGAAGACAACCCAAAATTTGTTTTATTTCTGAATCGAATATCTCTTAGCTGCTTGATATTAATACCTTTTTCACGCAATGCAAGACTCAAAATTTTCGGCGAAGGCGTTCCGTGACAGATTAAATCTACAGTATAAAGATTTTCGCCTATCCCTGCTGGCATCGTTATCGTATAATTTTTTATTGCCGCCACCTGACAAGGCAAGCCAATAAACAGTACCTTTTTTCCATTTTTGAGTTTTTCGACAACTTTGTCATAAATACCAACTGGATTGCTCTTCACATACTTTGAACCTGCAAAACGAATCAGTTCATCTTTTTTATTCGTTATGTCAAAGAAGAATTCTCCATTTCTGAACAAGCAGGCTGCAACATATCCACCATCATCAACAAAACGCCCCATCATCGCAGATGCGGCACCACCGGAAGATGCTATTATCCTAACATCATCCGATGCCCAGCCTTCTTTCCAATAAATAGGTTCGTTCAGGTTCACTTTGTGGTTGTTTGGGCAAACTCGCTCACAGGCTCCACAATTCACACATTTTCCTTCATCAATAACCGCATTATATGCCGAAAAACTGTCCTGAATAGATATGGCTTCTCTTTTACATTTTCCTACGCAAGCCATGCAGCCTGTGCAAGAATTCTGTTTACATACAGTTCTCATCACTTAATTAGCTCCTGCTTTTCACTTATCTTTTTACAAAACTGCTCCAGTCTTTCAACTTCCGCTTTATAGGAGATTTTTTCAAAATCCAAATTTTTCATTAATCGTTCATTGTTAGGATGCTGAAGTAAATAATCAATTTTTTCGGCAATCTCATCTTCATCCATCGGATCATAAATCACATCATGTTCGGTGACATTCAACAACTCTAGCGCACCAGCCACATTTGTCACAAGAATGCTACATCCGCACAGTAGAGCGTCAAAAACAGAAAGAGCAAAAGGTTCATAGACTGAATTCAAAACATACAATTCGCTTTTTTTCATTTCAGCATAAAGTTGCTTCTGCGGAACCAGTCCTTTAAACTCTATATTGTCGCCTTGGGGTAAATCATCTGGATGATAAAGATGTCCATAAACTATCAATTTCTTACTACTATCCAGCTTTGCCACAGCGCTGGCAACAACCACATTATTTTTTAGCTTTCGATCTCCACCTACAGCTATGATTCGACCCTTTTCCCGAACATCTCGTCTATAATCAAATTCTGCTTTTTCGACACCATTATGTAGATACGCCGTTTTCCCCTTGCAAAACGGATATTTTTCTTGAATCAATTGACTATAACGCTCTGATACCGGCAGAAGCAAATCCACATTGTGTAGGATGTACTGTTCCATTTGAACACTATTAGCATCTACCACAGCTTCATTTAATGCAGTCTCGATTTCATAGCAGCCGTGCATTATATAAATTGTTTTTTTGTTCAGTAGCTTTGCCAACTTAATAGCATATACGCCTACCTTTGACATTCCAGATACAATAACAACTTCACATCGAAATGTATTAATAAAAGCGCTCAAATACTTTGCCACTCTATTCTTGCTATCTACTACATAAAAGCTGCTTGCCAAATTCGCTACTATTCCCTTGTTTACATTGGAAGGTCCTGTATTTCCATCTGTCCCTCCAATAAATAAATATTTTGCCATCTGTTTATCCATTCTATTTATACATTACTCTTCAAATACTGTATGGTTCTTTGTGTTTCTTCTTCAACAATGGAATTAAAGTTTTCCTTGTTTTTCAAAAGAGCATATTTTTCTTCCAGTTCTGAAAGATTACTCATCAAGTGATCTTTCATTTCAATTTTTCCAACCAAATCCAACAGTTTATTTTTATTGCTGGCCCTTGCCAACACTGCAAATTTATCTGCATATTTTGAAGCAAAAATTGTACCATGAAATGTATCCGTAATTACAAAATCTGACTCTTTAAAGATCTTTAGGCACTGAAATGGTGAACATACAATATAATCTTTAATCCAGAACTGTGGTGCACCAATTGCAATCGGTGTTAGTTCATGCCTTTTGCAAAATTTTTTAATTGCATCAATCTCTTCTGCCGTGTGAATTCGGTTATAATAGGAATAAACCACACAATAATGTTTTGGCATTTTAGGCAAAGTTGCCTGTTCCACCTCGTAGTCAAAATTATATATCAACACAGGATCCAAATTGTCGTTAACTGACTTATCTGTCAGTTTTCCAACAAATTTGTGTGTATTCTCATCTCTCACCGAAAAAGCTAAAACATTTTCAAATGTTTTCCTGATTTTTTTGGCAACCTTTTCTGGAAGTTCCTCATATTTTGTAGAACCACAGGAGGCCGCATAAGTAATCACCTTGTTTGCCTCTGGAACATTACCAAACAACTGCGATGTGAATCCCCAAGCGCCTGAATTCAAACAGTTAAACACTTCATCACTGCCAATTACGCAAAGATCATAGTGATGACTTTTTTTATCAATATTTAAATGCTCTTTACGAAATTCATCAAAAGCAAGCCCTTGCTCTACGCTTTTTCTTTTGATTTTTAAACGGTTTATCGTGTAGCGATCGATCTTACTAATTTTTCCTAGAAGACCGTCTTTCTCACGTTCTTCGTGATATTCTTGTTTGTAATTTCCCAAGAGCTTATAGTCCTCATCTCTTTTTTTAATGGCTATAAACTCTACTTCATTACCTAGTTTTTCAATTGTCGTTTTCAGTGCATAAGATTGAAGTAAGGACCCCATATTATCAATCTGTTGCATTGACAAGATACACACTTTCATTTCCACAATCCTCCTTCATTCTATACACACTTTATCATCAAATTTGTTTTAGAAATTCATCCATATTTTTGAATTTCTTATTGTTTTTCTTAAGCTGTTCTTTTGTATATTCGTAATTTCCACCGAGTTCCATCATGCTTTCCCAGCACGCTGGAAGTTCATCATCTCCATCTGTGAAGAGCCAGAAAAACTCATGAAGTGCTTTTTCATCTGGCTCTCTTCCATAACGATCCCGGTACAATTGGACAAGTTCTTTTGCTTCTGCTACTTGTGCCGCTTTACGTTTTTCGTGATATTCCTCTAGTCCCATAATAACTTTACAGGGATTTCCTGCTGCCACACAGTTATCTGGAATATCTTTGTTAACGAGGGAATTTGCTCCGATGATAACATTATTACCTATATGAACACCTTTTAGGATTGTGGACTTCATACCGATAAAAACATTGTTGCCAATTGCCACGCCCCCCCGATCCCAGAATGTCTCCATAGACACCTTTCAATACAGACCAGTCAAAGCCATGAGTAAGAATGGTAACGCCTTCTGTAATCTTCACATTATTTCCAATTGCAACCATCCATGGGCGTGTAGTATCAATTTGTGTCTTAGTTGGAACATATATTGTGGTCTCCTCACCAATCCTCATTCCCAAGCTGCGGAGATATGTAATATAAGACTCTGATGTTGCCTTTTTCCCATATAGTATTTTCCTAAGCAAATTTCTTATCATTTTACTCCTCCAAACTATAGTTCATCTTTGAGGAAACAATATTCCACGATAAAACCGCAAAAATCATATAAGCAAAATTGGATCTTAGCGTCGAGTTATAAACTAACAATATTAAACAAATAAGTGGGAAAAAAGTTCCAATCAAATTTTGATATGTCGTCTTTCTTTGATATCTTATTATTGAACAGATTTCCATTACAACAAAGAAAGAAGTATACGCTATAGTGCCTAAATAACCCGTTTCTACAAATAAATATCCTAGTGACAGCCAAGTATAATGAATTTTCTCATATGCATTGTAAAACGCACTATTTAAAAAACTCATTGCTGAAGAATAATCAGCATTTCCAAGTCCGATTCCAATCCACAATGCGTCTTTTCCTGCCCATCTTTCTATGATAGGTGAAAGTTTCGTAAATACAGATGTTCTACCAACGTCAAATTGAGATGCGTAAACTTCCTGAGCCGATACTTGGTTTAGAATATTATCAATGTCAAGGAAATTAGCATATTCCGGAAATGTGGCATAAAAAATTTGAATGCCAATATATAATAAAATAAAGAATGCTAACGCTAGTATCATTCCGCGCCCTTTTCTTTTCGACATTAACAGATACCATATCAGTAGAATTACAGCGACAATAAATAAAAATTTAAGCTCTGACAGCGCAGCATTAATCAAAATTAACAACAAATATATAATAAACTTTGGTAAGGATATTCTTTTATATTCATATCTAGCCATAATAATGCACAACATTATAGCCAAATAGATCATCAGACCGCCATTTCCGCCTGTCTCTTTTCCAAAAATTCCACTTAATCTGTCTTGATTTAATCCTTCCACAATATATTGGAATGCAATAACACTAATATGGATTGGAAAAACTCTAACAAACATATCCTCCATTTTATCTGCATCTTCTGCATTGAGAATACTAATAGATAGAACAAAATACAAGAAAAATCTACCGTAATTACGCACTCCCCATACTGCCGTTGCAATCGGTGCTGGATTAAAGATCCAACCAATTATAACAAATAGAATAAAACAATATATGGGAATAACTTCTACACGCTTATTGATTAATAGATATCGTTTATTAGATGATAGCTTTGCAACCAATAGCACAATTAATAGGAAATCACATATATACGTAACTTGGCTAAACCCCAAATAATTAGATATCATACCTTGGAAAAGACTAATAAATAATATCCAATATAAGATATCTTTATATTTCACTTTAAAAAAATTTTCTGCCATACTATATACCATTCTTAATGCATCCCAATTCAATTAAGATAAATGCTATTATACAATTCTTATGTTTCATTGCATCCATCAAAATTTTTCTTGCTTTGCTTCCTTTTTTTATATCTACTTCACGTATCGTATTTTGTAAATGTGAATCTAACACTATCATTGAAACTTTTTTATATTTTTCTCCTAGTGCCATTGACGACATTACAATTTGCTTAAGTGCTCCAATTGTATAGGAGAAATATGTATCCCCTACTTGCTGTAAAACATTCTTGTTGTATCCATGCTTTTTACACATTTCTGTGCATTTATTATAATATGTCTTTATTTTTTCAAAGCGATCTTCCCGATATTTTCTTGTTAATGACCCTTCATTTCTGCAATAACTATAAAAAGCCTCTGGAACCACATTTGCCGTTTCCACATACGCATATAAATCAATTAATGAATAAACATCTTCAGAAATAATTTCTCGTTCAGAAACAAAGTGCCATTTACTTTTTCTAATCAACTGCATCGAGAACATCATCATACATGCACTGCACATTAGATTCATTTCATTTAAAGATATCATATTAGGCAATAGTTTGTTTTGAATATCCCGACCTGTATAAACCTCTTTTGGTGTATTAGGAATAAACGTTTGCATTACATTACCATTCATATCGATATCATGAAATCCAAAAATAGCAACATCCGCATTATTTCTTTCAATTGATGTAAGTGTCTTCTCTATTGTATTTATAGCAACATAATCATCGCTGTCAAAGAAACATATATAATCTCCTGAAGCATTATCTATCCCTGTATTACGCGCCATACCAAGTCCTGCATTTTTTTTGTGAATCACTTTGATACGCTTATCTTTTCTTGCCCATTCATCGCACATTTGTGGACACATATCAGGTGACCCATCATCCACCAAAATAATTTCCAAATTGGTATATGTTTGCTCAACTATGCTTTTAACACTTCTATCTAAATATTTTTCAACATTATATATAGGTAATACAACTGTCACCTTTTTATTCAACATTTTATTTTCCCACTTTTTCCTATAGATATTTTTTTGATGCCTTATTGAGCAGTATTACATTCACTTTCACAAATTTATTCGGATACAGGAAGAACTCCAACCACTTCGTTTTCTTCATAATCCAAGCTGCAATAATCGGACCTGCAAAGCTAATTACAAGCCCCAGTACTACATGAATCACAGCATTTTCAATGCCGATCTTCATCAGGATAGATCTCAGCGGTGCTGCGAACAATGTGTGCATCAGAAAAATCGGCATTGTGTATTTCGCAAGTAATTTCATGCCTCTTCCGAACTTTTCCTCAAAGCCTGCCACCATCATGATAACAGCAACGCAAGCCAATAATCCTATTGCAAAAGAGATTGCACTACCGCTAATTTTTGCTGTATACACCACAATGCTCAGAATTACAAACAGCAACCCGAATATTGTTCCTTGTATTTTTCTACCCTTTAGTTGCACATTAAACGAGCAAATGCTCATACCGATCACAAACCAGATTTCGTTTGAGAGAACCGTCGATACAGCGTAAACGCTGTACCCCCCCCCCAGTTAAAATCAGGACTTTTGCAGCCAATGCAACTATTAGTCCTACCGCAGCCGATTTCACGCTGCTAAAAGTCGGCGTAACCAGAAAGATGAAGAACAGTGCGTACAAATACCAATACGGAGCTGTTGGATGTAGGAGCAGTGTATTGCCAAGACCGCCAATCTGATCATTAACACTGCTTGAGAACACCTTTTTCAGCACCCATGTAGCAGTCGTAAAAGTGGCATAGGGTACGCCGAGTGCTAACGCTTTTTTCGCCACATTCTTGCACCAGCTACCAACACTGTTTACCTTGCTGTATTTCTGATACAGATATCCGCTACAAATAAAGAACAGCGGCACATGGAAGTAGTAAATTGTTGTATTGAACCATCCATACAAATCATTTTCAGGCAGAATATTCGCCTTCGTCATACTCTGAAAGAAATGGCCCAGTACAACCAATATACAGGCAATGACTTTTACATCATCAACCCATTTTTCTCTTGTTCTTCCCGCTGTTTTTTCACTCATTACTTCGTCTCCATCTGCTGTGCGATATCAGCGTCCACGATTTCCTCGCCAGTCTTATGCTTCAGCTGTTCCTTACTTGCTTCACTCAGACCGTTGTTGATCACACAGTTCATATCGCAGGTGCTGCACTTGTCCAGTTCTTCCTTTGTAACCTTGCCATCACGATAGTCACGGCAGATTTTCAACTCATACATGCTGTACGGATGCTTGGTGAACAGTGCCTTGAACTTATGTACCAGAACCCAAGTAGCAGGCTTCCAGATATACTTGTGCATAGCCGGAGAAACACTACCGATCATCCAGCAGTCACGGTCGCAGCAACGAACCTTTGCACGAACCTTTTCTGCCTCCGGGCTATTCCACAGCTCATCCCAAGTCTGATTGTTCAGGTTGCCCATGACTTCTTTGTCCTTGGTGCCATTACAAGGCATTACATCGCCATACGGATCGATGAAGAAGGTATCAAAACTCATATCACAAGGCAGCAGACGCTTCTGACCATAGATGTAGTTGATCAGGCCATGGTTAAAGTAAGCACGGAACCACTTCTTCGGGCTGTTACTACGGAGCAGCTCGTTGACCAGATTCTCAAAGTTCTTTGCAACCATCGGACGGTCGTGGATGATGTTCTTGGCCTCAACGAAGTAGAAGCTGTTGTGGAGAGAAGCCGTTGCAAACTCCATACCCATTTCGTTGGAAATCTTGTACAGAGGAACCAGATCAGGAGCATTCTTGTCCTGAACGGTCATGCCGAAGCCAACGTCCTTCATGCCCATCTCACGCAACTTCTTCAACGTACCGTAGCCACGCTGGTAGCCGTTCTGCAAGCCACGAATCTCGTTGTTGGTCTGCTCCAGACCCTCGATAGAAATACGAATGCCAATCTGAGGGAACTCTTTGCAGAGGTCAACGATACGGTCAGTAAAGAAACCGTTCGTGGAAATAACGATACGGTCGGACTTCTTATACAGCTCGCGCACAATATCCTTCAGGTCAGTACGGATGAACGGCTCACCGCCGGTGATGTTTGTGAAATACATCTTCGGCAGTTTCTTGATGGTCTCGATACTGATTTCTTCTTCCGGCTTGGAAGGTGCTTTATAGCGGTTGCACATAGAGCACCGTGCATTGCAACGATAAGTGACGATGACCGTACCATTTAACTTCTTTTCGCTATTATTAGACATTCTTTTTCTCCTCTATCTTTAAATACTTTCGTTAATTATCTTTCCGTAAAATGTATCTGCTCCATCTATATTAGATGGATACTCCTGTTTCCAGCTTAATTTAAACAGATGAGTGTTCTTACTGATTTTTATCCACAATTCTTCATCATATTTCTTTCCAAGGCACTTCTGAAGTTCGTCACATTCAGGATTATTATCCGGAATCTGATCAAACATCTTTTTAAGATAGTCGTTATGACGCAAAGCCAACTCTATCAAATAATCCAAGAAAAGATAATCAATCATACTGTCATTTGTTTTCCAATACTCAAGCAGATAATCTCTAATAATTGCAAAAGCCTTTCTATTTTCAAAATTGCAACCGAAAGAATAATTTGCAAACCTCCCACAAGCTACTGACAGATGACCATAATCAGGTCTTTTTATTGACCAAACTGGTAAGTCTATTATTTCTTTAGCATTAAACTTACTGGCAAAAAAGGTCGAATCGAGCCAAATTCCACCATGCTCTGCCAATAATTCCAGTCGTAAAAAATCCGAAAAGTGTGTACGTGTTATGATTCCCTGGTTTCTTTTTCTTTCCATCCAATCAGGGATATTTACATAATTTCTATAATTTGTATCGTCTAACACTACAACTTCATATGGTGCTGCATTTATACGGATTGATTGAACACATCTTTTCACTATATCCGGAGCCTGCTCAATTCCTTGCCACCAACAAACCCATATTTTGTCTCTAAAACTTGACTTCTCCGGTATGCTTTTCTCATCAAAAATATATGTTTTTGCAAAATCTCCATACCGCTTTTCAAAATACTGCATCAAGATATCATGCTTATATAGCAGGCAATCTGTATCCTTTTTGCTTTCATTTCTTCCTTCTTTATTAAGTTTATAATTCAGCTTCTTTGCTGCAATTATCTTGGTAAAATTCGTCATCGAAGTCTCGCATGAAACCTTAACCGTTGAGTTTATCTCTTCCATAGCACGGTGAACAATACGTTTTATATTATTATGTTTGTTTTCCACCTATGCTCCTCCTTACCGATATGTTTTTATACACCTTCATAATTTTCTCGTAATATTCATCGATGGTATCGAAGCTGATGTCCTTGCAATTCTTGCTATATTCTTCGCACAGCTTCTTATCACTCCAGAGCTTCTCAACTTTCTTCTTCAGGTCCTCGGCATTACCGCTTTCAAACAGCTCGCCGGTCTTGCCGACCTGAATCAGTTCCGGAATACCACCAATGTCTGCTCCCAGTACCGGTGTGCCATACATCTGGGATTCCATTACGGAGAACGGGCAGTTCTCATACCACTCAGACGGGTAAATGGAGAACCGTGCCTCACGGATCAGCTTCTCCAGTGCCTCGCCTTTCTGGAAGCCAACGTTCTTGATGTTCTTAATACCATTTACTGTCTCTTCCAGCGGGCCAGTACCGGCGAAGATGAACTGCACATCCGGCAGTTCTTTACAGACCTTGATGAGCGTGCCGATGCCCTTTTCTTCAGAGAAACGGCCGAAGTAAAGGACATAGTCCATCCGCTGATACTTACAGAGGATTACCCCCCCCCAGATAAATCGGGATGAGCTTGTTACAATAAGCTTCAAGATCATCTCGCTCAAGGTTAAGGCACGCCTTTGCGTACTTATCGGTCTCTGCCGGATCATTCCAAAGTTCCTTGATAATAGATGCCAGTTGCTTGGAATCCCGGCTTGTGAACAGTCGCCCATCCACACCATCTGTAATCAACTCAGGAATGCCACCGATATTTGCGCCGATGACAGGAGTTCCACGCTGCTGACTCTCCATAACAGAGAACGGGCAGTTTTCATAGACTTCCGAAGGGCAAATAGAGAACTTTGCTTCCCGAATCAGTTTGTCCAATGCATCGCCAGTCTGGAAACCAACATTCTTAACATTTTTCAGCTGATTGACCTTGTCTTCCAATGGGCCAGAACCAGCAAAAATAAACTGAATATTTGGCAACAGATTGCAGGTCTCAACAAGTGTGTTGATTCCCTTCTCTTCAGAGAAGCGGCCGAAGTAAAGGACGTAATCTTTCTTTTCAACCTCTTTAGGCTCTACCTTCTCCACGAAGTTGTGCATTGCGATTGTCTTAGTTGCAAACAGCGGATTCGTATCCATCTTGGTTTTCAAGAATTCCGAGCAGCAAATAATCTTGTCAATGTACTTGTATGCTCCGTTCCATTTCCAGAACTCCGCCTCCATCATGCCAACGATAGATTTTGCAGTAGAACCGTGAACACATTTTCCCTTTACACAATTCATGAAATGACCGCCGAGGCACTTCTCACAGTTCTCATGTGTGATAGGGTTCTTTAATTGATGGTTCGGGCAGACCAACTGGTAGTCATGTGCCGTGAAGATGATCTTACAATCTCTTCCGGTCTCCTTGCGCCACTTCACGATTTCCAGAATGATGGAAGGTGTCAGCTGGTAGTTGAAGTTGTTCAGGTGACAGACATCCGGCTTGAAGTCGTCCAGAACTTTTCTCAGCTGCACCCGTGCTTCCTTGCTGTAGATAGTTTTGATGGGGTAGGTCAGCTTGCTCAGTTTGCTGCCGCCGTGGAAGTCCATATCAGATGTATAAGCATTGACCCGGTTGCCCACGCAGCGGCCTTCATGCTCCATACCGAAGTACTGAACCTCATGTCCGTGCTGCTCCAGTGCCTCACCCAGCTTAAATATGTAGGTTTCTGATCCACCGTTTGGATATAGAAATTTATTTATTATCAATACTCTCATCTATTATTTTCTCCTGTACAGTTTCATCGTTTCCTTTACAACTTCATCCCAGTTATATTTCTCGCAGATAAAGTCAGCTGCCTGATTCTTCATTTTCATAACCATTTCAGGATGGTCACAGGCATCTTGCAATTTTTCTCGCAAGTCCTCTACATCTGACTTTTTGAAAATCAATGCCTTATCTTCCACAACCTCTGCGCACTCTGGAATGTCGGAAACCAGACAGCAGTTGCCGTAGCTCATTGCTTCCAGTAGACTTAGCGGCATTCCTTCCAGATCGGACGGCAGCGTGTAAATGTAAGCATTGCTGTATAGTTCATCCAGCATTGCTCCCTGCACAAACCCAGTAAAGAGAATCCGATCGTCACCCTTCGCCAGGTCTTTCAATTCCTCCATAAAGGAATCCGTATCGCTGGAGCCGCCTGCGATGACCAGCTTTTTATCCGTCTTAACATTCTTGAAAGCCTCAATCAAATATCGAATACCCTTTTCTGGCACCAGACGACCGAGGAACAATATGTATGAGTCTTTTTTCAGCCCGAACTTATCTGTAATCAGACTTGCTTCCCGAATCTGCGGCCTATTCACGCCATTAGGGATAAAGTGCGTTTCTCTTCCATAAGTTTCCTTAAAATAGTCCTGCACTCCTTTGCTCAGAACAATGACCTCGTCCGCATATTTCGCAGCATTTTTTTCGCCTTGGTGGATAAACTTAGAGCCAAGTCCTGATTGCCATTTCTCGCGCTGCCAATCAATGCCATGGACGGTAACTACAACTCTTTTACCAAACATCTTCGGCAGCCATGCAAAGAACGCCGGTCCTTCGGCGTGGATGTGCACCACATCGTATTTTCCAAATGCACTATAAAGTGCCGCAAATGCGGAGGAGCTGACTGCAGCAAGTCCGCGCCGCTCAATGGTCGGAACAGACTTTTGACGGATTCCCTCGTACTCCGTTTTACCAGCATCGTCATATTCTGCACCACTCA
>OBLO01002052.1_pt1 | contig 16137 bp, 7 predicted proteins | sample 1519401 | NCBI WGS metagenome assembly OBLO01 (sample SAMEA2602897, study PRJEB22501) | metagenome | reverse complement strand
GCATATTTTCGATTTGGGCATCCGTGAGGGACAGCCCGGTTTCGCGCCGCACCTGTTCCCGAATGTCATCCACGCAGCGGATCATGCCGAGTTCCAAGCTGTGCGCAGTGTCAGCCGCAGGGATGGCGTTGTCGATGCGCATGAGGTCCACTGTCCAGCCGCCCAAGTCCATGAGGAGCATGGACGGTTCGTCCTGCAAAAGCCCCACTTCGGTCATGAGGGCGGCGTAGCCTTGAGGGAAGACAGCAACTTCCTCGATGGTAATGCTGTACTCCACGCCCTCGAATTTGAAATTCACGGGCTGGTTGCTCCGCAGCAGATAATCTTTGAACTTGGGTTTGTCGCGTCCGAAACTGGTCAGCGGCAGACCCGCCGCAATTCGCACCGAGCATTCGGGAGGCAAACCGCGCTGCTGAATCTCCTTTGCGATAGCTGCCAGTGTCAGCAGGTAGTAGTTGTCGTTTACAGTTTTGTCCCGCTGGATAGGCTGCCGCCCGGAGCCACAAACAAAAAAGCACCCGCCAAACTCTAAGAGTCCTTGGCGGGTGTAGGGTTCGTGTTCTCCGTAGCTTGTCAGCCCAGCCGGGAATGAACAGTGGGCTGTTTTGATAGCATAGTAGCCGTGGTCGATGCCGATAATGATGCTCATGGGAAATACCTTCTTTCATTTCAAAATCTTTCGGGAATCTATAATAAACGGCGGGGGAGAGTATGTCCCCCTCGCCGGAATTTTATTCGGAAATCGTTGCGGTTTTGTCTGCCACCGCTGGCGGTAAGCGCTCAAAAACGTACCGCCAACGTGGAAAAATCACGCTGCAACAAAAAACGCGCCCTGCTTTTCGGCAGGATGCGCGCAAAATCGCTTGTGGATATTTTCAGGAAAATGGGATAAATTTGGTACATTTTGATCCAAAATCATCCGTTTTCAACGATTTTATATTGTAGCTACGATATAAAATTGGTAGATGGGCTTCATCGTGGGGAAAAGAAATCTGTTGCCAATCCACATTTTCCCGTTATCCTTAAATGTATATAAATCATAAAAGAATTTTCTATCAATTATCATCCAAGAGAGCATTGTTGATTTCTGTAATCTACTGTGGATTCTGATTCTCCAGATGCTCAAGCAACGATAGCATATTAGTAGATAGTAATCAATTTTCTTTAGTACACTTTCAAACTTGTGAATGCTGTGATATACTAAAAATTAACGTGTAGTTGGTATTAGTATACAGAAATACATCTATAATGGAGGGAAAACATGCTTAATCCAGATCTGCCAATCACAAAAAACTCGGAAGACATCCTAAACAGAAGCACTTTTGCTAATAGTTTGGCAAAAACATTACTGCAGTATTCCTTCTCATCCTCCCTAACGATAGGTCTCTACGGTGAATGGGGAAGTGGAAAAACATCTTTGCTGAATATGGTGTTGGAAACCGTCGAAAGCAAGGATTCTAATACAGTAATCCTTCGCTTTAACCCGTGGTTGTGCTCAAATTCCAAGCAGCTAATTACGCAGTTCTTCAAACAACTTTCAGCAGCGATAAAGTTGAAGAAGCCAAAAAACGAAACGGCATGGGAATTAATTGACCAATATGCTGATTTGTTTGATGCGGCAAACATGATTCCTGGAGCTGGCACGATTATTTCGGCCTTTGGTAAGACACTAGCAAAAGAGGCAAAAGAAAAAAACGAACAGGAATCCAATGATTTGCAAGGAAAAAAAGACAAAATTATTACTAAAATGCGTGATGATGATATCAGAGTTATCGTATCCATTGATGATATTGATCGACTTACAGAAGAAGAAATTATCTCTGTTTTTCAGTTGGTTAAAGCTTTGGCGGATTTCCCCAATACAATTTACATATTAGCCTTTGATTATAATGTAGTAGTCAGAGCGCTTAGCAAGGTACAGCATGGAGACGGTAAAGAGTACTTGGAGAAAATTATTCAGGTTCCCTTTGAGATTCCTGCACCTTGCATTACGGATATATATACGGCTTTATTCTCAAAGCTCGATGTGATTTTCAGAGATTTCCCTGCAGATAAGTGGCCAAAAGATATCTGGGCTGAACTTTTTCAATTTGGAATCAAGAAGTATATAAAATCGATTCGGGATGTCATTCGTTACACAAATGTTTTCCTTTTAAAGTATGATCTTTTGAAAGATGAAACAGACCCAGTTGATTTGCTCGCTCTCACTTGCCTGCAAGTATTTGAACCCTTCATCTATTCCAATTTGCCCGGTTTTAAGGAGTTTTTGTGTGGAGACGATATGAGTAGTTCACTCTCAAGAGGAAAGGCTTATGAAGATGAATTAAAGCGCAATGTCTCCAAACTGTTTTCGTCAAATGAAAAAATAACAGATCGAGAAGCCGTAAATCATATACTTAGTATGCTATTTCCAAAAGTAAAAAATGTCTTAGGTATCTCGTATAGTTATGGGAGAAATTATTCTCACAGAGACTTTTTTGTACGCAATAATGTTGCCGTGCCAGAATGTTTTGATCGATATTTTGCATTGGCGCTCGAAAAGGATGCAATCTCGACATCAACCATCCAACGATTCATTTATGAAGACAGCCCTCAAGAATTAGAAAAAAATATCCTTGAAATCTATCAATCTGGCAAGATTATACGATTGCTCGACGGCATTGAGGCTTACGCTAATAATCGTTCGCTAAAAATTTCCGAAGAACGTGCAACTGCAGTCATCACTGTGCTTGTGCGCAATTGGGAAAAATTTCTTGACCCAAACGATGCAAGCTTTCTCTCAATTCCATTTTCGTGGAGACTCCTTTTCTGCGTTGATCCTTTACTGGAAAAAATTGATTCAGGCAGAAGATTCCAATATATTCAAGAAATTTTTAATGACGACTTCGTTCAGCCGTCTACATTAACATTGTTATTACAAAATTTCGAAAGACAGTTGGGTCGCTTTACAGATGATTCCAAGCCTAATGAAAACGCATTACTCTCTTTAGCAGATGTTCTTCAACTTGAGAGCATTTTCAAAAGCCGCGCAATAGATGCAATCGATTCCAAATCAGTCCTGAATAGTGCTAATGCGTCAAGTCTCTTTTGGATGCTACAAAACATTGATCCAGATATGGCAAAAAGCAAAAAAGCTTCTTTAATCACAGACGATACATCGTTAGCTAAAGTTATAAGTGCCTGCACTTCTAGAGGATCAACGTTAGGAAAAATTGTTGTAAAGACTCGAAAAGTAGATTTGAAGTATCTCGAAGAATTTGTAAATCTCGACGAAGCGTATAACCGTATTGAAAAATTTGTGGCAACAGATTCGTTTACGCATTTGACAGAAGACGAAAAGCTGAACACGATATTGTTCTTAAAAACTGCAAAACAGCAAAATAAAGAAGATTCTTTCTTTGATGGTGTTCCGGAGGATGCCCTTGCAGATTGGCTTGAGCAGACAAAGCATTGAGCCGATTGCAGCGCGACACCGCATATAATCTGTGTTTACTTAATAACCGCCTCTCTATATACCTCAGTTATGAGCATCAACTTGTCAAAAGTGTTCGCGATTTTGAGGAGGTGTTAAAAGATGTGCTATCTGATTGCTAAAGAACGCAATGCACACGGTTGCATTGCGCTGAAAACTACCCACGGTCAGCATCTGGCTGATTTCAAATATGCACTAGATGATGCTCTCGACGGCAGCGGAATTCAGCTTGTCACCATCAGCCGACCTACAGCCTACGGTGAGTACGCGCCGTATCGCTTTGTACACAGTGAAGAGGAATTTGCTGCGCAGGTATTGGCTATGCGGGCATAACGAAAATCTTATTTGTGACTTTTAATCCTGCTTCGCTACAAAACCCATCTACGAACTCATCTACCAATTTATCTACGGCTCTGCATTTTGGTTGAGAAACGCTGCGGAAATAACTACACATTACCTAAAATTAGTCGTTCTTATTTGTAGAATACCAACAAAATTTTACGGTAATTCACAAATTTTTGCCAGCGATGCTTTCTCATAACCGGTTCAGTGGGGGTTCGAATCCCTCACGGCCCATAAAAAGAACGCAGCTATGTTATTTTTTTAAGATAACACGGCTGCGATTCTTTATTTTTCGTACAATTCACGGCTCAACTGATTGCGTATCGACTCCCGGCGTTTTTTGTATTGCTGGGTGTAGATCATTAAAGTCGTGCTCGGCTGGGCGTGACCTGCTTCAGCTGCAACCGTTGCAACACCGATGTCAGGATTCGACATGAGCAGGCTGACAAAGGTATGTCGGAACATGTGCGGGTGAATGTCGCTGATTCCCGCTTTCTGCGCCACACGCTTTACCAGCTTGTTATAGCCGTCCGGGTTGCGCGGCCGGTCTGGCTTCAACATGTTCCTCAATAGGTGCGTTAAGTCGTTTATAGGTTTCCTCTACTTCACCGCTGCATTCTTCAATCGAGACTTCATGTGCAGCTTCAGTCATTTTAGTGCGAATGTATGATGCACGCCGTGCATACAACACTTTCGTCAAATACTTGGTAAAACGTGCCGCCAGCGCAGCATCCTCACCGTAAATCCAATATTTATTGCCTTCTTTTTTGTGAGCCATAGTTACCTCCAAAATTTTGAGTTTCATTGAAAAAGCCCAAAATTTGGAGGTGCGCGGGTCGGGTGAAAACTACGGCAACAACGCCTTAAACTTAAAAAAGGAACGCAAAAAAGGCCCGACAGCCGTTGTGGCTGTCGGGCCAAAAACAATCTGTAATTGTCTTTATAACCGATTACTTATCGTTTCTTTTCTTGCAGGCAAATACAACTGCAAGTCCGAGCAGGGATGCCACCAGAAGCACGACGTACAGCGTGGGGTTGGAGGTATCGCCCGTTTGCGGCATTGCCGTTATGGTGGACGGCTTTGAAGTGCTTGCCGGGGTGGGGGCCGGTGTGGGAGCAGCAACTTCGTTCTTCTTGGTTTCGCTGTCGTTTGAACTGTTGTTGCTGCTCGGATTGGTGCCGCTGCTCGGCACGGCGGTATCCTTATAGGCGATCGCGTAGATAGAGAAGCGGTCGGTCTTAAAGGTCAGCGTCTTGCTGGCTGCGTCAAACGCGGCATCCAGCACAGTAATCGTGCCTTCATGGTTGCGCACAATGCAGTAGGTGCGGTTGACCGCGCTGTTCGTATTGATAAGCGCATCCGGCACCGCAACAGAGATCGTCAATGCGTTCTTGGTCGTGTGCAGGGGAACACCGGCCTGTTGGCTGCCGTTTACCGTCATGTACTTGAACAGACTGATGTCAAGATACTGCCCGATGGTGCAACCCTTGGCGGCCTGTGCCATCGCAGTTTTGACTGCATCGGGGACATTGGCTTCTTTCACGGTCAGCACAATGTCCACACTTGCGCCGTTGGCAATCTGCACCAGTTCATCGGCGGTAATGTCGCCGCTGTTCACCAGCATGGCAAGCAATTCTGCTTTGTCAGTCAGCAGACCGATAGGCGGTACAGCTCCCTCAGACTGGACATCCACTTTCACCTTGCCGCTGCCGATTGTAATATCCTCGCCTGGGGCATCCTCAGCCTTGGCGGGAGCAATCACATAGGTCCATTTAACATAATCTTTATAGTTGCCCTTGCCGGTGACGGTCAATGTGTATATGCCGGGGGCAGTGGCGGTGTTGCCCTTCACGGTGTAGGAATCGGCGGGGAGTTCTTTGCCGTCCAGCAGGACTTTCTCGACCGTTTGGGTCTGTTCCGCGCCGTTGGCGGTAAGGCCCTTGCCCAGCTTGACGGTTGCGCCGTCAACAGACTTGGGATCGATGGTGGCAGCGGTTCGGGTCTGATTGCCGCTTTCAGCCAGCACATAGTTAGCCGCAGAATCGCCGCCCAGCGTCAAATCGGAGATAGCAACATTCCACTTGCCCGCTTCTGCCTTTTCAAACACGCCCTTGGCCGTAACGGTCAGCTTGTCGTTTTCCAGAATGCCATCAAACGTGGCGTTGCTGAAGACAAGCTCTGCATCGGTCGTGCCGTCATAGGCTTTATCGTTTGCGGTAATGCCGGAGACTGTGACAACCTTCGGATTAACCGTGACGGTTGCAGTGCCGGTCGCGGTTAGGTATGCCCCTCCGTAAGACTCATCCGGAATGAAGATCCATTCTGCTACATAGTCACCCGCATTAGGCCTGATGGTATCATCTTTCCACCGGAACACACCCTTGACATCGTTGTGAGCCGTGGGATGTTGCATCCAGCCTGTGATTTTGCTCTTACTCAGCGATTCACCGTAGGTGATGCTGTTTGCTCTGATTGTACCACTCGGTACAGGAGCAACCTTATTTCTTGGGGATACATTGATTGTTATAGTGTAGTTCTTATAGTTGTCAGAGGTGACTGTGACAACCACCTTGCCAACGGGAGGCAGCTCCTGATCGGTGGCCACTTGGTTGATAGGCAAAATCAGTTTATTCTCGGCAGTTATCTTTGCGCCGCCGGAGTAGTACGCGCTGCTCAGCGTGTTTTCCCTCAAAGTGTAGCTGACATTGCCATACTCGCAGGGGGCGGCCAGAGGCCAGCGGTACTTCGGCAGATCGATCTCATAGGTTCTTTTCAAATCGTTGGTAACAAGCAGCTGCACCGGCACATTCGTTATAGTTATACCACTGAAGATCAAATCTCCCTTTGTGATGGTAAAGTTTGCACCGCCGTATTGCGTGTAAGTCAGCGCCAAAGCGGGTTCATCAACATCGTCGGCTTGCAGCACATAGTTGCTACTCTTGAACTCCACCGTAAATTGAATTCCTGGCTTATCGCCTACCTCCGCCGAAGGGACAAAGTTGTGATCGGCATCCTGTGTACCAAAGTTCACGCCGGAAATTTCGTAGGCCTCTGCCGGAACAGAGATTGGCTGCATATGCGCATCATAGAACGTCAGGTAGCTTGCCTTGTCCTCAGCCACCAAATCAAATGTTGGTTTACCGTCATAGGCTTTGCTGATGTCTTTGACGAATTTGGCGTGGTCAATTTTCATCGGGTCGATTGTCACGGTCAAATTCATGACGGTGCTGTCATTGTGGTTGTTGTCACCCACAACCTTGTAATAAACCGTGTAGTTGCCCGCGTTCTCGGCCTTGGGGATGTCGGTGCTGAAATCCCCAATCTCCCCCAGACGGTACTGCATCGTACCGCCGATGGCCGTACCGGCACTGACCAGCGCTTGTTCCGTGCCGTTGTAGGTCAGGGTGTTGGCCGTGGGGGCAGTAAGAGCAGCATCGGCCTTGTTGACCGTAACGGTCACATCGCCGGTGTTCGTTGTGTATTTTCCGCCGTAGGACTCGTCCGGGGTGAATAACCACCAGGCTTCATAGCTGCCCGCATCAGGCTTGACAGCGCCATCTTTCCATGTAAACGTGCCGTTGACTTCCTCATTGGCAGCGATGTCCGTCATCTTGCCCGTGAAAGTAATTGTGCTGTCATTCAGTGTCTGACCGTAGGTGATAGCGCCGGCGCTGACAGTACCGACTTTTTCCGGGATGATTTGATTTACCGCTTTGACCTTGACAGTCAGATTGATGTCCTGATAGTTGTCGGTAGTGACCGGAATCGTGACCGTGCCGATTTCTCCTGTCCGGCTGCCGGTCTGCTTCATGTGCAGCAATAACCGGTAAGTATCTCGGTTTTCAGGGTCGGCGACTACCGCACTCTGGGCTGTATACCCCTCAGGCAAGGTGATCGTGGTGACCGTATGGTTATCGCTGTAGTTTACTGTACCATAGGATTTGCCTTCATCCAAGTCGGGCAGCGGCGGCAGGTCGACAAAATAGTCATCTTGCACACCATTGTAGATGGTCAGCTCAACAGATCCTCCCGTGGGTGCAGCTGCCTTGGTAATGGTTCCAGTGGCGTTGAATGTCCCATTGTCCTTCAGCACATAGTTTTTCGTTGCAGCTGTTTTGTTCAGTGTCACTTTGCCGATAATGGGCTTGTCATACCCTACATTGGCGTTGTTAAAGGCAGCCGTGACGCTGTAATCCGCTGCGGTGAGGGTGTCCCCATTCAGTAGGCCGTTAAAGGTCGGTGTTACAGCAACTTCGGTGCCCCCATCATACGGCTTTGTACAATCGGCAGCACTGACGGTCAACTCCGCAGGGTTGATTTTCCACGGCACATTTACAATCTTTCCGGTGTAATTGCCTGTGCCGGTAATGGTGAGTGTGTACTCTCCTGCGTCAGTCTGCGGTGTAGCTTCTACATCGTAGTACCCGAGCGGCACTTTGTTATCGCCCAGCTTGACCGTAACCGTATAGTATTGCGGGCGCTGCGCCGATCCGTTGTAGGTAAACCTTTTGACTTCCGCCGTTGCGCCGGAGAGGTCGATCGGCTCGACCGTAATGGTATAAGGCTGGCTCGTAAAGGTGTAGCCCCCACAATAGGCTATACACGTGAAGGTGTGGGTGCCGCCTCTGGCTTTCCGCTGCGTTTGGTTGGCTTGCAGTGAGGAACCGGCAGGGTTTTGCTCCATCGCCACGCCGTCATATGTCCATTGATAGTAAGTTACGGTTTCGTTGCCGGACATCTGCGCTGTGGCAGTCAGAGTGATCATTTCGTCGGGGGTGTAGGTGGTTTTATCCGTCTCGATGGTCAGGCCTTGGATGGGTGCTTTCTGCACAGAAACATCGTGTGCATCCTTGCGTGCGAGATTGACCCAACCGTTATTGTAATCCCAGAAGGCAGAGCCTTCCTCCAGCAGACTACCGAGGGTCAGATCGGTCACCTTTTCATTGGAAACCGTCACCTTACCAATTCTGCCCTTCGTCGTACCGGAGTCCTTGATCGTCGCTTTGGCATCCACGCTCAGTGTATCGACGCTGTGACCGTTCAGATCAAAGATGAACTGATTATTGATCACCACTGTCGTTCCGGTCACGTCCGTCAGCAGCTCGATGGTATCGCCGTCCTGCGCCGCGTTCAGCGCCGCCGAGAGGGAGAAGTATTTGGTGCCTTCCGTCGCACCGGGATGAATCACCTCTGCCACGGGGTCTTTGCCCGTGACGTGGATGGTGGCCGTCGCCTGTACAAAGTTATTCTCCACCTCGTGAACGTACAGCGTATAATCTCCCGTGGGCGTTTCCTCGGCGATTTTGACGGTAATCGTGTAAGTGTCGTCACCGTTGTTCGTCGGGGTGGAGATGTCAAAGTTCGTGTCGAGCCCGTTCTTCTGAATATAGGCCTTCAGCTCGTCCGTGCCGGTGTAGGTTGCGGTGAACGTGGCGGTTTCGCCCGCGTTTGCGTTGGCGCTCGTCGGATCGATCGTCAGCGTCGGCTTTTCGGGCTCGGGTTCGCCGTCAACCTGTGTGGTGCTGAGCTTCTTTGCAGCCTCGCCGCTGACCGTATAGGTACTCTGTTCTTCGTTAAACACGGCCTCGTCAGAGGTTTCGCCGTTCACGTCGGTAGAGCCATAGAGTTCTACGCCCTTCGGCTCTGCGGCTTTGTTCAGCGCAACGGCCCGCTCCGTGCCGGTAATGGTCATGTCCGTACCACCAAAGACCAGCGTGCCATTCACGCCGATTTTCGCACCGCTGACATAGGCAGAGCCGGAAATGACGTTCAGTTCGCCATCAATCGCAGCTGCCGCATTGGCTGGGGCGGTCATGGTGAACGTATCGCCATCCACCTTTACATTGCCCTTGACCGTGCCGTTCGTCAGCGTCAGGCTGTCCGTGGCTTCAATATTGCCGGTAATGCTGAAACCAGCCATGTCGATGGTCGTCGCGGCGTAAACGATAATATTTTCTGTGACGTTGCCGAGCAGCGTGATCTCAGCCGGGTCCATTTCTCCCAAAATTTCTTGCAGTGTGTCATACTCCGTATCGCCGACCTTGGCGACAGAGTTGCTATTCGAGCCGCTGTTCTCGCCGCCTGTTTCCCCCTCGGCGAAGGCCGCCGTGGGCAAAAGCGTCAGGCAGAGCACGAGCACCATAAACAGGCTCAATACACGTTTTTTCATCAGGTTTTCCTCCGTTTGACATCAGTGGTTGGAAATAAGCCACAGTTTTTTGGCTGCGGTTTTGGCTTCGCTGCGCCGCTTTACATCCAGTTTTTCTAAAACATGGCTCACATGGGTCTTTACCGTGGGCAGCTTTATATTCATGATCTGCGCGATCTCAGCATTGCTTTTGTCCGCGCATAGCAAGTGTAGTATCTGTAATTCCGTAGGGGTAAGCTCCTCCGCCGCCATGCGCGGGGCGAGAAAGTGCGGATAATAGGTCGCCTGTGTCCGCACGGCGGCCATAAGGCGCTTGTACCATTTTGTATCGTCGTTCCGGTTCAGCTTTTCCAAAAGGGGCAGCACGGCGGCGCTGTACACGCTGACGGGCGTGATAAAGCTGTACTCTGCCGCCGTATCCAGCGCTGCCGTAAGCCGCGCCCGCCATGCGTCGTCCTTTTTCCGGTACAGGGCAAGGGCGCACAGAATGTTCAGGTGGATGCCGTCAATATGCCGCCCGCAGCCCTGTATGTAGCGTTCCAGCGGCGAAAGCGTCAGCAGGGCGGCGTCCGGGCGGTTCTGCTCAATTTCAACCATGGCTTGCGTCAGGTATTGATACCGCTTCATTACGTTCAGGTGCATGGGGTCGCGGGGCGCTTTTGTGCGGTACCACTCGTCGGCACTGTCCTGATCGTCACAGTGCAGGGCCATCCGGCAGAGCATCGCGTCCATATTCGGCAAAAAGCGGGTCAGCCCCTGCGCTTCAAACCGGGCGCGCAGCGTTTCGATCGTGCGGCTGGCATCTGCCGCCTGCCCCTTGGACAGCTGGCAGCGCGCCAGCAGCCCGTTCACGGCAAACTCTATATCCGGCGTTCCTTTTTGCTGAATCTCACTCACCTGCGGGATAAGCGCAAGCATACGCTCGGTGATGTTTTCACCCTTTTCAAATTTGCTTTCGGCAACGGCGCAGTCCGCCAGCCCCACGCCGTCTTTTTTCAGCACGGCCTCTACCGGGGTGCGAAGCGTCCGATACAAAAGATCGTCCTTTTTGCTCCACTCTGAAAAATCCTTGCCGCCGTTCATAATGCTGGGCAAGGTACTGGTCACGGAAAAAGACGGCAGCGTTATTTCTTTATCGGTCAGCAGCCGGAACACGGCCGGGAATGTTTTTATCATCCCCTCCACACCGCGCTGCGGCAGCGAAATATCCAGCCATGCAAGGCGGCTGCGAGCCTGTCTGGCGGCAGGGTCCTGTTTTTTGCGGCAGTCGGCAAAGTTCTTTAGCGCCCCATACCACCGTTCCGAGCCTTCATAGTCCATTGCTAGGGCGCAAAGCATACTCATTCCCTGCATCAGGGAAGGCGAAGCCAAAATTTCGTTTTCCGGCAGAGCGCGGTAATACTTTTCCATCTCGCTGTAATGCCCCATGCCGGGGTGCTGCTCGGAATTGCGGATCAACAGTTCGGATATTTTGGCGTGATCCCCGCTTTTGGTGTAGCATTCCAGCGCGTGGGCATAATCCTCTTTCAGCTCGTAGTAAAGCGCCCCGCGGCTGAAAACGGCGCGGCGCTTTTCCTCGCTGCATTCTTTTTCCATCTCCCAGAGAAGGAAGGCGCGGAACTGCGGCCAGAAGTGGAAGTGCCGCACATCGTCACAACGCAGCATCGTTGTGTTATGCAGCAGCCAGTCCAGCAGATTCCCGGCGCGGGGGTCGCCGCTGACCATTCGCGCCATTTCCAGATCAAAGCGCTCAAAGGGGGCAAGATCCAGCAAAAAATGCCGCATAGGAAGATCGAACCGGCGATAGATGGCATCCTCGAAGTAGTTGAACACCTCCCGGTAAGCCTGCGCTACGATTTCCGGGGCGAACGGCTTGCCGCCGGACATACACCGCGCCGTAACAGCGACGCCCAGCGGGTAGCCGATGGATTCTTTCAGGATGCCGTTGATTTCGCTTTCCGTCACGGCTGCCTTGCGGGCGGCAAAAAAGCCGCGTATATCCTCGCGGTCAAAAAGAAGGTCGTCCGGCTCCAGCGTGGTCATAAGACCCGTGTACTGGAAGGCCGTCAAGTACGACGGCGGCACCCCGCGGGAGAGGAACACAAACCGGCGTGCTGGGTTGGCACGGATCAGCTCACAGAGCGTCTGCGCGGTTTCCTGCTCCTGCAAAAGCTGAAAGTCGTCGATCAAAAGGACATCCCAGTTTTTTGGCAGTGTGCGGAGCGTAAAATCCGGCGCATCGGCACACAGCCGCAGCGTCCGATGCCCGCGCAGCAGCGCATTGGCCAGCGCCGTTTTGCCAAAGCCGCAGGGCGCACTGAAAAAAAGGATGCGACCGCTTTGCATAACGCTGTCAAATTTTTGCTGCACAGATGGTTTTATCAGAATATTTCCGGTCAATTTTAACTCCTTTTGGGTGAAAGACGGGGAAATGCTATAATATAATAGTTTAATTATACCATCCGAAGGGAAAAAGTAAATCATCCCAAAGTATGAGATTTGGTCCTTTTGAAGGGGTCGTGCGGCGCACTTATCTTCGGCTTTACGATAGATTCTCCCGAAAAAAGCACTTGACAATTCGAGCGGTTCACCCCATAATTTATATAATTAGTGTGGTGCTGTCAGCGGACAACAAAGAGCGAAGGAGACAAGATGAAAAAGCGAATCGTAAGCACCCTGCTTGCCCTGTGTATGCTGCTGTGCCTTATGCCAACAGCGGCTTTTGCGGAGGAAAGCACGGAAACCCCGCCCGTGTGCAGTTGTGAAACAGCCTGCACGGCGGAAAGCATGAATACGGATTGCCCCGTCTGCGGCGCGGAGGACGCTTTGCCGGAGGACTGTGCAAAGTGCGCCCAGCCCGCAGACAATGCGGCAACCCAGCCGGAGGGGGAAGTGTCCGACCCCCAGCCGGAGGCAGCCTTGACGGCGTTGAGCGGCGAGGGCGAGACACCCGCCGCGGGCGAAACGGTAAGAGACGTCCGCAACGCGGATGAGCTGACTGCGGCGATTGCCGATTCTAGTGTCAACACCGTCAGGCTGGCAGGGAACATTAGCATCAGCAGTTTCCTGACCGTCACCCGCACCGTGACGCTGGACTTAAACGGCCATGTCCTGCAAATGACCGGCAACGATAGTGACCCGGTGATTGAAGTGAAGAAAGACTCCAACGGTGTTGGCATCGGCAATCTGACGCTGACCGACAGCGCCCCCAATACTGTGCATAAGTTCACGCCTAACACCGATGGCCTGTGGGTGCTGGACGAGGAAAACGGCACAAAGACTGTCAACGGCGGTGTCATCACTGGCAGCAAAGAAATGGGCATCTGGGTGGACGGTGGTTACTATCATTCTTTGCCGCAGAAACCTGCCGAAGCCGACTGTGTACACCTCATCATGGAGGGCGGCAACATCGTTGGCTGCGCGGCTGAGGCCGGCGGCGGAGTGTACGCGAGCTTTTATGGCGATTTCACCATGAGCGGCGGCAGTATCCGGGGCTGCGTTGCAAAGGCCGGCGGCGGCGTTTGCCTCGCCAATAGTGCATCCTTTGCCATGGGTGGCAGCGCTCTCATTGCGGATTGCATAAGCACAGATGGCGGTTCTTATGGCGGCGGCGGTATCGGTGCGGACCTCGGCGCGTTGGTCGCCCTGTCGGGAAATGCCGTGATTCAAAACTGCACAGCACAGCATGGCGGCGGCGTCTATCTTAATAATGCCGCTCTTACCATGTCCGGAAACGCGTCCGTCACCGGCTGCAACAGCATCGCCGGTGGCGGTGTATCCGCCAGAGGAGATGCCATGGAAAGCGATCCGCCTGTTTTCACCATGGAAGGTAGCAGTAGCATTACGGACTGCACGGCACTGAACGGCGGCGGTATATTTGTCTCGACGAGAGGTGGAAAAGTCTCCCTGTCCGGCAGTGCAAAAATCAAGAACTGCCGCACGGTCAAGAGAGACGGGGTTGACTTTCCCGATGTGACCGGCGGTGGCGTACATGTAAGCCGCGGCAGCTTTGAAATGTCCGGCGGCAGTATCGAAGGCTGCACGGCGGTGAATGGCGGCAACAGTGTGTTCGTCTGCACCGGAGCCAACGGCAAATTTACCATGACCGGCGGCACGGTGGATGGCAGCATTATGATGCCCTACACTGTCGGCAATGAACCCGTTTACATGGACGGCCTCGGCACCGCAGTCTCTCCCTATCAAATCAGCACCGCCGACCAGTTGAAGCTGTTCCGGGATATTGTCAATGGCTCCAACGGCCAGACGCCGAACTGTGGCGCGTGCGCTGTGCTGACGAACGATATCGTTCTCAACGACGGTACATTTGACGAGAACGGGAATTATACCACCGGCGCCAGCGGCAAGGCCGTGGAGACATGGACGCCCATCGCATATTCGGGGCCTTTCACCGTAGACACGACCCTGTACTACACCGGTACCTTTGACGGACAGGGACATGCCATCAAGGGCATGTATGTGTCTATAAATGACGCCCCGTCTATCGAGGATCAAGTCTGTCTGGGCTTGTTCAGCACCGCGAAAAACGCGGTGATCCGGAATGTAACGGTGACCGGATATGTGTCCGGTTATGCCGGAAATCTGGGCGGCATTGTAGGTTACCTCGCTGGCGGTACGATCGAAAACTGCGCCAATTATTGCACGGTGACGGATACTTCGGCTGCCTACGAAGTTCCATCTTATGTTGGCGGAATTGCCGGAGCGGTGAATTGCAGTGCCGCGATCCGCGACTGCTACAATACCGGAAAACTTACGGAATACGTATTCGTTAGGTACCATAAGACCGGCGGTATTGTGGGATATATTGGCAGCAGCGCAGTCTCTAACTGCTATAATGTCGGTAAGGTGGCAGGCAAGGGATGGTACAATGGCGAGATCATAGGGTTCATCGCGGGCGAAGACGAGGAGGAGACCCCTTCCACCATAAACAACTGCTACTATCTGAATACCACAAATGAAGCTGTTGGTAATGATGCCGACACTGTCACGAACACCGGCCCCAAGACCGCCGTGCAGTTTGGCAACGGCACAGTGCTGGCGTTGCTCATCAATAGCCGCGACGACAGCGAACACCCATGGAACAGCCAGTGCCAGTATCTGGCCGCAGCGGGTAAGACCATGCCGGTGTTCAAGACCCAGACCGGCGACAAGCATGACCACACTTGGAGTGCGTGGACACCGAATGGCGACGGCACCCACAGCCACAGCTGCGCCTGCAACGCCGTAGAGACGGTCAACTGCTCCGGCGGCAAAGCGACCTGCAAGGATAAGGCTGTCTGTGAGATTTGCAAAGAAAGCTATGGCAGCCCTGACCCGAACAACCACGCCGACCTGAAACACATTGAGGCAAAGGCCGCCACCGTTGCAGCGGAAGGCAACATTGCGTATTGGTACTGCGATGACTGTGACAAGTATTTCTCCGATGCTGCGGCAACCAAGGAAATCACCAAGGCTGACACCGTGACGGCAAAGCTGCCCCCGAAGATCACAGCCGGTGATGGTGCAGCGGTCACGCAGGGCGAGAAAAAGGAACTGGCCTTCACTTCTGACGCATCCTTTGCCGATTTCCTTCGTGTAGAGCTTGATGGCGCTACACTGGAGGAAAAGAACTATACAAAGAAAGAGGGCAGCACCATCATCGCGCTGAACCGTGATTTTGTTGCCACGCTTTCCGTGGGTGAGCATACGCTTGCGATCGTTTCTCAACACGGTACGGCAACAGCAAAGTTCACCGTCAAGGCAAAGCCGACTGAAACGGCAACCCCGCAGCCGACTGTTGAACCGCAGCCGACAGCGCAGCCCCGGCAGACGGCGCAGCCCAAGCCGACTGTGCAGCCGACGGTGCAGCCTGTTTCCCCGATTCCGAGCACCGGCGACACCGCCAACCCTGCATTGTGGTTTGCACTGCTGATCGTCAGCGGCTCCGCGCTGGCGGCAATCAGCGTACTGCGCAGGAAAGCCAATCGCAAGTAAACAAAATGGGTACCGGCCTATATCAGCGCACGGAAACCATATCCATAGGATTCACACGCACACCATTCTGCATAACCTCAAAATGCAGGTGGAAACCTGTGCTGTCGCCGGTATTGCCTACATAACCTATAACCTGCCCTGCCGTTACCGCTTCACCTGCGGTAACGGCAGTTTGCGTCATGT
>OBLO01002049.1_pt1 | contig 16156 bp, 17 predicted proteins | sample 1519401 | NCBI WGS metagenome assembly OBLO01 (sample SAMEA2602897, study PRJEB22501) | metagenome | reverse complement strand
CCCGCCCCGTTACAATCCGCAAATCCCTTTTCGAACCCGCCTTCTTTGCCCTCCCCCAGTTTCTCCTTCGTCCCAATCTCCCGTTGCAATGCCTATACTCTGGTTCTCAAGGGTTGAGGCCACACGCGGCTTAATAGGAACGAGGGCGGCTGCGGGAAATAAGGCCGCCCCGCCGGCAGACAGACTGTAGCCGGTAGATCCGGTGGGTGTTGAAATAATGATACCATCTGCCTTGTACGTATTCAGATAGGTATCATTGACATAATTATTAAATCGTACCACACGCAACGAGCCTTCTCTGCTGATGACAATATCATTCAGAGCGATATCACTGTTCTCTGCCTGTCCTTCATGAATCAGCGTACCGAACAGCATCATTCTTTTTTCAATCGTAAAACGGTCACTCATCAGCCGGTCCAGTGCCGGATAGATGGAATATTGATCGATCTCTGCCAGATAACCCAAAGTACCCATATTGATACCAAACAGCGGGATCTCCAGATCTACCACATCCCGGGCCGCCTGAAGAAGCGTTCCGTCTCCCCCAAGCACGATGATACACTCCGTCCCCCCGGGAATCCTCTCCGGGTCTGTATAGGAGTAAGACTGTCCTTCTTTTTTCTCACCTGCCGGTAAAATCACACATACCTTCCGATGTTTTTCCAGATAATCCGCAATCTTCCTGGCAACCGCCTGATTTTTCCCTCTTCTGTTTTCCGCTCCGTTTGCTATGATCGTAAATTTATCCATGATATTCTCTTCCTGTTTTCAGCTGCCTCTTCTGTCTCCTACCGTTTCTGTGCCGGATGCGGAGTTGTTGAGGACAGTTCTTTATGTGCTGCCTCCACTACTTCATCAATCTTAAACGGTACTTCTTCGCAGTGTTCTCCTTCCGGAAGTTTCTTCAGGTGCAGCAGATACTCGATATTTCCCTCCGGTCCCTTGATCGGAGAAAATTCCAGATGGCACGGTGCAAAAGAGATGCTCTGCGCATAGGCGGTTACCATCTCAATCACTTCCCGGTGAACTGCCGGATCTCTCACCACACCCTTTTTCCCTACTTTTTCTCTTCCTGCTTCGAACTGCGGTTTGATCAGACATACGACTTCTCCGTCTTCGGTCAGAAGATTTCTTACCGGAAGAAGCACTTTGGTCAGAGAGATAAAGGATACATCAATCGAGGTAAACTGGGATAATTCCTGAATGTCTTCCGGCACGACATAGCGGATATTTGTCCGTTCCATGCAGACAACACGTTCATCGTTACGCAGTTTCCAGTCCAGCTGTCCGTGCCCCACATCAATAGAATATACCTTTACCGCACCATTTTGCAGCATACAGTCTGTAAATCCTCCGGTAGAAGCACCTACATCCATACATACCTTGTCTTTCAGGGTAACACCAAAATGTGTCATCGCTTTCTCCAGTTTCAGTCCGCCTCTGCTGACATAAGGTAACGTATGGCCTTTTACGGTGATTTCCACAGTGTCTTTAAACATGGAGCCCGCCTTATCTTCTCTCTGTCCGTCAACCAGCACATTTCCCGCCATAATAATCGCTTTCGCTTTTTCTCTTGACGGTGCCAGTCCACGGCTGACTACCAGTACATCCAATCGTTCTTTCATTCTTGTATCTCCTGTCTCATTTCTGCATTGTAACTATTCCGGTAATTGCTCAGTACTTTTCTGTTGTTCTTCTTTCCATCGAAGAATTCTCTCTGTCACAGATGCACTGTCCATCTGCTGCTGATGCATCAGATCTTCCACACTTCCATGCGGAACAAATTGGTCTTCGATCGCTACGATCCGAACTGCCGGACTGTGCAGTCTGCTTCCATAATATGTCATTACCTGTTCCCCGAAACCACCGGACTTTACATTTTCCTCCATAGTCACGATCAGGCTGTGATCCTCTCTCAGTATCTCCAGCAGATCCATATCCAGCGGTTTCACAAACCGCATGTTTACCAGAGTAGGTTCATATCCGCAGTTTCGAAGATTTTCTGTTACCTGTACGGCTGTCCGTACCATATTTCCCACTGCCAGAATAGCAATTTCTTTTCCTTTTTCCAGAATTTCCGCTTTTCCCATCTCGATCGGGGCACGGTAATCTTCCAGACCTGTATAGGCTTCTCCTCTCGGATAACGGATGGCAACCGGGCTCTTCTGACGAATGGCAAATTTCAGCATATCAGACAGTTCCCACTTGTTTTTCGGTGCCATGACCGTCATATTCGGCATCATGGACAGATAACTCAGATCAAAGCAGCCGTGATGGGTCTCTCCATCGCTTCCCACCAGACCGGCACGATCCACGGCAAATACAACCGGCAGATTCTGCATACATACATCATGAAGGATCTGATCAACCGCACGCTGCAGGAAAGAAGAATAAATAGCCACCACCGGACGAAGACCGCCAAGTGCCAGTCCTGCCGCAAAAGTCACCGCATGCTCTTCTGCTATTCCCACATCGAATAATCGTTCCGGGAACATATTACCAAACCGTTTCAAACCGGTTCCCGGTACCATAGCTGCGGATACGGCTACCACATCCGGTTCCCGATCACCAAATTTTCTCATAACAGTCGAAAAAATATCTGTATAGGATGGATTTCCATTCGATTTTGGAAGTCCGGTTTCTACCTCATAAGGTGCTGCCCCGTGAAATCTGGCCGGATGACGCATCGCCGGTTCATATCCACGGCCTTTTTCTGTCAGCACATGGATCAGTACCGGACCCTGCTTCCGTTTTGCTTCCTGCAACACTTTTCCCAGTTGCCGCATATCGTGTCCATCCACCGGACCAAGATAGGTCAGCCCCATATTTTCAAAAAGCATTCCAGGAATCACCAGCTGTTTGATGCTGCTTTTTGTCTTATGAAGTGCATCCACCATGCCATCTCCCACTTTGGGAATCTTTTTCAGAGCGTTGGTTACGCCCATTTTCAACTCAGTATAAGGTGCCGCCATCCGGATATGATCCAGATAGGAGGACATTCCACCCACATTCCGGGTAATGGACATCTCATTATCATTCAGAATAATGATAAAATTCTTCTTTAATTCCGCCGCATTATTCAACGCTTCATACGCCATGCCGCCGGTCAGCGCTCCATCACCGATCACAGAAACAACCTGATAGTTCTCCCCTTTCAGGTCTCTCGCCTGCACCAGCCCCAGTCCTGCAGATATCGAAGTAGAACTGTGCCCGGTATCAAACGCATCACAGTCGCTTTCTTTTCTCTTCGGAAATCCACTTAAGCCACCCGTCTTTCGAAGGGTGGCAAACTGTTCTTTTCTTCCTGTCAGAATCTTATGTGTATAAGCCTGATGACCTACATCCCAGACCAGCTTATCTTCCGGAAAATGTAAAAATCGGTGCAAAGCAATGGTCAGTTCCACCACACCCAGATTCGATGCAAGGTGTCCGCCGGTCTCACTGAGCGACCGGATCAAAAAATCACGAATTTCCTGTGCCAGCTGCTCACATTCCGAAAGAGATAATTGTTTTACATCATTCGCCTCTTTGATCTTTTCCAGTATCATACGCATTCATCCTTTTTAATTTCTCCTGTTCACCAGATATCCTATCAATTCCCGGAGAAATTCATTTTTCTGAGGAAATGTATCCAGAAGTTCCAGTGCTTCCTCTGAAATTCTCTCCACGTCCTTCGCCGCACCCTCAAGTCCGCGAAGTGTCACATAGGTCTGTTTCTGATTCTTTTCATCGCTGTGAATCGGTTTTCCCAGTTCTTCTTCCGTGCTTGTCACATCCAGGATATCGTCCCGGATCTGGAACGCCAGCCCTACTTTACTGCCGATCTGTTCCATCTGCGCGTTCTCTCCCTCTGTGGCTCCTGCCAGAATCGCTCCCACCATCAGGGAAGCCTCAATCAGAGCCGAGGTTTTGTTTTCATATATATAATCCAGCATCTGACGCCCCATGGGTTTTCCGTCGTTGGTCACATCCACGCTCTGGCCCCCGAGCATCCCATACATGCCGGTCTTTCTCGTAAGTAATGCCATGGCTTTTCCAATCGCCGGATTCGCCGGCTCCAGGGAAAATGCCGTACTGGCTGTCTCATATGCATAATTCAATAATGCATCTCCGCTTAAGATTCCCAGTGCTTCCCCATATACCGCATGGGTAGTCTTTTTTCCCCGCCGGTACAAATCGTTATCAATTGCCGGGAGATCATCGTGAACCAGAGAAGATGTGTGGATCATCTCCATCGCCGCCTGAAAGGGCTCAATGATAGCCGATGTTCCTCCAAACATCCGATATGTCTCTCCCATCAGGATCGGACGCAGCCGTTTTCCACCGGCTTCCATGCTGTAATTCATAGCTTCTGCCAGCTGTGCGGCAAAGCCTTCTTCTTTCGGAAGATACTTTCGAATCATGTCTTCGCATTCCAGTTTCTTTTCCTGCAATTCTTTTTCAAAATTCACTCTGTTCACCAACCTTACGGGATTTTTCATCATTTTGTAATGGTTATCATTTTTTTCTCTACCGTGTCAATCTTACTGTTACACGTTTTCACCAGTTCCATACCTTTCTGATATAAGGCAAAAGAATCTTCCAGCGAAATATCTTTTCCTTCCAGCTTTTCCAGGATCGCATCGAGTTCCTGAAACGCCTCTTCCATGCTTACTGTTTTTCTTGGCATATGCTCTGTCTCTTTTCTATTTCTAATACCTGTCAGTGACAGCTATTCACAGTTATCCGGTTCTTTGTCTCTACTGGCATTCCACTCCTCCGAATGCTCTGTTTTTTCTACATTCGACCAGATCACACCATCTTTCACATAAGTTTTCATCCGTTCTCCCACCGTAACCTGGTTTACCGAAGAGATCCGAGTTCCGTCCTCATGTTCCATATAGCCGAGTCCCTGCTGCAGTTTTTCGAGTGGAGATACGCCGCGCAACCGTTCCGCATACAGATACAGTCTTGTTTTCTCCATCTGCAGCTTCTTTTCCATCCGCTCGGTAAGTTTCTCTTCCGCCCGCAGCAGATACATCCGTTTCTCCCGGATCTGGTTTTCAGGACTGAGATACGCCAGACGTGCTGCCTTCTCAGTCAGTCTCTGTCTGATCATCTCCAGTTTGCTGTCCATAGACAGCTCCAGTCTCCGCACATAACCTGCGAGCACTTCCTGCCAGCCGCGATAATCAAAGACAGCAAGTTCCGCTGCCGCCGACGGTGTCGGTGCTCGAAGATCCGCTACATAATCAGCGATCGTCACATCCGTCTCATGACCTACCGCAGAAATGATCGGTGTGGAACAGTTAAAAATCGCCCTTGCCACGATTTCTTCGTTAAATGCCCAAAGATCCTCCATGGATCCTCCTCCACGGCCGACAATGATCACATCCACACCAAGTTGATCCAGCGCTTCGATTCCTTCCGCGATGCTTTCTGCCGCATCCTCTCCCTGCACCCTGGCAGGATAGAGAATAATCTGCACATATGGATTCCTCCGGGCTGTTACATTTCGGATATCCTGAATAACCGCACCGGTTGGTGCCGTCACTACACCCAGCGTTTTGATAAATGAAGGAATCGGCTGTTTGTACTCCGGTGCGAACATTCCCATATCTTCCAGTTCTTCTTTTAATGCAAGAAACCGTTCATAAAGAATCCCGGCACCCTCCAGTGTGATCTTCCTCGCATACATCTGGTATTTGCCATCCCGCTCGTATACATCCACGCTGCCTGTTACAACCACTCGGTCGCCATTTTTCATGGCAAATGCCAGTCCTTTTCTCTGTCCCGCAAACATCACACAGGCCAGAGAACCACTGCCATCCTTCAGGGAAAAATAGATATGTCCGGAACTGTGATATTTGCAGTTGCTCACCTCACCGCCTACCGAGATCCTGCTCAGCATAAAGTCCTGGGTGAACATATTTTTAATATATCTGTTGACCTGCTCTACCGAATATACGTTACTCATCCGCTTCTTTCGCCAGTTTTCCGAGTACACCGTTGATAAATGCCGGAGCTTCGCTGCCGCCGAACTTTTTCGCCAGTTCTACCGCTTCGTTGATTGCCACTTTTCCGGGTACATCGTCATCATAACGCAGTTCATAGACTGCCAGACGCAGGATAGAAAGTTCTACTTTACCCATGCGGCTGGTTTTCCATCCTTTACTTGCCTCGTTCAGTGCTGCATCGATCTCCGGCAGTTTTTCACGGATCTTTTCGTATTTTTCCTGAATATAACTCTGATCTTTTTCCTGAATATCTTCGATTGTTTCCAGATACAGTTGTTTCTGTTCTGCCATCTCCTGATTGTCGTTAAATTCTGTCATAAACAGCAGCTGAAAAATGCTTTCTCTTAATTCTCTTCTTCCCATGGTTTTCTCCTCGTATTCGCCAGTAGTAAAAAAGGGAGCCTTCATCCAGACCCCCTTTCCTTCCGTCCTGCGTTCTATTTTATTTTTCCTCTTCCAGTGCCACACCGGCAATGCTGATGTTTACATCGGAAACTTCCAGACCAGTCATATTTTCAATGGCTGTTTTTACCTTTTCCTGTACTTTTTTACAGGTTTCTGGAATACTGTATCCATATTCCAGATTCAGGTTCAGATTCACGCATACCACGTTCTCCAGAACATCTACTTTCACACCTTTGGACAGGTTTTTCATACCCAGTTTTCCAACCAGTTCGTTGGTAATATTTCCTGCCATAGAAGCCACACCTTCTACTTCGGTAGCTGCCAGGCCTGCGATAATTGCCACAACCTCGTCTGCAATCTGTACCTTTCCAATAGTCTGATCGTCATATATGGTATACGTATCACGCATATCTTTTTTATTATCTGTCATTTCAAACCCTCCTTATAATCAAGAGTTTTCCCGGCTGTTTTCTGATTTTTCAGTCAGGAACCATTATTTATATCTATTATATCAAAAATTTACATAAAATGAAAGGGGGATTGCCTTAGTTTTTACTGAATTCTTCCAGTTGCAGATTCTCGTTTCGATCAAGTGTCATTCCCACACTCCAGGAGTTTACAAAGAGGAGCAGTGGATTGCCTTTCATATCTTTTACTTTCTTCATATCTGAGGTTCCGGTCAGTTTTTCCACATCGATTTCTTCTTTGTTTGCGATCCAGCGAATATGTTCATATGGCAGATTTTCCAGACGGATATCTACGTTGTATTCGTTTTCCAGGCGGTATTTTAACACGTCGAACTGCAGCACACCGACAACTCCGACAATGATCTCTTCCATTCCTCCCATGTATTCCTGGAAGATCTGGATAGCTCCTTCCTGGGCGATCTGGTTGACACCTTTGACGAACTGTTTTCGCTTCATGCTGTCTAACAGACGGACTCTTGCAAAATGTTCCGGTGCAAAAGTCGGAATACCTTCATAGGCAAATTTATTGCCCGGTGTACATACAGTATCTCCGATAGAGAAGATACCCGGGTCAAAGACACCGATGATATCTCCCGCGTATGCTTCTTCCACAATGTGCCGATCCTGTGCCATCATCTGCTGTGGCTGGGACAGACGCATTTTTTTATCGCCCTGTACATGATAAACCTCCATTCCGGCATCAAATTTACCGGAGCAGATACGCATGAATGCGATTCGGTCTCTGTGGGCTTTGTTCATATTGGCCTGAATCTTGAAGACAAATGCAGAGAAATCTTCCGTCATCGGATCGATCACACCACAGTCTGCCGTTCTTGGCAGCGGTGAAGTGGTCATAGTCAGGAAATGCTGCAGGAAAGTTTCCACACCGAAGTTTGTCAGGGCTGATCCGAAGAATACCGGGGAAAGTTTTCCGCAACTTACAGCTTCCATATCAAATTCCGCACTTGCGCCATCTAAAAGTTCGATTTCATCCATCAGCTGTTCTTTCTGATCCGGATCCATGACCTCATCGATTTTTGCATCGTCAACATCAAGTTCTTCGATATGTCCTTCTTTGGTTCCTTTCATGGTATCGGAGAAGGTCAGAACTTTTCTGGTATCTCTATCGTAGACACCACGGAATTTTTTTCCGGATCCAATCGGCCAGTTGACCGGACAGGTAGGAATACCGAGTTCTTTTTCAATATCATCTAAAAGTTCAAAGGTATCATTGGCATCACGGTCCATCTTATTGATGAAGGTGAAGATCGGGATGTGGCGCATAGCACAGACTTTGAAAAGTTTTCTGGTCTGCGCCTCCACTCCTTTGGACGCATCGATGACCATCACAGCAGAATCGGCTGCCATCAGGGTTCGATACGTATCTTCAGAGAAGTCCTGATGTCCCGGGGTATCCAGGATATTGATGCAGTAGCCGTCGTAATTGAACTGGAGTACGGAGGAGGTTACTGAGATTCCTCGTTCTTTCTCGATTTCCATCCAGTCGGATACCGCATGACGGGCAGTAGCTTTTCCTTTTACGCTTCCGGCGAGATTGATGGCTCCGCCGTAGAGAAGGAATTTTTCCGTCAGAGTGGTTTTTCCGGCATCAGGGTGAGATATAATGGCGAAGGTTCGTCGTTTTTGAATTTCATTTGTATAATCTGTCACAGGGGGTCCTCCATTTTTCGGTTTGAATTGGCATCATATTTTTGCTCATACGGTAGATATTTTAGTATATGAGATTTGTGGATGTCAAGGGGTGATTCCCGTTTTCTTTCATCTTCTATATCTGTTGTTACTGTTCACTCCGTACCTGGTAACACGCTTTGCGATATCCCGTCATAGGAGTTTGACAGTTGAATATAAGAAAAATGCTCGCAGGCCTTATGGTACCTGCTTTTTTTTCGTCAAATTATTTGTTTTATTTTATCATAAAAAAAATCGCTAACCCCCAGTAAAATCAAGGGGGTACAGCGATTTTTTTTGTTTTGTAACTGTCAAAGATGGGATTATATATCGTTTTATTATTTTCAGTCAACGGGACACTCTTATTTTTACAGATATTTTTGTCCAGGTCAAAAGGAGGCAAAAGAAAAATGGCGATACTGTACAGTCTGCTTTCTCTGCACAGTATCGTCATTTTCATGGTTACGATGACTACTGAATAGTACAGTGTTTCATAAATAACTATACCATACTTATTTAATTATCTTCAGTTCATACTCTCTTGTTCCAAGACCAATCTTTTCTGCCTGATCCAGCGTTGCTTTCCACTCGATATTCGGATTGGAATCTTTGAAATGATCGTGATGGCAGTGCCATCCTTCCTCTGCCAAATGTTCTCCCAGCTGGCTGTTTGCAATCGGTGTGGCTTTCAGACAGGCATCTGCACATGCCTGATCCAGTGCAACCGGGTCAAAGCTTGCAAACATTCCGATATCCGGAAGAATCGGCGCATCGTTTTCTCCATGGCAATCACAGTTCGGGCTGATATCCTGTACCAGTGCAATATGGAAATGCGGACGTCCATGACAGACAGCCTGTGCATATTCAGCCATTTTACGGTCAAGAAGTTCATTTGCACTGCTGTTTGGATTATATACCGCGTCAAAACTGCAGGCTCCGATGCATCGTCCGCAGCCTTTACACTTATCGTAATCAATCACTGCTTTTTTATTGACATATGTAATCGCATCACTGCCGCATTCCTTTGCGCAGCGGTGGCAGCCACGACAGACTTCCTCATTGATCGCCGGTTTTCCACTTGCATGCTGCTGCATCTTTCCCGCACGGCTTCCACAGCCCATACCAATGTTTTTGATAGCTCCGCCGAATCCGGTCGATTCATGTCCTTTAAAATGACTCAGACTGATGAAGATATCTGCATCCATGATCGCATGTCCGATCAATGCAGTCTTACAGTACTCTCCATTCACAACAGGAACTTCCACTTCATCTGTTCCACGCAGTCCGTCACCGATGATAATCTGACATCCGGTTGTAGTCGTGTTGAATCCGTTGAGATTTGCACAGTCCAGATGCTCCAGTGCGTTCTTTCTGCTTCCCGGATACAGAGTATTGCAGTCTGTCAAAAACGGCATTCCTCCCTGTTCTTTACACAGATCAGCAATAACTTTCGCATAGTTCGGGCGAAGAAAAGCCAGGTTCCCCAGTTCTCCAAAATGCATCTTGATTGCTACAAATTTTCCATCCATATCGATATCTTTGATACCTGCTGCAACACAGAGTTTTTTCAGCTTGACCAGCTGGCTGGTTCCTACCGGACATCGAAAGTCTGTAAAATAAACAGTAGATTTCTCCATAGTTCATTTACCTCCTGTATAAGTTCTTTTTCATAAATAATAACATCTCAAGTATACTTGATGTCAAGTAATTCTCAGGTTTTTTCGTGAAACTTCTCTCTCATTCACCAGAGGGATTCTTTCTTCTTTCTGATGCTTTCCGCTTGCATTTCCATATTTTTCTCTGCACAGCAGTATTACTGACACACTGAAAGCACCGGATCGCTCCGAAAAAGTACAGAACAGACTAGAATATTCCTTTACAATCTGTGCACCATAATATATTCTTCCTCTTTATCCTCCACAATTTCAAATCCGAGTTTTTCATACATCCGTGCGGCGTAGTTTGCTTTCTGCACCGACAGAGATACCTGCGGATAGCCCTGTTGTTTTAATGCGGTAAGCATCTGCTGCATCAGCGCTGTTCCGATTCCACATTGTCTGAACTCCTCAAGAACCGAAATTGCAAGCGAAGGCGTATCCTCATCCACATGCCCATAATCATCCATGATCCGGCACCAGACCGCCCCTGCTATTTTCCCAGATATTTCCGCCACATAGCAGATATCATCTTTCTTTTCCCAAAAATCTGCAACATACACCTGCAACTCAGGTTCTTTGATGATCTCTTTCATCATAACATATGATCTGCAATTCCGGCAACTAACATATATATAATAATCTCTCCGAAAAATCCTCACACATGGATTCTTTCTTCTGGTATACTAAAAGGCAAAGAACGTAATGGAAAATGCAGAAGATACGGTAAAAGAAGTGGCAGATACCGTCACATTCACAAATAGTGAGGACGGAATCGCCATGCATTAAAGGAGGATTATCAGGTATGAAAGTAGTAATCGCCATCGATTCATTTAAAGGAAGCATCAGTTCTCCGGATGCCGGAGCTGCCATCTGTGAAGGGATCCAACGGGTATTCCCGGATGCAGAAGTTTTTGTCCGCCCTCTGGCTGACGGCGGAGAAGGTACGGTGGAAGCTCTCGCAATCGGTATGCACGGCCGGATCCGTACAGTAACCGTCACCGGTCCGCTGGGTACACCTGTAGAGGCAGCTTATGGAATCCTTGATGATTCAAAGACCGCCATTATTGAAATGTCCGCCGCTGCGGGAATCACTCTGGTAGACGAACCGAATCGAAATCCGTTATATACAACCACCTACGGCGTAGGTGAACTGATCCGCGACGCTATCATCAACGGATGCCGGAACTTCATCGTTGGTATCGGAGGAAGTGCCACAAACGACGGCGGCATCGGTATGCTTCAGGCTCTCGGATATGAATTTCGGGATAACAACGGACAGCCAGTTCCCTTCGGAGCCAACGGTCTGTCAAAGATTGCAACAATCCACGACACACACGTTCTCCCGGACCTCAAAGATTGTCACTTTAAAATCGCCTGCGATGTGACCAACCCGCTTTGTGGTCTCCAGGGTTGCAGCGCCATCTTCGGGCCGCAAAAAGGAGCCACTCCGGACATGATTCGCCAGATGGATCAATGGCTTGCCACCTATGCCAACATCACCCGTGAAAAATACCCGAATGCCGACCCTGACCACCCTGGCACCGGAGCCGCCGGTGGACTCGGTTTCGCCTTCCTTTCCTACACAAATGCCATCCTCCAGTCCGGCATCCAGATCATCCTGGAAGAAACCAGACTGGAATCCTACATCAAAGATGCTGACATCGTTATCACCGGTGAAGGCCGCCTCGATGGCCAGACCATCATGGGAAAAGCCCCCATCGGTGTCGCCGCCATCGCAAAAAAATACAACAAAACAGTCCTTGCTTTCTCCGGCTGCACCACCCCTGAAGCCAGCCTCTGCAACCAGCACGGCATTGACGCCTTCTTCCCCATCCTCCACACCATAACCACCCTGGAAGAAGCCATGACCCCGGAAACCACCCGCCAAAACCTGACCGACACCACCGAACAGGTCTTCCGCCTGATCCAGGCAGTACAGATACACTAAATTACTCTCCTGCACATTCCGGCTATATCAAATATTGACTTAATCCACTGGATCAATTATAAATATACACCACAACAAAACCGAGGCTGAGATCCCTCTTCTCCCCTCGGTTTTATCTATATAATACTATGTTCCATTTATATGATATGATGTTTGGTTCAAAAGGTATCCTGCCCCCTTTGATACCGTATTGTTCCGTACTTCGTACTTTCACAATCCTCATAGCATAATATAATGCAGTTTTCAGTAGCTCTCCTTTCAGAACCTCCTACTTCAAAATCCTCTCGTTCATCTTTCAAGTTCTCAGCCATCATCCAGCCCGAAAACAGACCGCGCTGTCTGCAGCAACACTTTGTGGGCGTTTAGGGGAAGCTTTGAAATCCAGCCCTTACGTAGACTTAGGCTCGAGCGCTCTCGCGAGAGTCTTAGTCGAAGTTAGGGATTAGTTCAAAGTTCCCCTGCCCACGTTGCAGCAGACAGCGCGGTCTGTTTTCGGGCGTCCGTCTTCCACGAACTAAACAATGGATTACCTCAGCCTTACTCAGCCCAGGTCCCATCCACAAAAATATCCACTTCACTGCCATCTTCCCGGATCCCCACAATATGCAGATCATCTGATCCAACCATAAAGTCCATATGGATCATAGAATCATTAATCCCTTTCGCATAGATCTCCTCATCCGTCATATCCATAAATCCTTCAATAACCTCAGAAAATCCACGTCCGGCAGCCACATGACAGCATGCATTTTCATCAAACAAAGTGTTGTAGAACATCAGACCGGACTGATTGATCGGAGACTCCTTCGGAACCAGTGCCACTTCACCAAGCATGGAAGCACCCTCATCCATCGCAAACATTTTCTTCAGGACTTCTTCCCCCTGCTCAGCGTGGCAGTCTACCACTCTTCCGTCTTTAAAATCAACCGTAAAATGATCGATGACCTGTCCGGAACGGCTTAATGGTTTGGTAGAAACCAGACGTCCTTCACATTTTCCCTTCATCGGGCTTGTGAAAACTTCCTCCGTCGGCATGTTCGGAACAAAGAAAGCACGATTCAGATGATTGATATCTCCTGCACTGCCCCATTTTGCTCCCGGAATCAGATCCACACGAAAATCCGTACCGTTGCTGCTTGTATAATGCAGTGTTTTAAAATTCTGTTCATTTAACCAATTTGCTTTCTGCGTCATCCGTTCGTTATGTGCCTGCCAGATCTTTTCCGCATCCTCACCATCTTTCAGATATACGCAGTCAAAGATCGCATCCCACAGTTTTTCCACTGCCACATCCTCTGTATCATCCGGAAATACTTTTTTCGCCCATTTTCCAGAAGCTGCTGCCACGATCAGCCACTGATGTTTACCATCGATCTGATCACGGTATTTTTTCATGACTTTCTGACGCATCTGGCTGACGGTAGAGATCAGATCCGGAGAGATTCCTGCCAGTTCATCCGGGTCAGAAGAATCAATAAAGATACGAACCGGCAGATCCACGGTCATCTGTTTTGCCCGCTCCTCTTCCCATACCGGTACTTCACCGAGTACATCTGCTGCCGCATACTGATAATGCAGTTTGTTGATTTCTCCGCACTCCCAGAACATCTCTACATAACTTGCACCTGCTTTGTAGCACTCTTCAGTCACCATCTTTACCAGCGGAATCTGATCTACGCCTGCCTGCAGACGGACGCGCTGTCCTTTCTGTACATTGGCTCCGATCTTTACAATCAGTTTCGCATATTCTCTTAATTTGTTCTCGTTCATACTGCCTTCTCCAGTCATTTTCTCATATTCTGTCATCGGCTGTCACTCATCTGCGACACCCACAGTTACTTATGAGTATACCCGCTTTTTGTACGGGATGCAAGCACGGTCTTTCTCCTGTGCAGTCACACGAAAAACGCCTCGCGGATATTACCGGCGAACGGTAACACACGCGGTAATCAATTGCTTCTTGTAACTTCCTGCCCCATATACTATAATACGATGTGATCGGATTGCTTCATTGCTACGCAATTCCCGCAATTCTTGAATACCGAAGACACAATTTCGCACAGGAGGACGCACATGGAATATCTGGATATCGTAGATGAACAGGGACAACCGACCGGGGAAATCGTTTCCCGCACCTTTGCACACACGAAAGGAATCCGCCATCGAACAGCTCATATCTGGATCGTTCGCAGGGAAAACGAACATTTTCAGGTTCTGATGCAAAAACGCGCAATGAGCAAAGATTCTTTTCCCGGAAAATACGATACGTCTTCCGCCGGTCATATTCAGGCAGGCGATGAACCACTTGCATCCGGTCTGCGGGAGCTTGCGGAAGAGCTGGGCATCCACGCCAAACCGGAGGATCTGGAATTTGCCGGATGCATCCACGGAAATTTTGCAGAAGAATTCCACGGAAAAATCTTCCGGGACAACGAAATTGCCTTTGTCTATGTCTATCAGCAGCCTGTCGATATCGAGACACTTGTCCTGCAAAAAGAGGAGGTGGAATCGGTGCGGTGGTTTGATCTGGAAGAAACATACCAGAACTGTCGAAACCGTAACACGCAGTTTTGTGCCCCTGTCCCGGGACTCGAAGTTGTACGGCAATACCTGTACAGTTGAAATACACACATGCTTATCCTACCTCCGGTCACTTTCTGCTTCGTCCAGTTTTTCCAATAATGTCTCGGTAAGAATCTTGAAAGCCGGAATAAAGCTGTCACGTATCAGTATGATCATTTCATTCACTTCATCTTCATTCCATATATGGACAGATGTATTACGCCTTTTTAACATAAGCAGCTATACTTCTGCATCGTTAATAAATCCAACGTAACTATTCAGTACCTTCACAGTTACGAGCCAAAATGCATAAAAATCACCTTCGGTGATGGCATTTTGGCTTGTATGTCTCGGAATTTTGACATATTCATGTCAAAACACCTCGCGGGACAGTGGCTACTGAATAGTTACAATCCAACTTTATAACCAAGCTGCAGGATTTCACGGGGAGATCCTGTAGAAGCTCCCTCCACACTGTGCATTCTCATAATTACCTGCAATACTTTCCATGCAAGTTTTACATAAATTTTTCATTACTGCGCATGCGTATTTTACACAGTTTTTTTATAATCATGACAGTAAAAGAAAACAATATGAATAAAATCAAACACAGAAATGAGGGATCGTTATGTATAAAACCGTATGGAATTTTATGAACCATCATGTAAAAAGCTCACATGTTTCAGCAATGTTTCTCGCAGCGCTGCTGGCGGGATGGACACTGATCGGACTGCTTACCGGTTCTGTTGTCTGCCTGATCAGCGCCATTTCCCTTTCTACCAAAACAGTTGTCCTCTTTTGTTCTACGGGTTACACAGGTCTGATTTTCGGATTCTTTGGAGGGATCTTCTATCTGTATCAAAAAACTTCGCCTCACAAAGAATCCTCTATAAACGCACCATTACCACTCGGAACCCAAAAGGCAGCTTAAGCTGCCTTTTTTTATGATCCCGATGGGATTCTCACCAGAAGTTTCTGTCCGTCCTTTTCCACCATCGTCAGCACCGGAATATGTTTCTTTCTCAGTGCATGAACGACCGGATATCCTGCAAACATATGATCTGCCACATAAACCGCCTCCGGTTTATATTTCAGGATCTGCTTTACCTGTGTTTTCACAAACGCTTTCCATTCCTGCTTTTCCATCACAACTTCCCCGTAGATTCCATGAAGTTCCAGCTCCGGAAGTTCCGCATAATCCATATGAATGATCCGCGCAGTCTGCAGACCCGGCAGTTTTCCAAGCAGTTTATCTGCCGCTGCACCTCCACCAAAGTTCACAAGTACCGGTTCTTCCCTGTACTCTGCAAGGCTGATCTCGCATGCTTTCACCGCATCTTCCAACGTCCCTGTGGTCAGCAGAAAGCCTCCTTTATGACAGAATCCCGCACTTACCAGCTCTGTTTCTTTCTGTAATTCTTCATTTTCCAG
>OBLO01002032.1_pt1 | contig 16241 bp, 16 predicted proteins | sample 1519401 | NCBI WGS metagenome assembly OBLO01 (sample SAMEA2602897, study PRJEB22501) | metagenome | reverse complement strand
TTATGATGAAACCACGTTTGAAAGCACAAGTGGCAGAAGAGTTGAAACAAAACCCGCCAAAAAAAGTCGTCACTCCAAGAAAAGACGTGACAGAATCAGCAAAGCCAGCTAACAACAAACAAGCAACAAAACAAATCAAACAACCAAAAAATAGTACAAATAACAAAGGCCGCAACGCAGGAAAGCAGCAGAAGCGGAAGTAGATAGTAAATAAAAGTGTAATAAAAATTCATTAACAGTTTTAGCAATTAAAAATATCGACCAAGATTTTTGAAAAAGAAATCTGGTCGATATTTTTATTTAAGTGAATGTTTAATTTGAATCATCGATTGATCGCTATCTAATTGCAGCAGCATCTTTTTATGAAGAAACAACTTTTTCTTATCTATCAACGTAGACAGGTGTTGCTGTTTCTTCTAATAGTGTACTTAATTCCTTAATATTTTGTTTTCCTTCTTCTAACATCCAACTACTCGCTTTTTCTTCGCCTTCGGTAACAAAAGGCGCCACTCCATTCGCCCATGTTGCTCGCCCACATAAGACACCATTGAATGTCGAACCTGATTGTTTTGCAAAACGTAATGTATCTTGAAATAGCGTAGCATTGACTCCCGCACTTAAAAAAATAAACGGTTGTTCAGTCACTTTCGATTGTTCATAGAAATACGCGGATGCCTCTGCTTGACTATAACAAGTCTCTTGCCCATATCCTTCCACAAATCTCATATTCACTGGCACTTCTACTTTCAATACATCCATTTGATAACGTTCTTTTGAAAATTCTCGCATGGCTTCAATAACTTTATGTGGTTTTACTTTTGCATAGGCAAGAGAAGACGGATCGCCAATAGTTGCATCATAAGAAAGGATTTCTAAAAAGAAAGGTATGCCTTCTGCTTCGCATTCTGAACCAATCCGTTCTATAACTATTTGTTTTTGCACATTAATCTCTGCTGGTTCATCCACGTCATAGTACAATAAAAATTTACAAGCATCCGCACCAGCTTCTTTTAACCTTTTCACCGACCAAATATTCAATAAATCAGGTAATCTTCCCGGCATTTTCGTATCATAGCCGGTTTTTTCATAAGCTAGCAGCCAGCCACATTCTTTCTCTCGAAGCGCTGCTGCAGGCAGGCCGTATTCTGGATCAAGTAAAATAGCTGAGGCATAGGGAGTCAGGTATTGAGAAACCATCTGTTTAAATTGGATGATGTCTTCTGATGTAGCTTCTTTATATTGGTTGATCATTTTCTTCAAAGCACCACGCTGGTCGATTGCTAACGCGCTAATAATTCCAGCTTCATCCGTCAATCGCTTCAAACGTTCCTGCTTTTCTATACTCATCTTCTTCATATATCTTCACCTATTTCTTTAGTTAATATTGTGGCTATTTTTGTTTTTGATTTTGCTTTTCTCAACTGTTCTGTAACCTCTTTTCGCATCAATGATCGTGCAACGAGAGACAATAATTTCAAATGAGTCGTTCCTGCTTCTGAATCTGGAATAAATAACGCAAAAATAAAATCAACTGACTGTCTATCTAAACTGTTCCATTCAATTCCTTTGTTCAGTGTGACGATAATCATACTAGGTTCGTTGATTGTTTGAGACTTCGCATGAGGGATAGCAAACCCTGACATTATTCCTGTAGTACCTTCTTTTTCTCTTTCTAGAAGTTTTTGATATACTTCTTTTTCGTCATGAGCGATTCCTAAACAGAATGTTTGCTTTGCTAAAAACTTAAATGCTTCTTCTTGACTATCTAATGGCTGTTGTAAAAAAATGTTCTCTTCATGAATGATTGTCATGATAAGCCTCCTGCTCTTCCTTCTTCGATAACTGTACGATTTGCTGCTTTATTATCCATCTTCTTGTCTTCATCAGTTACTCTTTTCTTTTGGATCAAACCTAGTATCACTCCACCAACGATCGAACCAATAAGAATCGCTGTAACCCATTGGATTTTTCCCGTCACTACAGGTAACACTAAAAAACCACCATGTGGTGCTGGAACTTGGACGCCAAACAAATAAGTTAAGACAGCAGCAATTGATGAGCCTAACATCATCGTGGGTAACACTCGGATCGGGTCTTTCGCAGCAAACGGAATAGCTCCTTCCGTAATATGAGTTGATCCTAAAATAAAATTAACCAAACCTGCATTACGATCATTGGTATCAAAATATTTACCAAACAATAAAGTAGCAAAACCAGTAATCAACGGTGGTGCAATACAAGCTGCTGACACACCAGCCATAAAAGTCGTGTTTCCTTGTGCCAAAAGAGCTGTTCCTGTTACATATGCCGCCTTATTAACCGGTCCTCCCATATCAAACGCACACATACAGCCAACAATCAGCCAAGAACAAGTGGATTCGAATGTTCAAATCCAGCTAAAAAGCTCATCATTCCTTCATTTATAGCCTTCATTGGACCTGCCAGTAAAGACATCACGATGCCAATAAATGCTACACCAATAACTGGATATAAGAAGATTGCCTTCAAGCCATCTAGTTGTTTAGGTAAAATTGTCAGTAGCTTTTGCAAAAATAAGATAAAATAACCTGCTAAGAACCCAGCTAAAATACCTCCTAAAAATCCAGTACCGCCATTCATGGCCACGATTCCACCAACAAATCCAACGACTAACCCTGGACGTTTCGCGATCCCTTCTGCAATATAAGCTGCTAAAACTGGAACCATCATTGCCATTGCTGCATCGCCAACTGCTTTTACCATTGCCGCTGTAGCATTGTATTGTGCATGATCTGGATCAAAAGAATAGATTCCCCAAACGGCAAATGAAATAGCAATCAATACTCCGCCAGCTACCACGAAAGGCAACATATGAGAGACACCGTTCATCAAATTTTTATAGATGCTACGACCAAAATTAGCACCACTCATCGCTTCTGGTTCTAAAGTATCAGCAGCTTCATTATCTGCTAAGACAGTACCTTTTCCTGCCAATGCTTCGTCAATCAGCCGTTGTGCATCCTTGATTCCTGTACTGACAGAAACATCAATGACTCGTTTTCCCGCAAATCTTTCTGAATGGACATCTTTGTCTGCGGCAATAATGACAGCATCTGCCTGTTTGATTTCTTCAGCCGTTAATTCATTTTCGATCCCAATTTGTCCATGGGTCTCTACTTTGATCGTGATGGATTTGAGTCAATACCTCGGACACGATTTGTGAGAATTTTTTCGAGATTCCAGCGGGTGAGTATCTCATCGTTTCGACCAGCCGTCAAACCAAAACCGTTTGACCGCTGATCGAAGCGATGAAGTTGAAGCCCTGTGGAAATCTCGCCAAAAAAATGTAGGTGGTAGCTAGGAACTAAGCTTGCAATGCCAACTCCTCCATCTGATTTGGTGTTAAATAGTTGATACTGCTATGGATTCGCTTGCGATTGTAAAATCCTTCAATGTATTGAAATAACGCTAAATGAGCAGCTTCAAAGTTTTCATACGCTTTTGATGGATAGACTTCTTCTTTTTTGAGTGAGGCGTGAAACGATTCGATGCCGGCATTATCGTAGGGACAGCCCTTACGACTGAAGGAGTGCCGAATGTTCAATTCATTCAGCTTTGCCTCATAGGCTTCGCTAGTGTACTGAGAACCCAAATCTGAGTGGATGATCAAGTTCTCGGAGGGTGTTTGGTTTAAGAGCGCATTGTCAAGGGTTTCGATAACCAATTCTTTCGTCATCTGCTTGCCAAACTTCCAACCGATGACTTTCTTTGTGTGGAGGTCTTGGATAGTGGAGAGGTAGGTCCAGCCATCTTTTAGGGTATGAATATAGGTAATATCTGTCACCCATTTTTGATTGATCGACGTAGTGGTAAAATCTTGGTTTAACAGGTTTTTACGTCCTTCACTTTTAACTTTCGCTTGTTTGCCAGGCTTGTACTTCTTGAGGGTGACTGAACGCAAGCCTAATTTTCTCATCAGTATTTGTACTTTCTTTAAGGACAAGGTCTCGCCACGGCCAACAAGAATCTTATGAATTTTAGGCGCACCATAGATCCCCTTGTTTTCAAAGTAGATTCCTGAAATCAAGCGGTTTAAGCGTTTGTTTTCTGATTGGCGCTTGGAAGGTTTCTTTTTCTTCCAGTCATAGTAGCTGGATTTCAGTGCTTCCAAAACGGTACACATTTGTTTTACGTCATGATCATGAACATTTGATTGAATAAATTCGAAGACATCACTCATTTTTACTTTTGAGCGAATATGGTTAAAGCCTTTTTTAGGATAGTGTTTTCCTCCTGCATGCGGGCCATTTCCTTTTTCATCGCTAGGATTTCTGCCTCAGTCATGCCGGTTGCTACATTCTTTGTATGAAGCTTCTTCCAACGATAAATCGTTTGTGTAGCGATACCATATTGCGCTGCCAGTTCCTCGACCGATTGGCCAGACTGGTTTAAATCTAAGATCATCTTCTTAAAGTCTTCATCAAATTTTTTCTTGGCTTTTGCCATCGTGGACACGTCCTTTTCTTAGTAGTTAGATTCTACCAAATCGTGTCCATGAAATCATTCTAACATCAAAGACAATTCCTAAAGTTGTTGTTTCACTTAGAGTATATAAAATGGGTACTAACGCTAATAAACATATAATGTATTGAGAATCTGAATAACTTGTAGACAGTAATAGGGTAATGTTTTTCTTAAATATCGCTAGAATAAAAAAACCCACAGTTGCAATTAATAATAGACAGTCGCTAATAACTTGAAAATGAACTTGGCTCTTACCTTCTTTATACCATCTATATGACAGTGGCACCCAAAAACTAGTAAACGAAACTTGTATTAAGGTTAAAAGATTAGCTATTTTTTGTCCAGCAGTATAAATTCCTAAATCATTAAACGTTCCGTATATTCTCAAAAATAGACTACCAGTTGTATTTAGGAAATAATTCACTGACACTGAAACAAGTAACGGAAAACCAAATCTGAGTAATGTATTAATTAAGGGCCAAGAAAAATTTTTAAATTTTACATCTGTAAATAAAGATTTATATCTAACAATAAGGTATAAATCTCCTACCATTTGACCAATCAATGTTGAATATACTACAACTGTAAAGTCTCTCTTCCCTATATATATTAAAAAAACTGTAACAATCAATATTACAATTTTAAGCAGTACTGAAAATACTGAATATTCAAGTGCTTTTTCCTCCATTCTTATTGACATAAGAATAAATCTTTCAAAAACACCAAATATAACTGCTAATCCAAATAAAATTGATATATATGAATATCTACTATTTCCAAAGATAAATAGAGAAAAGTTCTCTTTATAAAAAGAAAGTACAAGAAGAAAAATACAACTAATCATCACTGGAATCAACAAAGAATTTTGAAAAAGTATTTTCTTATTATTAGAATAATGAAACTCTCTAGAGTATGACTGATCTACACCAAGATAGGATAGTGTAATAACCAATCCATATACCATTGTAAATAATCCCGCTTTCCCAAATTCAGAAGGAGAAATAAAGTACGTTGTCACAGGGATAGTTATCAATGAAATAATTGCTCCCCCAATTGGCCCAATTGAGAAAGAAAAAAATTTTTTTATAAATCCATTCATTTATTTTCACCATCTATCAACTTTAATTCTCTCCAAACAATTTCATTTAGATCACATTTTTCTAAGATTCTTTTTCGCGCGTTTCTAGATATATTATCAAAGCTAGTATCATCATTGCTGATTTTTATAATTGCTGAACAAATATCATTTGCATTTTTACACAGCAAACCATTTAACCCATCGTCTACAAATTCTGGTATCGCAGTATTATTGGATGCAACTGCTACTAATCCACTAGACATTGCCTCACACATAGACACACCTTGCGCATCCTGGCGTGTTGGACACAAAAATATTCCATTTTCTGAATGAAGCTGAACAATTTCATCGGATGTTAAGAATCTGTTAATTAGATGAACATTATCGTATTGACTAATTATTCTAGTATCCTTCTCAAAATACTGACCTTCACCGACAATCGTTATCGAATATTCAGAAAAATTTTTTTCATTCGATAATAACTCAAGAGCCTTACAAGCAATATCTGTTGCATATTTTCTACTATTAAATGGCCTAATCATTAAAATATTTTTTCTTAAATGTTGTTTTGGTAGAAAATTAAATTTTTTAGTATCTATGCCATTAGGCAATATTTCATAATTACTAAACTTTGCTTTGATATCTTTTTCTGCAATATTTTTCATCCATTCAGACACAAACACAAAAGTACTATTGGTATCGTAACTTAGATATTTTCTATAGTATCTGAGTTGTAGTTCATTATAACAAATATATTTTATGAAATCTGAACTAAAAATATTAAACATTCGTCGTTTCCAACTCAATGCTTCATACCCATGTACCCATATTAATTTTTTAATTTTAATAAATTTTTCTTCTATAAGTACTGGTATCATTTGCCACGTTAGAAAGTGTATGATTATCTTATCATAAGTTTTATTATCAAGTATCTCCCTTAATTTATCAGCAGTACCTTCTTGGAGAGTGTAAAATATTTTGTGTAAATAGAAAAAAGGAAGTCCCTTCTGTAGAATAGAGTTACCACAACACATTCACAGAAAAGAGGACTTCCATATGAACGATTTTACTACAGAAATTCTAAAGACTCTAGCGAACAAAGGCGATTTGAATGAATTATTCCGTGTCCATTTGGAAAAAGCTGTCAATACGCTTCTCAAAACGGAGTTAACGGCTTTCCTCGATTACGAAAAGTACGATCGCATTGGTTTTAACACGGGTAATTCTCGTAACGGCTCCTATGACCGTACGGTCAAGACCGAGTACGGGGAACTTCATCTCCAGATTCCGCGCGACCGCAACGGCGAGTTCAAGCAACAGACTGTTCCTGCTTATAGACGGACGAATGATACCTTAGAGGAGACCGTCATTCACCTCTTCCGAAAAGGTATTACCATGTCGGAAATCGCAGACTTGATTGAGAAAATGTATGGGCATCACTACACGCCCCAAACCATGTCCAATATAACAAAATCATTTACAGAAGAGGTAACGGCGTTTAAAGGGCGGGAGCTTCATGACAGTTATGCTGCTATTTATATGGACGCAACGTATATTCCGTTAAAGCGGAAAACCGTCGCCAAGGAAGCTATTCATATCGCAGTTGGCATTCGCCCGGACGGATCAAAGGAAGTATTGAGCTATGCGATTGCACCGACTGAATCCATCACGATTTGGGAGGAAATTTTATTGGACCTTCAAGAGCGCGGTTTGAAAAATGTCCTCCTGTTCATCACGGATGGCTTAAAGGGGATGGTAGGAGCGATTAGTCGGTTCTATCCCAAAGCTCGTTTTCAACATTGTTGTGTACACGTTTCCCGTAATATCAGTCACAAAGTGCGTGTCGATGATCGTAAGGAAGTCTGTGATGATTTTAAAATGGTGTATCAAGCCTCATCTAAAGAGGTGGCGTTGGAAGCACGTGGTACTTTTGCGGAAAAATGGAAAACCAGCTATCCAAAAGTGGTTGAATCGATTCTTTCGAACGATCACTTGCTCACTTTCTATGATTTCCCCTTGGCCATACGCAAGAGTATTTATTCTACGAACTTGATTGAATCCTTTAATAAGCAAATCAAGAAATACAGCCACCGCAAGGAACAGTTCCAAAATGAAGAGTCGATGGAACGTTTCTTAGTCTCGTCTTTTGATACTTACAACCAAAAATTCCTAGGTCGCAGTCATAAAGGTTTCCAACAGGCCGAAGGCGAGCTCGAACAAATGCTGAGTCAACCGATGGAGAATTAGAAACAATCTACAGTAGGGAGGAACCATTTACACAAAATTATTGACGCTCCCCGAATGACAGTGAATTAAATTGTAGTTATTTTGTGTTATCAATTTTTTTAATAAAAATCTAGAAGTGAGTATTTTTGGGAATTTAAAAATATTTCTTGGAATAGGTATATGAAAATATTTTATTTTTTTTGTTTTAAGTTCTTTTTTAAACTCTATAACTCTTTCTTTCGAAGTAATACTGCCTTCTTCAAAATTACACGCCACATGCACTTCATAACCTAGACTTTGTAATATTTCAATATTATTCATATTAAATAGATCAATCATGGAAGCTACTGAAGCTACCATTAAAGCTTTTTTCATTGGTTTTCTCCTCTACCTATCTTTTTCTCATAAACTAGGCTTCCAAACGCCTTATTCGTCAATCGCCCGATTTTTCCTGGTACATATCCGAGTAAGCGTATTGCCCAATTCATATAAGAGAAAAGGTAAATTTTTTTTCCATTTTCTTGAGCAATGTCTCTCACCATATGACTTGTGCGAACATATTGATCATTTTGTGGGAAAAATACACCACTATCTTGAGCATCAATGCGTTCTTTGACAAACTCAGACAACTTATCAATATGTAGCATTGATCGTTCATTTTTTACATCAGGAAAAATAGGTAATTTATTTGCCAACTTCACCAATTGTTGATAGTTTCCCTTACTCCCCGGTCCATAGATCATCGGCGGACGTAAAATAGCGATATGGAAAGTATCGTCATCTAATGGTTGTAAGCCAATCTCAGCTTGCAGTTTGCTGTCACCATAGAAATTAGAAGGGTTTGGTTTGGTATCTAGTGTGATTATACGTTTTTTGTTGATATTTGTTTCTTCTCCATAAATAATGATGGAGCTCATATAAATGAATTGGCCCTTTTTTCCTGATAGATCTTGTTTATATTTTTTTGCGGTCTCAATCGCAAGGTCTCGGTTGACCGCATAATAGAGCTGCTTTGTTTCTTCACTTACTTTCGATACATCTGCGTGCGCGATACCTGCTACATGAAAGACCGTATCATAGCCCGAAAAGTCATGTTCTCTCCACGCATCTCCTCGTACACTTAAAGTGTCGATTTGATATTCATCTTGGAATGGTGTCATCCATTTTTTGAAGGATGTACCGATATAGCTGTTTGCGCCAGTAATCAGGATCTTTTTCATTTTGCATCCTCCTTTTTCACCGAACCAGTTCCGCCTTCGACAACACCGTCGCTTTTGAAGACGGAAATTATGGTTCCAAAAAAGCATTTTAGATCCATCAATGGCGTGATATTTGATGTGTATTGTCCATCTAAACGTGCTTTATATTCGATTTCTAATTCATCACGACCACTGATTTGTGCTAGGCCTGTTAGTCCTGGACGGATATCATTTGCGTGGTACTTGTCTCGTTCTTCAATCAAATCATATTGGTTCCATAGCGCTGGACGTGGTCCGATGACTGCCATGTCCCCTTTTAATATCGCCGATTGTAAAATTAAGCTAGACAACTAAAAAAAGTCATTTGTGCTACACTCAAAATAGTTCCGACGAAAGAATTATAAGGAGTGAGTACAAATGACCTATAACCATCTTACACCAACTGAACTCGTAATGATAGAAGCTTATTTCAATCAATCACAACCTGTTTCAAAAGTAGCCAATCTGTTACAACGTTCTCGACAAACTATTTATAAGGTCTATCGTTTTCTTAAATCTGGTGGAAGCGCAATGAGCTACTATAAACAATATAGGAAAAACAAACGTAACTGCGGAAGACATCCGATTGTTTTACCTGATGAGCAACAGGAATACATTCAAAAAAAGGTTGTTCAAGGGTGGGCTCCTGATGTCCTTATTGGTCGAGCAGAGTTTCCTATTGCTTGTTCGGTACGCACACTGTATCGAATGTTTAAAGATAAAACCTTTGACACTCACGATTTACCAATGAAGGGAAAAAGAAAACCAAACGGTCATAAAGAAAAAAGAGGAAAACAAGGGTTTCGCCGGTCAATCCGAGACAGAAAGACAGACTATACCCAGTTTGATCATGAATTTGGTCACCTGGAAGGTGACACTATCGTGGGTGGAAAACATAAAAGCGCGGTCATCACATTAGTTGAACGGCTATCTAAAGTCATCATTACCTTGAAACCCGAAGGCAGACAGGCTAAAGACATTGAAAATAGGCTGAATCAATGGTTTCGTTGTGTCCCAAAAAACTTATTTAAATCCATCACATTTGATTGTGGAAAAGAATTCTCAAATTGGAAAAAGATTAGTAATACCAACGATATTTCAATTTATTTTGCGGATCCAGGAACACCTTCTCAACGAGGATTGAATGAACATTCAAATGGCTTATTACGTAAAGATGGTTTGTATAAAGCTATGGATTTTAATGGTGTATCTGAAACCTTTATCCAATCGGTGGCATCGAAACGAAATCATATTCCTAGAAAATCATTACACTATCGGACACCAATGGAAGTATTTTTGAGTTACGTCACAAAAGATGATTTGTCTAACTTAATTTGACAAACGAAATATATTAAATAATTGCGGTAGTTCATCCAGACTTGTTTTTCTAAGAAATTTTCCTACTCGCGTAATAAAAAAGTCAGGATTTGATAACAAATGAGTTGGTGTCTCTTGAGGCGTATCTACTTTCATCGTTCGGAATTTATAGATATAAAAATGGGTCTTGTTTTTTCCTACCCGTTTTTGTTTAAAGATGACTGGACCTTTTGAATCGATTTTGATAGCTAAACATAAAATCAAAAGAATCGGTGACAATACGATGATACCAGCTAAAGATAACAAAAGATCTATTCCTCTTTTTAAACCGTCTTTATACACTTTATTCCCCCTATTTATTCGAAGCATTTGCAAAAGTGACAATGTCTTTAGCCAATTGTTCATCGTCTTGCGGCAGGCTCTTGACAAAATCCATTACTGTTTGTATTGAGTAGCCTTTGATGTTTCCTACAAAGATTTTCTCATAAACTGCTTCATCATTTCTTTCCTTGTCCAACAGTAGTTCTTCATATAGTTTTTCCCCTGGACGGATACCTGTTTCAATGATTTCGATTTCGTCTTCGCTATACCCGCTCAATCGGATCATGTTTTTGGCTAGGTCTACAATCTTCACTGGTTCACTCATATCTAGAATAAAAATTTCGCCACCTTTTGCTAATGCGCCAGATTGAATAACTAAACGACTAGCTTCAGGAATCGTCATGAAGTATCGAGTCATACGAAAGTCTGTTACAGTGATTGGACCACCTTGAGCAATTTGTTCTCTGAATACTGGAATCACACTACCGCGAGAACCAAGGACATTCCCAAATCTGACAGCTGAGAATTTCGTACAGCCTTCTTCATTCAATCCAGTCACGATCATTTCAGCGATTCGTTTTGTTGAACCCATGACATTTGGAGGATTGTTAGCTTTATCTGTCGATACCATGACGAAGTTTTTCACTTTTGCTGCTTTAGCTGCTTCTGCTACATTTTTTGTACCGAAAATATTGTTTTTGACTGCTTCTTTTGGATTATATTCCATCAGTGGTACATGTTTATGAGCAGCTGCATGGTAGACGATATCTGGATGATATTGTTCCATGATCTCATTGATTTTCTCGCGATCTTGGATATCTGCGATGATCGGTACGATTTCTGTAGGACAATTTTGATGATGCGTACGTAACTCACGGTCAATCAAGTAGATCGAGCTCTCCCCATGTCCTAAAAGCAATAGCTTTGCAGGATTGAATTGAATGATTTGCCGACAGATTTCTGAACCGATCGATCCTCCTGCGCCGGTGACAAGAATGACTTTGTCTGTGATCTGATCTTTGATGGATTCAATATCCAGCTTTACCTCATCTCTTCCCAGTAAATCCACTACGTCAATTGTTTTTAATTTTGATACGCTGATTTTCCCTGAAGCAAGTTCTTCTATAGAAGGCATCGTGTTGACTTTCACACGAGCGGATTCGACTAACTCGAAGATTCTTCGTAATTTTTTTCTTGATAAGGAAGGGATAGCGATCGTTACCATTTGAATGTCATATTTTTCAATCAATTCCGGAATATCTTTTAATGCACCTAATACTTTTTTTCCTGAAAGATACGTATTTCTTTTATTTGGATCATCATCTACAAACCCGACAACGTGGATATCTTGAGCCGTTTTGGATCCAAGAAAGCTGTTGTATAAAATACGCCCGCCTTCGCCAGCACCAACGATCAATGTATTTTTAGCAGAATCTGCTGATACATATCTCATATTTTTTGTTTCGATGTAGATACGCCAGATCAATCGGCTGCCGATGATCAATAAGAGCGAAAACAGATAAGCAAAGATAACTAACCGTAAACTGTATCGCCGATTAATAAACAGCAGTATGAAGATACTTGAGGCAGCACTTGCAGATAGTGAACTAAAAATTGCAATGATCTCTCTTAAATTTGTATAGCGATTGATCCGAGTGAAAACTTTGAATAAACTACCATAAAATAAATAAAAACCAATCGACAAACCGATAGAGATTAAAATAAGATCCATTGGTATAGATACAAAAGGCTTCATGAATTTAGCTGCTGCAATATTTGCAGCGATTAATAACAAGCTGTCCACAACAACCAATGTGGCAATTTTTCTTCTTCTTGTTAATATAAACACTTTTTAACTCCTCCTAAAATAAACCAAACTTCTTCTTTTTTACCTCTTCATAGATTGGATAACTGATCTCATCCCCGTTGATCAGATCCTTTGCGACTTGTTTCATCTGTACTACTTTTTCCTTACCAAAGTCCTTGGCAATCTGCTCATAGCACTCTTTTAAGTAAAAGGTGCGCTTAGAGACCCCGTGTGCATCAGAAGCAGCCATCTGCACGAGATTATGTTTGACCATTGTTTTGGCTGTTTTCTGGATGTCTTTGCCAAATACACCAACATAACTTGGCGCAGTAATTTGGGCCAAACATCCCATATCTAGGAACGGAAGCAAATGATTTGGGTCTTCTCGAAAATGCGCGTTGCGTTCTGGATGGACGATCACTGGTGTCTTTCCTAGTTCTAACAACTCAAAAAAAAGCCATTCTGCATATAACGGCACTTCCAGTGTCGGAAATTCGATCAGAAGATATGTATCATCTAAATCTGTAAATAAAATTTCATCTCGGTGGATGTCTTCGATGAGCGTTCCGGTAATACGTACTTCTTGTCCTTCCAATAACGTCAAAGGCAACTGTCTTTTCTCTAATTCGGCTTGTAACGAAGCGACTAGAGAAATGACTTGTGATTTTTCATTGCTGTATTTTCCATTATTGTGGTGTGGTGTGCATAAAATATGCGTGATGCCTTGCTGAATCGCTTTTTCAGCCATTGCAATACTTGCTTCTAAGTTTTCTGCCCCGTCATCGATTCCTGGTAGGATATGGCAATGTAGATCGATCATTTCTCTTGTCTCCTCTCTTCTTATTCCTTAATTTCTGTAGTAATAACCAGCATCTTTGCTATGTTCTGCTCCATTGTATACAACACCTAAGACTCGTGCTTGTACCATCTCTAGCAGTTCTTTTGCTTTAGTCAAGGATTCTTTACGTGATGTGTTTTCACGTATGACCAATAAAGTGCCATCCGTTTTTGAAGACATGATCTGTGCATCTGTTACGGCTACTACTGGTGGCATGTCGAAGATCACTACATCAAATAGTTGTCTTGCTTCTGCTAAAATCTGATCCATTCTTGGCGAGCTTAATAACTCTGATGGATTTGGTGGTTTAGGTCCACTTGGCAGAATCGACAAATTCTCGACTGGTGTTCGTTGGATCTCATCTGCTACACTTCCTGATGAACTAAGTGCTGTACTTAATCCACTGGCATTGTTCAGCTGGAATGTCTTATAGACGACGGGTTTACGTAAATCTGCATCGACTAGTAGAACTCGTTGACCGGATTTAGCAAAAACGACTGCAATGTTTGCTGCAGTGGTGGATTTTCCTTCTCCAGGACCTGATGAAGTCACGACAATCGTTTTGATTTGCTGACCAGCTGCGGAGGCAAACTGGATATTCGTCCGGATCGTACGATATTGTTCGGCGATTGGTGAAGATGGGTTTGTTAATGTGATCAAACTGACTGCATGAGATTGTGCTGCTTTTTGTTTCTGTGTTCGTGCCATTTTTCTTCCTCCTAGACTCTTGAGCGGCTTCTGCGTGATGGGGCTGTTTTATCGTTTGTAGCTTTTGGTTGTGCAGGAGCTGATCCTTTTTTACGGATACCAGCGTTCAATTCTTTCGCTGACATTTCTGGAACTGTTCCTAAGATTGGGAATCCTAATGTATCCGTCACATATTTTTCATCTTTCACTGTCCGATCAAGTAATTCGAATAAGAATGCCAAACCTACGCCTACCATCATTCCTAATACTAAGCCAATCACTAGATTCAATTTATTATTTGGCGAAACAGGTGTCGTATTGGCAACTGCACCTGAGATGATCGAGATTTTATCGACATTCATCACGTCTTTTGCGTTTTCTTGGAAAACTTGTGAAGTTGTATTAGCGATCTGTTGAGCAGTCACTGCATTCGTGCTTATTGCCTGGATCGAGAACATTTGTGAGTTTTCTGACTGATTGACGGAGATCGCATCTTTGATTTGTCCAGCGGTCATTTTCACATTGTCTTCTGTTTCTAGACGATCTTTGACTTCATTTAATACTAGATCACTAACGATCATATCTTTATACGTATTGATCATTTGCAGGTTCGTATTGACATCATTGGCATTCGCTGTGTCTGATTGCGGCAGTGTCACGATCAATTGTGCTTGTGAACTGTATTTTGGTGTCAAGATGAAAAATGTTACGATTCCTGAGATGGCCAAGCCAGCAAACATTGAGATGATGATTGTTGCCAAGTGTTTGCGTAATGTTTCAAAAATTTCTTTCAAGCTGATTGTCTCTTCCATTTTTTCTCCACTTTCCTATTTATTCTCTAGATTCATTTGATCTTTTAATTCTTTTTTCACACGATCAAGTTCTTGATCGCTGACTTTTTGATAGGAGATATTATCTTGCATGAAGCCTTCTCCTTGCAGCTGATCTTGCTTGATCGTACCAAATGCCTCCCGATAATCTAAAGCGATTTTTTTCATTTCATCAAAGCTCATGTCTGTTTTCATATTCGACTCTAGAGCATTCAAAACGGATTGATAGTTGCTGACACCGTTTAAACTCAATACTTTTTTCGCTACACCTTCTACGATCTTTCTTTGACGCTCTTGTCTACCATAGTCACCATTTGGATCTTCATAACGCATACGAGAATAAGATAATGCCTGATCCCCGTTTAATGTGATTTTACCGATTGTAAAGTCATAGCCATCTTGTGAGAAAGTGAGGTCATTATTGACTTCGATACCACCAACTGCATCAACAAGTTCTTTTAGCCCTTTCATATTGATAGAGACATAGTGATCGATTGGGATGTCTACATATTTTTGTACGGTATCCATCGCCATGGCAGCTCCGCCGAATGCGTAAGCGTGGTTGATCTTGTCTTTTGTGTCACGACCTACGATGTCGACATACGTATCTCGAGGAATGCTGACGATCGTTGTCTGTTTGTCTTCAGGACTTACTGTGGCAACCATCATCGTATCTGATCTTCCTTGATCGACCCGACCTAAATCTCCAGTATCAATCCCCATCAATAGAACAGAGAAAGATTCTTGTTTGTCCAGATCAACTGGTTTCGTTCGTTCTCCTTGGGTTCGTTCCACTGATTCGTAAGTTTTCTCAATAGAATGTGAGAGATCCAGATATAATTTTGCTCCTACTCCTACAATTGCTAATACTAATACGATAAGAACTGCTAAAATAATCAGAAATATTTTTTTCCCTCTTGATTTTCTTCTTCGTCTTGCCATAGTTTCCTCCGTTTGCTAACCTTGCTTGAATCATCGCTTTAACTGTCAATAGTTTATATTGCTATAGCCCATTTGCTGAGCAACAGTTTGTGCTTTTGTTGCGTATGCTACGTTTATTTTTTCATTCCGGATCTGCTCTATTTGACTGAGCGCCGTCAAATATTGATCGTAAGTAGCGGTGGCAGTCACTTGACCATCCTTTAACATCGTATCGAATAACTGATCTAGTTGCGTGACTTGCGCGATCTGAGTATCAGCGAATCCTAGATATTGCATAACAACCGTTTTCCAAGGACTATCTTTAAAAAAGCTCATATTTTCACGTACACGAGCGACATCTACACTTGTCACCTTTTCTTTGATGATGACATCGTCTACAGCTTGCTGCCAGTTTGATACATTTTTAGTAAATAAATCGTTGACAGCTGTCTGGATCTTCAGTTTTGATTCTGCA
>OBLO01002026.1_pt1 | contig 16294 bp, 9 predicted proteins | sample 1519401 | NCBI WGS metagenome assembly OBLO01 (sample SAMEA2602897, study PRJEB22501) | metagenome | reverse complement strand
CTGCACTTCAGCAAAGGTGCTGGTATAGGCCTGGAAATAGGCCAGATAGCGTTTCGCGCGATTGACCAGATGCGCCTGATGCTCAAGCTGCTCGGCAATAGAATGGTGCTGCTGTGCTTCATCGGCAAACGAGGCGACATTGCAGAAAGTACACCCGCCACGTCCGATGGTGCCATCACGATTTGGACAGCTAAAGCCGCCGTGAAGCGTGAGTTTATGAACCTTTTGCCCGTAACGGCGAGAAAGATCCCCACCAAACATATTGACTAATTTCTGTAACTGCATAATCTGGTAGACCGCGCCTTGAAAAGAGGCCAAAGCCTGCCATTTTTTGCCCCAGTCGGCGATGACCTGGATCAATCGCCCTGGCGTGCTTTTATTCATTGCATAACAAATCAAAATAATCGAAATTTCATTCATTCAAAATGAAATTACTTTTCCTTATATCCGACTGTTTTTTTTATCTTCTTATACTCTCAGCATAAAAACAGTATCTTTAAGACGCCAAAACTCCAAAAACCAGCATAAAATGCCAAGCATAGCGATAAACAAAGGGAGGACGGGGGATATACAGCCTTTCTGACAGTGAGACAGATCACACTTCGCTCCCCATCCCCCTTGCGTTAAATCAATGTAAAAAAGCCTTAAATTTCAACATATTCATAAAGTTAATCGCCCTATAGCACATTTTTGCATAAATAAGATTGCCATTTGACCTGTGTGTGGATTCCCGATAACGTGGAAATCCGCTGGAAGCTTTCTGGATGAGCAGCCTGCTCATCATATTTATGCAGTAATTGAGATTCCCTCTGAAGCAAGTCCTCAAACTTGTTTGACCTATGCGAAAAGGATAAAGAGGGCGAATGCGAGGTAAGCGTATGACACGCAAACCCCGTCGCCATGCTCTTGGTGTGCCCGTGCGCAACGGTCCAGATGGGAATCCCGCAGAGCCTGGGGAGGTTCACTGATATGTTGTACGATAAATCCCTTGAGAGGGATAACTGTGGTTTCGGCCTGATCGCCCACATAGAAGGCGAACCTAGCCACAAGGTAGTGCGTACCGCCATACACGCACTGGCCCGCATGCAGCACCGTGGCGCAATTCTAGCCGATGGTAAAACCGGCGATGGTTGCGGTTTGCTGTTACAAAAACCTGACCGCTTTTTCCGCATCGTGGCGCAAGAGCGCGGCTGGCGTTTAGCTAAAAACTATGCCGTCGGCATGATCTTTTTAAATAAAGACGCTGAACTGGCTGCGGCTTCTCGTCGCATTGTCGAAGAAGAATTACAGCAGGAGACCCTGTCGATTGTCGGCTGGCGCGACGTGCCGACCAACGAAGGTGTTCTCGGTGAAATCGCCCTCTCCTCCCTGCCTCGTATCGAGCAAATTTTTGTCAACGCCCCTGCGGGCTGGCGTCCGCGTGATATGGAGCGCCGCCTGTTCATCGCGCGCCGTCGCATCGAAAAACGCCTCCAGGACGATAAAGACTTCTACGTGTGTAGCTTGTCGAACCTGGTCAATATCTATAAAGGTCTGTGTATGCCGGCGGATCTGCCGCGCTTTTACCTGGACCTGGCGGACCTGCGTCTGGAATCGGCCATCTGCCTGTTCCACCAGCGCTTCTCCACCAATACCGTACCGCGCTGGCCGCTGGCCCAACCGTTTCGCTACCTGGCGCATAACGGTGAAATCAACACCATCACCGGCAACCGCCAGTGGGCACGCGCACGTACCTATAAATTCCAGACACCGCTGATCCCTGACCTGCACGACGCCGCACCGTTCGTTAACGAAACCGGCTCCGACTCCAGCTCAATGGATAACATGCTGGAACTGCTGCTGGCTGGCGGGATGGACATTATCCGTGCCATGCGTTTACTGGTGCCGCCGGCCTGGCAGAACAACCCGGATATGGACCCGGAGCTGCGCGCGTTCTTTGACTTTAACTCCATGCACATGGAGCCGTGGGATGGCCCGGCGGGCATTGTTATGTCCGACGGCCGCTTTGCCGCCTGTAACCTTGACCGTAACGGCCTGCGTCCGGCGCGCTACGTCATCACCAAAGACAAGCTGATTACCTGCGCTTCTGAAGTCGGGATCTGGGATTATCAGCCGGATGAAGTGGTTGAGAAAGGTCGCGTCGGCCCTGGCGAGCTGATGGTTATCGATACCCGCAGCGGGCGCATTCTGCACTCCGCCGAAACCGATGACGATCTGAAAAGCCGCCATCCGTACAAAGAGTGGATGGAGAAGAACGTCCGCCGTCTGGTGCCGTTCGAAGACCTCGCAGACGATCAGGTCGGCAGCCGCGAACTGGACGATGACACGCTCGCCAGCTATCAGAAACAGTTTAACTACAGCGCCGAAGAGCTGGATTCCGTGATCCGCGTGCTAGGTGAAAACGGTCAGGAAGCGGTCGGCTCAATGGGTGATGATACCCCGTTTGCCGTGCTGTCCAGCCAGCCGCGCATCATTTATGACTACTTCCGCCAGCAGTTCGCGCAGGTGACTAACCCGCCGATCGACCCGCTGCGTGAAGCGCACGTTATGTCGCTGGCCACCAGCATCGGTCGTGAGATGAACGTCTTCTGCGAAGCCGAAGGTCAGGCACACCGCCTGAGCTTTAAATCGCCGATCCTGCTGTACTCCGATTTCACCCAGCTCACCACCATGAAAGAGGAGCATTACCGCGCCGACCGCCTGGATATCACCTTCGATGTGACCGAAACCACCCTCGAAGAGACCGTCAAAGCATTGTGCGATAAGGCGGAACAGATGGTGCGTAACGGTACGGTGCTGCTGGTGCTCTCTGACCGTAACATCGCGAAAAACCGCCTGCCGGTTCCGGCACCGATGGCCGTGGGCGCAGTGCAAACGCGCCTTGTAGAACAAAGCCTGCGTTGCGACGCCAACATCATCGTTGAAACCGCCAGCGCCCGCGACCCGCACCATTTTGCTGTCCTGCTCGGCTTTGGCGCGACGGCCATTTACCCGTATCTCGCGTATGAAACGCTGGGACGGCTGATCGACACTCAGGCGATTGCCAAAGATTACCGGACCGTGATGCTGAACTACCGTAACGGCATCAACAAAGGTCTGTACAAAATCATGTCCAAAATGGGCATTTCGACCATCGCCTCTTACCGCTGCTCGAAGCTGTTTGAAGCGGTTGGTCTGCACGATGATGTCGTGGCGCTGTGCTTCCAGGGCGTGGTCAGCCGTATTAGCGGCGCAGGGTTTAGCGACTTCCAGCAGGATCTGCTGAACCTCTCCAAACATGCATGGCTGGCACGTAAACCTATCAGCCAGGGCGGTTTGCTCAAATACGTCCACGGCGGCGAATACCATGCCTACAACCCGGACGTGGTGCGCACGCTGCAACAGGCGGTACAAAGCGGCGAGTACAGCGACTATCAGGAATATGCCAAGCTGGTCAATGAGCGTCCGGCGGCCACGCTGCGCGATCTGCTGGCGATTACGCCTGGCGATGAAGCCGTAAGCATTAGCGAAGTAGAACCCGCAACCGAACTGTTTAAACGCTTCGATACCGCAGCTATGTCCATCGGAGCATTAAGCCCCGAAGCACACGAAGCGCTGGCCGAAGCCATGAACAGCATCGGCGGCAACTCGAACTCCGGTGAAGGCGGTGAAGACCCGGCGCGCTATGGCACCAATAAAGTGTCGCGCATTAAGCAGGTTGCTTCCGGTCGCTTTGGCGTAACCCCGGCGTATCTGGTCAACGCCGATGTCATCCAGATTAAAGTCGCTCAGGGCGCGAAACCTGGCGAAGGCGGTCAGTTACCGGGTGATAAAGTCACCCCGTACATCGCCAAACTGCGCTATTCGGTGCCGGGCGTGACGCTGATCTCCCCGCCGCCGCATCACGATATTTACTCTATCGAAGACTTAGCGCAGCTGATTTTCGACCTCAAACAGGTCAACCCGAAAGCGATGATCTCCGTGAAGCTGGTTTCCGAACCAGGCGTTGGCACCATCGCCACAGGCGTGGCGAAAGCCTATGCGGATCTGATCACCATTGCTGGCTACGATGGCGGTACCGGCGCAAGCCCGCTCTCCTCGGTGAAATATGCGGGCTGCCCGTGGGAACTCGGTCTGGTGGAAACCCAGCAGGCGCTGGTCGCTAACGGTCTGCGTCACAAGATTCGTCTGCAGGTTGATGGCGGTCTGAAAACCGGTGTCGATATCATTAAAGCGGCGATTCTGGGTGCGGAAAGCTTCGGCTTCGGTACCGGTCCAATGGTGGCGCTGGGCTGTAAATACCTGCGTATTTGCCACCTGAACAACTGCGCAACCGGCGTGGCGACTCAGGATGACAAACTGCGTAAGAACCACTATCACGGCCTACCGTTCAAAGTGACTAACTACTTTGAATTTATCGCCCGCGAAGTCCGTGAGCTGATGGCGCAACTGGGTGTGAAGCGTCTGGTGGATCTGATTGGTCGTACCGACCTGCTCAAAGAGCTGGAAGGGTTTACCGCCAAGCAACAGAAACTGGAACTGTCTCGTCTGCTGGAAACCGCCGAACCGCATCCGGGTAAAGCGCTGCATTGCACCGAGAACAACCCGCCGTTTGATAACGGCGTGCTGAACGCTCAGTTGTTACAGCAAGCGAAACCGTTTGTCGACGAGCGCCAGAGCAAAACCTTCTGGTTCGATATCCGCAACACCGACCGTTCTGTTGGCGCGTCGCTGTCGGGCTATATCGCGCAAACGCATGGCGATCAGGGGCTGGCGTCTGACCCAATCAAAGCGCACTTCAGCGGTACCGCAGGCCAGAGCTTCGGCGTGTGGAACGCGGGCGGCGTGGAGTTGTATCTGACCGGTGATGCCAACGACTATGTCGGTAAAGGTATGGCGGGCGGTCTGCTTGCAGTGCGTCCTCCGGTTGGCTCTGCTTTCCGTAGCCATGAGGCGAGCATCATTGGTAACACCTGTCTGTATGGTGCCACCGGTGGCCGCCTGTTTGCCGCGGGTCGTGCGGGTGAGCGCTTTGCAGTACGTAACTCCGGCGCAATCACCGTGGTTGAAGGTATTGGCGACAACGGCTGCGAATATATGACCGGCGGCATCGTCTGTATTCTCGGAAAAACGGGCGTCAACTTCGGAGCGGGTATGACGGGCGGATTCGCCTACGTGCTCGATGAAGACGGTGAGTTCCGCAAACGCGTGAACCCGGAACTGGTAGAAGTGCTGAGCGTGGACTCGCTGGCTATCCACGAGGAACACCTACGCGGTTTGATTACCGAGCACGTACAGCATACCGGCTCTTCACACGGCGAAGAGATCCTGGCTAACTGGCCAGCATTCTCGGCGAAATTCGCGCTGGTAAAACCAAAATCCAGTGATGTGAAAGCACTGTTGGGTCACCGTAGTCGTAGCGCAGCAGAGCTGCGTGTGCAGGCGCAGTAAGGGGTAGCAGCAATGAGTCAGAACGTATACCAATTTATCGACCTGCAGCGCGTTGATCCGCCTAAGAAGCCGCTGAAGATCCGTAAGATCGAGTTTATCGAGATCTACGAGCCGTTTTCCGAAGGCCAGGCCAAAGCACAGGCAGACCGCTGCCTGTCCTGCGGTAACCCGTACTGCGAGTGGAAGTGCCCGGTGCATAACTACATCCCGAACTGGCTGAAACTGGCGAACGAGGGGCGTATTTTTGAAGCAGCAGAACTGTCGCACCAGACCAACACTCTGCCGGAAGTCTGTGGCCGCGTATGCCCGCAGGATCGTCTGTGTGAAGGATCCTGTACGCTGAACGATGAGTTCGGCGCGGTGACTATCGGTAACATCGAGCGCTATATCAACGATAAAGCATTCGAAATGGGCTGGCGCCCGGATATGACCGGCGTGCGTCAAACCGACAAGCGCGTGGCGATCATCGGTGCCGGTCCGGCAGGCCTGGCCTGTGCTGATGTGCTGACCCGCAACGGCGTGAAGGCGGTGGTATTTGACCGCCACCCGGAAATCGGCGGTCTGCTGACCTTCGGTATCCCGGCCTTCAAGCTGGAGAAAGAGGTCATGACCCGCCGTCGTGAGATCTTCACCGGTATGGGCATTGAGTTCAAATTGAACGTGGAAGTGGGCCGCGATGTACAGCTTAACGATCTGCTGAAAGATTATGACGCCGTGTTCCTTGGCGTAGGTACCTATCAGTCGATGCGCGGTGGGCTGGAAAACGAAGACGCTTCCGGTGTGTTTGATGCCCTGCCGTTCCTGATCGCCAATACCAAACAGTTGATGGGCTTTGGCGAAAGCAGCGACGAGCCGTACATCAGCATGGAAGGCAAACGCGTCGTCGTTCTCGGCGGTGGCGATACCGCGATGGACTGCGTGCGGACCTCGGTTCGCCAGAACGCAGCACATGTCATCTGCGCTTATCGTCGTGACGAAGAGAACATGCCGGGTTCCAAACGCGAAGTGAAAAATGCGCGTGAAGAAGGCGTCGAATTCCAGTTCAACGTCCAGCCTTTAGGCGTGGAAGTGAATGCCAACGGTAAGGTATGCGGTGTGAAAATGGCGCGTACCGAAATGGGTGAACCGGATGCGAAGGGCCGTCGCCGTGCGGAGATCGTTGCCGGTTCTGAACACGTTGTTCCGGCAGATGCGGTGGTACTGGCGTTTGGCTTCCGTCCGCACAGTATGGAGTGGCTGGCAAAACACAGCGTCGAACTGGATTCTCAGGGCCGCATTATTGCTCCAGAGCGCAGCGACAACGCCTTCCAGACCAGCAACCCGAAAATCTTCGCCGGTGGCGACATCGTGCGCGGTTCGGATCTGGTAGTCACCGCGATTGCCGAAGGTCGTAAAGCGGCAGACGGTATCCTGAACTACCTGGAAGTGTAATACAGCCTCTTAAGGCATCTCATCTGCCCTGGTGGGTGAGATGCCAAATTCCTGCCGCAATACCGCCAAACCTGCCGATTAAGCCAGTCTGACAACACGTTTAGTAAACAGGGCAAATAACCTTAACACCCCAAACAGATCGACATCATGAATAATAACCATGTAAAAATCAGACGAAAACGTTTGCTTTACGTTGAGAACTGTATATTATGCGGCGGATTTTTTGGGCAAAATTCATGGAGGCGTTGTGTCGCAAGACAACAATTATAGCCAGGGCCCCGTCCCTCTGGCGGCGTGAAAAGGCGTAGTTCCACTAACATTTGTCATGTTGGGACTCACATTCTTTTCCGCCAGTATGTGGACCGGTGGCACACTCGGTACCGGTCTTTCTTATAATGATTTCTTCCTGGCAGTTCTCTTCGGTAATCTTCTCCTCGGTATTTACACTGCATTTCTCGGTTTTATCGGCGCAAAAACAGGGCTCTCAACCCACCTTCACCTTCTGGCACGTTACTCATTTGGTGTGAAAGGTTCATGGCTTCCCTCTCTGCTGTTAGGCGGCACACAGGTAGGCTGGTTTGGCGTTGGTGTGGCCATGTTTGCTATCCCGGTTGGCAAAGCGACGGGAATTGACGTCAATATCCTGATTGCGATTTCCGGTCTGTTGATGACCCTGACCATCTTTTTTGGCATCTCAGCGCTGACCGTTTTATCTATCATCGCCGTGCCTGCCATCGTCGTACTTGGCAGCTACTCCGTCTGGCTGGCAGTGAGCGATGTCGGCGGTTTGGAGCATTTAAAAGCGATAGTGCCGCAAACGCCGCTGGATTTCTCCACCGCACTGGCGCTGGTAGTCGGCTCGTTTGTCAGCGCAGGGACGTTAACCGCTGACTTCGTCCGTTTTGGCCGCAACGCCAAAGGCGCGGTGCTGATCGCCATGGTGGCGTTTTTCCTTGGCAATTCGCTTATGTTCATCTTCGGCGCTGCGGGCGCGGCTGCGGTTGGACAGGCGGATATCTCTGACGTGATGATTGCCCAGGGACTGCTGCTGCCCGCGATCATCGTTCTCGGCCTGAATATCTGGACCACCAACGATAATGCGCTGTACGCATCGGGCCTGGGATTTGCCAATATTACCGGCCTTTCCAGCCGTACGCTGTCAGTGGCTAACGGTATTATTGGCACACTGTGCGCACTGTGGCTTTACAATAACTTTGTCGGCTGGCTGACATTTCTGTCGGCAGCGATTCCCCCAATTGGCGGGGTGATCATCGCCGACTATCTGCTGAACCATCGCCGCTATGCCGACTTCAGCAAAGCGCAATTTATTTCCGTAAACTGGATAGCGATCCTGTCCGTTGCACTGGGCGTTGCCGCAGGTCACTATATTCCCGGCATCGTGCCCGTCAATGCCGTACTTGGCGGCGTATTCAGCTATATCCTGCTGAATCCACTTTTCAATCGCAGCCTTGCTAAATCCCCGGAGGTCAGCCATGCAGAATAATAACATCACCATTCATCAGGCGCGTTTACAGGGACGTGAAGGGTTATGGCAAATCACGATTGAAAACGGGCGCTTTAGCCGTATTGAGCCTCAAGACGCAGCGACGTTACCACAGGGTGAAGTGCTTGATGCTGAAGGCGGTCTGGCTATCCCACCGTTCGTTGAGCCACATATCCATCTGGACACTACACAAACCGCGGGCGAGCCGAGCTGGAATCAGTCTGGTACGCTGTTTGAGGGCATTGAACGCTGGGCTGAACGTAAGGCAATGCTCACTCACGAAGACGTCAAAGCGCGCGCCATGCAGACCCTGAAGTGGCAGATGGCCAACGGCATCCAGTATGTCCGTACTCACGTTGACGTTTCCGACCCTACGTTGACGGCGCTAAAAGCCATGCTGGAGGTGAAGCAAGAAGTCGCTCCGTGGGTAGAGCTACAGATTGTCGCGTTCCCGCAAGAAGGCATTCTTTCTTATCCCAACGGTGAAGCGCTCCTGGAGGAAGCCGTGCGTCTGGGCGCCGACGTCATTGGCGCGATCCCGCACTTTGAATTCACGCGTGAATATGGCGTAGAGTCGCTGCACAAGATTTTCGCTCTGGCGCAAAAATACGACAAACTTATCGACGTGCACTGTGACGAAATCGATGATGAGCAATCCCGCTTTGTTGAAACCGTTGCGGCACTGGCACATCGCTACAATATGGGCGAGCGCGTGACCGCCAGCCATACCACGGCGATGCATTCCTACAACGGCGCGTATGCTTCCCGTCTTTTCCGTCTGTTGAAAATGTCCGGCATTAACTTTGTCGCAAATCCACTGGTGAATATTCACCTGCAAGGGCGCTTTGACACTTATCCTAAGCGTCGTGGTGTTACGCGCGTCAAAGAGATGCTGGAAGCGGAGATCAACGTCTGCTTCGGTCATGATGACGTCTTCGATCCGTGGTACCCGCTGGGCACTGCGAATATGCTGCAGGTGCTGCATATGGGATTACACGTGTGCCAACTGATGGGATACGGACAAATTAACGATGGGTTGAACCTGGTCACCAGCCACAGCGCGAAAACCCTGCACCTGCAGGACTACGGTCTGAACGTGGGGAATTCTGCGAATCTGGTGATCTTGCCTGCAGAAAATGGGTTTGACGCGGTTCGTCGCCAGACGCCTGCCCGTTATTCCATTCGTCATGGTCGAGTCATTGCCGAGACGGTCCCAAGCCAAACCACACTGCATCTGACGCAGCCAGAAACGGTGACGTTTAAGCGCTAGGTCGTTACATTCCATGTCGGATGGCGTAAGCCTTGCCATCCGACACAGTCTCTCACTCTCAAGCTTGTAATAAGCTGGCGCGGACTTTGATCACCACTTTTTTGATGTCCATCGGGGCCTGCACCACACAACCCGGTTTATGCGGCTCGCCCGGCATAAAAATCACAAATTTTCCCGGCTTCAGTACCATAGCCTGTTCATCGGCAATCTGGCTGCACAGCTGATAATCATCCTCGATGTGCATCTCTTCACAGTGACGAGCAGAATCGGTCATCCCGAACAGAATCCGTTCTTCGCCGGACAACAGCATCTGAATATCAATGTACTGCTGATGCAGCTCCGCTTTCTTATGCTCTGGGCTCTGCGTTGTAAATTGCATGACATTCATAAAAATATTCTCGCCCTGCAACGTGTAGCGCCCAGGCGTCTTCTCCTGCGGATTCGCCGCAATGGCAAGCGTTAACGCCTGTTGCAAGACCGGATGTAATCCGGCAGAAGGCAGTGAATTCAACGCATCTGATATCATCATCATTCTCCCAGGGCCAACAGCGCGGCCCCCAGTAATCCAGCGTCATGACGGTAATGCGCCGCCAGCAATTCCACGTGATAGGCCAAAGGCTCTTGTGCCAGATAATGTTCCACCAGCGCCAGATACCCTTCAGCCAGCCCAACGCTGCCGCCAATCACCACAATCTGGCAATCGGTCGTGGCCTTCACATCGGCAACAAGCCTTGCCAAAGTACGCGCCGAGCGATGGATCAACCGGCTTGCCTGCTCATCCCCCTGTCCGGCATGGCTAAAAATAGTTTTGGCGTCGAATCCGGCAAGCGCGCCTTCGGCAGCCGCCGCTATTCCACGACCGGATGCGATCGCCTCAACGCAACCCACACGCCCGCAGCCGCAAACAGGCCCATGCGGATCGGCCAGCGTATGTCCCAGATGCCCAGCCAAACCGCCGACTCCGGTCAGCAGTGTCCCACCGCTGACGACTCCCCCGCCCACGCCTGTGGAGACGGTAATAAACACCAGATCGCGGTACTCACCACCAAGCGCATGGTACTCAGCCCACGCCGCTGCCTGTGCGTCATTGACGGCCAGCGTCGGCAGGTCGGTGATTTGCTCCAGCGTTTGTGTCAGCGGAAAATGCATCAACCCGCCGAGGTTATGCGGATTCAGCGCCAGTAAAGCCCCCTCACGGATAATCCCCGTCGAGGCGATCGCTACCCGATTAGCACGCCCCTGTAGCGGTGCAACCAGTGTTTGTAACGCGGCGCGCAGCGCTTGCGGCGTTTTACTGGCAGGCGTCGGCAGTTCACGCCGCTCGCGGACTTGCAGATTGTTCTCTACCAGCGCGGCAGCCAATTTGGTGCCGCCAATATCAATCGCCAGTGTGGTCATGACGCCGCCTCATGCATCGTAGTGGCGCTCTGTAGCTCAAAGAACGACATATTCTTCCCTTACGGCTATTGCCCGGTTCAGCACCGGGCAATTGGATTAACTTTTGGATTTCACCATGGTGCTTTTGTCACCGCCGAACGGCACGGCCCCGCTAAACGGTCGACCATCGATGGCGTCATGCGTACGTAACGCTTCAGGACGCAGCCAGCGCTGTACGCGGGACGGCATATCGAGACCAATCAGCAGGATCACCACAAATGTCAGGCCGAAAGAGAGCGATCCCAGCGCGGTACCCAGATCAAGACGTTGGGCAATCAGCGCGCCGATGATCGGTGCCAAAGCCCCGCCCAGTGCGCCCACGTTATAGGTGAAGCCCAATCCCGCCGCACGCTGATCGGTATCGAAATAGCCGCCAATCAGTTTTGGTAAGATCCCGGAGATCCCCTGGCCGAGCATTTGTTGGAAAAACAGCAGCAAACCCAGTACCCAGACGTTTGAACCGCCTATTGCAAACACCGGAATAATCAGCAACTGCGAGGCCAGCAGACTGCAGACATAGGCTTTACGCGTGCCCAGCCAGTCACCAAGAAAACCGCCGACGCAACAACCGACCGCCGCACCAAAGCCACTAAAGAAGAGCACTCTGGCCACCGTGGAAGGATCGTACAGCAGTTCCGTTTTCAGATAGGTTGGCAACAGCGCCTGATCCGACACGGATTCAGGAAAGGAAATTACCACGCCCCCCACCAGCTTCCCGCCCGCCGCCCAGCGTTCCCCGCTTCTTTGCCCCAAAAAGTTAAGAAAGAAAAAGGCGCATATCAGTCCCAGGACCGCCACGATAGCCGCATTTTGCAGGTTGCCAGCAAAGCAGAACCACAGCGCAGTTGCAGCGGCGAGCGTCATCAGAATATTAATTACCCGATGCTCGCCCCGGTAGAGAATGTCCACCATCGTGCGCACTGGCGCTTTGCCTTCGTGTTTTTCTTTCCAGTCTTCCGCTTCCGGAATATTTTTACGCAGCCAGAGGGCGAAGATAATTGGCAGGATGCCGATGAAGAACAGCGCGCGCCATCCCCAGACCGGGACCACCAGACTGTAGACCTGGGCGGCGATCACGGCACCAACGGAAAAGCCGGAAATCAGGAAACCACTGGCTTTGTTTCGCAGATGTTTAGGCCAACTTTCAATAACATAGGTTGCGCTGGAACCATACTCACCGGCCATCCCCATACCGATAACCAGTCGGGCGATAAACATGGTGGTGTAGCCCGGCGCAAAGCCGCAGGCCAGCGTCCCCACGGAGAACAGAATGATGCTGGTGACCATCGCCAGGCGGCGTCCGTAACGATCGCCCATGGCCCCCAACATTAATCCGCCAAACCAACGGGAGATAAAGGCGGCCGAGATCAGGCTGGCAGCCTGCACCGTCGTCAGTCCGAATTCGCCCTGCACTTCTGTCAGCACCAGGGCGATTAACACAAAATCGAAACCATCAAGCAAATATCCCAGCCAGGCGGCGGAAAATGCCCGCCATTGTGCCCGATTGAGATGGCGATACCACGGGATGCTTTGGGTAGAAGTACTCATTTTACTCTCCCGACGATTTTTGTTGTTGTGCCGGGTGGTGGCTTTGCCTTACCCGGCCTACGGTCGAAAATCCAGGCCGGGCAAGCGAAACGCCCCCGGCGACCCGTGATTACGCCTTTTCCGCCAGCAGTTGGTTTGCCAGCGCTTTCAGTTCCGGCAGATATTGTTCATCTACCGGGGCAAAGGGTTTACGGCACAGTGGGACAGAAACCACATCCATATAGTGCAGTACCGTTTTCAGGCCGCGGAACACGCCAACCTTAATGAGCAGATCGATAACCTTATTGCACTCAGTTTGCAGCTTTTGCGCCGTGCGGATGTCGCCTTCTTTGAGCGCTTTCACAATTCCCTGATAGCGCCACCCCATGATGTTGTAAGTGCTACCGATACCGCCATCTGCACCCGCCAGCAAACCAGAAGCAAAGATCTCGTCATAACCGTTATAAAGCACCAGATCGGGATGAGCGCGGCGGATCTGTTCCATCTGATAGAGATCGCCGGAAGTTTGTTTCAGCGCGCCAACGCCAGGTAGCGTCACCAGCGTGTTGATCTGATCCAGCGTCAGTTTTACGCCGCTCAGCGCCGGGATGTTATAGACCACCATCGGCAATCCATTAGCTGAATCAATAATTGCGCGGTAGTGGTCGCAATGCTCTTCAAAGCTGAACGGATAGTAAAACGGCGTGACGGCCGAAACTGCATCAAAGCCGTAACGATGCGCGGCGCTCGCCAGCTGTTGGCTTTCTTCGGTGCTCACCGTGCCAACATGAGCGATCAGCGTCACCTTGCCTTTCGCTTCTTCGGCCACAATTTCCAGCACCTGCTCTCTTTCAACGCGGTTTTGGACAAAGGCCTCACCCGTTGAGCCACCGACATAGAGCCCATCGACACCCTGACCAATGTTGAAACGCACCAGGCGGCGCAGACTCTCGATGTCCAGTCTCTGTTGGTTATCGAATGGGGTTAACAACGCTGGCATTACGCCTTTTAAATCTCTTGCCATAACGACCTCTGACGATGATTAGTGTTATCTGACTACATACCTTTATACCTGTTATACCAGATCAAATAAGCAGCAATACAATACAGAACGCTTATAGTGCGATCTACTTCACTAAACACTTCATCCTTCGAGCCGCCTCTGCGTTAGCTGCGTTCGCTCACCCCTGTCACATAGTTATCTATGCTCCAGGGAACTCGCTCTCTTGCCGCCTTGATGCAACTTGAATGATTTTGTGTTTAAACGATCGTCGGGATCGCGATCACTTACGCAACTTTTTACTTTTGCTGAAGGCGTGCCAGGTCGCGGAAACGCTGTTGAGGTGTTCTTGCAGTGCGCGGTCAGCTTCTTCAGGATCGCGCTGGCGAATTGCGTCGACAATAGCGATATGCTGCTGATAACTCACGTTATTGTGTTCATACAACTCTTGATCGGCAACGGTCGGACGGGCGGCAATCAGCCAGTCTAACAGCGCAACATGGATAGCCATAAAGATAGGATTGCCCGGGATCTCAGCCAGTACACGGTGAAAATCAACGTCCGAGCGGATGAACAACGTATTGTCATCGAGCGACTGGCTGTTGATCTCCAGTGCTTTAGCCAGTCTGTCGATTTGCTCATCTGTCGCATGTTCGGCGGCGTATCGTACCAGGCTGGATTCAAAGAACAGTCGCAACTGCTCGAAGTGGGCAATGCCGCCGGGATGTGCGAGGAAATCTTTCGCCATACCAGACAGCTCGCTGATGATGGTATCAGCTGAAGGACGCGAAACGCGGGCGCGCTCGCCGTTGTTGATTTGTACCAGACCTTTGCGTTTTAACGCGGCCAGCGCTTCTCGTACAGAAGGACGGCCCACGTTAAAGAAGGCCATCAGCTCCCGCTCAGACGGCAACTGTTCGCCCTCGCCAAACTCCCGACGACGAATCATCTGCTCCAGTTCTTCTTCAACCATTTCAGACAGTTTTTTACGCGCCAACGGGCGATTGCGTAAGCTACGGCCAATGGTGGATGGAGAGTCTTCAGCTTGCGAATCAAATGCGTTCATAGGGTCCATTCAGCTAAGTCGTGGTGACAAACAACAGCGGGTTTATCCTAACACAGGATCGAAAGCAGGGTGAAATGATGGACGATCTGATCCGGCTGGCCTATTGATAATATACGTAACAGCAATATTATTTTAAGCGAGTATCTTCTACCTCATTTTAATTGAATGGAGTTAAACACCTTCATGAAAATTATGAATATGAACGTGATAATTTATCATAACCGTATATTTTATAACGATAAATAATTACACCATCGAATTAAAAATAAGATATTCACTCCATAAAAAATGCCCAGAAAAATATAACATCCGTTTTGACAGCAGCGTTATTACCGGATTTATCTTCTTCTCTGACATGGAGTGAAACAATGTTCGGCATCATTATCTCTGTCATCGTTTTATTAACGATGGGTTACCTGATCCTCAAAAACTACAAACCGCAGGTCGTGCTGGCCGCCGCCGGGATCTTCCTGATGATCTGCGGCGTCTGGCTGGGCTACGGCGCATTGGTCACTAACGACAAAAGCAGTGGCTATCTACTGGTCGATATTTACAATGAAATTTTGCGTATGCTCTCCAACCGCGCGGCCGGACTGGGGTTATCAATCATGGCGGTGGGCGGTTATGCCCGTTATATGGACAGGATGGGGGCCAGCAGAGCGATGGTTAGCCTGTTAAGTCGCCCGCTCAAGCTAATCCGTTCCCCCTATGTAGTTCTTGCCGCCACCTATGTGATTGGTCAGATCATGGCGCAGTTCATTACCAGCGCATCCGGGTTAGGTATGTTGCTGATGGTGACGCTGTTCCCAACGCTGGTTAGTCTTGGCGTGAGCCGTTTATCCGCTGTTGCGGTCATTGCCACTTCGATGTCGATTGAATGGGGCATTCTGGAAACCAACTCTATTTTTGCCGCGCAGGTCGCGGGCATGAAAATCGCCACCTATTTCTTTCAATACCAGTTGCCCGTCGCGTCGTGTGTCATTGTCGCCGTCGCCATTGCGCATTTTTTCGTTCAGCGTCAATTTGATAAAAAAGCCGCACCGGAAAGTAACGGATTTGCGGAACATAAGACGCTGGAAAACGTACCCCCGCTCTATTACGCCATTTTACCGGTGATGCCGCTGATCCTGATGCTGGGCTCGCTTGCCCTTGCACAAATGGGGCTAATGAAAGCTGAGTTGAATCTGGTGGTGGTGATGTTAATGAGCATGACGCTGACTATGTTTGTTGAATTCCTGCATAAACATAATCTGCGCGAAACGATGGATGATGTGCAGGCTTTTTTTGACGGCATGGGGACGCAGTTTGCCAACGTTGTCACCCTGGTGGTCGCCGGTGAAATCTTTGCGAAAGGGTTGACGACTATCGGGACTGTCGATGCCGTAATAAAAGGCGCAGAGCATTCCGGTCTTGGCGGTATCGGCGTGATGATCATCATGGCGGGTTTTTTTTCCCCCCCCGCCAAACCCCTTGGGGGGGGGGAAGCGCCGCTTTTTTTTTTTTTCCGCCCCCTTCCCGGTAATTTCCCCGCGGGGCGTCATTCTTCCGCGTTGAAGATTTTTTCGAGGCCATTTTTCACTACGCCCTCGCCCGCCCGGGTGCCTCTTTTCCCCCTGATAGTCGTGTGTT